>Ga0208566_1001420_pt1 | contig 13939 bp, 12 predicted proteins | sample PL_2010_150m_FD_184159 | JGI IMG/M metagenome (GOLD analysis project Ga0208566, IMG submission 184159) | Freshwater microbial communities from Powell Lake, British Columbia, Canada to study Microbial Dark Matter (Phase II) - PL_2010_150m... | ecosystem: Environmental > Aquatic > Freshwater >...
GTGGGAGGAGCGGCGGGACCTGGTGGCGGGACACGCTCGGAGGACGGGCCTGCCGGTGGCGTACTGCAACCTGACGGGAGGCCAGGACGAACTGGTTTTCGACGGCGGGAGCATGGTCGTCGCGCCGGGTGGCGAAGTGATCGCGCGGGCGGCGATGTTTTCCGAAGAGCTGCTTCTGTGCGAGATCGGGGGGTCGTCCACGGGCGGTTCCGTGGCGCCGATTCCGCGGATCGAGGAGGAGATCTTCCAGGCGCTCGTGCTGGGGACGCGCGACTACATCGAGAAGAACCGGTTTCCCGGTGCGATCATCGGGCTGTCCGGGGGGATCGATTCCTCGCTGGTGGCGGCGGTGGCGGTGGAAGCGCTCGGCCCCTCCCGGGTGCTCGGAGCGACGCTGTCGTCCCCCTTCACCTCGCGGGAGAGCGTCGAGGACGCGCACGCGCTGGCGTCGAATCTCGGAATCCGGTGCCTCGACCTGTCGATCGGCGACGCGTTCGCGGCGTTCGGGCGCACGCTTGCGGAGCCGTTCGCGGGGCGGGCGGAGGATACGACGGAGGAGAATCTCCAGGCGCGCATCCGCGGGACGATCCTGATGGCCCTCTCCAACAAGTTCGGGGAGATCGTGCTGACGACCGGGAACAAGAGCGAGATGAGCGTGGGGTACGCGACGCTCTACGGGGACATGGCCGGCGGCTTTGCGGTCATCAAGGACGTCTTCAAGACGATGGTGTACCGCGTATCGCGTTGGTACAACGGAAGCCGCGGGCGGGACGTGATCCCGACCCGGGTGCTGGAAAAGCCCCCTTCGGCGGAGCTTCGGCCCGACCAGAAGGATTCCGACTCCCTTCCCGAGTACGATCTCCTCGATCCGATCCTGAAGATGTACGTGGAGGAGGAGAAGAGCGTCACGGAGATGCTGGCGGCGGGGTACCCGGAAGATGTCGTGCGGCGGGTAGTGACGCTGGTGGACCGGAGCGAGTACAAGCGTCGCCAGGCCCCCCCGGGCGTCAAGATCACCCCCCGCGCCCTGGGGAAGGATCGCCGGATGCCGATCACGAACCGGTCGAACGGATAAGGGGGGGGTATTGGAGTCGCACGCTTTATATTGCATAAATAAATTGTTGTATCTATTGTCGGATCGATTGTGGTAGGGTAGGGGTTCTGGTCGATTTGGGCCTTGTTGCCTGGGTTGAGCAAGAACATTTTTTGGGGGTACTGTTTTGGAGACAGGTACAGTGAAGTGGTTCAATGACGCAAAGGGGTTCGGATTCATCAGTCAGGAGAACGGTGGGCCGGATGTGTTCGTTCACTTCAGCGCCATCAAGTCCGAGGGCTTCAAGAGCCTCGCGGAGGGCGACAAGGTCCAGTTCGAGATCACCCAGGGTCCGAAGGGACCTCAGGCTTCGAACGTCAGCAAGGCCTGATCACGCCTGACGGCCTCGGGTGAATAACCCGGGAATCGGCAAACCCCCGGCGGGTATCCCGTCGGGGGTTTTTTATTACCCCTTTTCGGCTACGTCGCCTCGGAGGGCGGGGCTCCGTTCGTGGCTCGCCGTGCGATGAACCTGCACGGCTGTGCCCCCCGTTCTTCCTCAGCGGGGGTACCCCAGGGAGCGCATTTCTTACGGGAGTGGGGGTGCCCCCACTCCCGTTGGCTCCGTATTTCTCGTATCTTTACAACACAACCATATGAACGGGTATCATAAACCGGTTTATCGCACTGAGATGGTGGTGTGTTTCGCGATCCGGACCAGGCCGGGTTTCGCCCCCTTGAACTTGGAGACGTGGCGGGCCTCCGCGAGGAAGACCGGGACGTTCCGCGACCCTTTCGCCTTGCTGTGGAGAACCGCCAGCCGTGCCGCCTCCTCGATCACTTCGCGGGGGACCTCCTTTCCGGCGAGGCGCTTCACCAGCACATGGCTTCCCGGGATCCCTTGCGCGTGGAGCCAAAGGTCGTCGGGGGCGGAGAGCTCCTTCACGATCTTGTCGTTCCCGACATTGTTGCGTCCAACGAGGATCGTGTAGCCGCGAAACGCGACCTTCTCCACCTGCGGGATGGCGGGCCGGGGAGCGTCCTTCCGCCCACTCCTCTTTTTTTCGGACGGTTTCACCCTCGAGGGGAAGGAGGAAGAGAGCTCCTGCCGCACGCCGATCACGTCGTCCCGCGTCCGCGCGGCCTCGAGCTGGTCCTCGAGCGACTCGAGATAGTAGACGGATTCGGCGACCTCGCGTTTTCGCTTCCGCACGATCTCCGTCGCCCCCTTCGCCTTCCGGGCGAGGCGGAAGTACCGGTTCATGTTCTCGACGGGGGTCTTCGCGGGATCGAGCGGGATGTTCCGGAAGGAATCCATCCCCTTCTTCAGCGACCCGAGGTTCTCCTTCAGCGTCTCCCCGCGCGCGGTCCCCTGCATCGCCTCGACGAGCCGCTCCTCGTCGCCTCCGACGTTTTCCAGCTTGTGGCGCTCCTTCTTCAGGAGCGCGGCGATCCGGGATTTGACCTGCTGCCGGAGGACGGCGATTTCCCGCGCCTGCGCGACTTCCGCGTAGTAGACGTCCGCCGCCGCGTTGGCGGTGGGAAAGGGGAGGAAGTCGGCGAACCCCGCCGCCGGGCAGGGGAAAGGGAGAATCCGCCGCTTCCCGCCGGCGAGTGTCCCGATCCCCGGGGAGAAGTCGCTCGCTTCATACCGGCGGACAAGGTCGCGCAAGGCTTCGTGCAGGGCATCGGGGCTTTCCTGCCCCCGCGCCGCCGCTTCGTGCGCGACTTCCCGCCCAAGGCCGGCAACGTTTTCCTGCAGCGCCTTCGGGAGTCCCGCCCACCCGCTCGCGAAGATCCGTGCGGCGTCGCCCCGCGTCGCATCGGGCAGGAAGACCCGCGCGGGCCTGGGCAACGCGCGGTACGGGATCCCGGGGACGATTTCCCGGATCCGGCTCTCGTCGTCGGGTACCGTGCGCAGCGGTTCGAGGATCGTCCCGTCCCCGTCGACATAGATCAGGTTGGCGTGGCGGCCGAACAGCTCGGCGTGGAGGGAGGTCTTCGCGTGCTCCGCGTCCGGGCGGCCGGAGTCGAAGTCGATCCGAACGGAACGATCGAACGGGGCGACGGAAACCCCCGCGATCCGCATCCCCTCCAGGTGCTTCCGGAGAAACTGGCAGAAGCGGGGGGGCGAAGGCGGGTTCGGGGTCCTGCGCGTCGTCAGGTGGATCCGGCACAGTTCCGGGTCGGCGGACAGGAGCAGCCGCTTCTCCCCCCGGCCCCACAGTTCGAGGACGATCTCCTTTTCCCCGGGTTGGTGGACCTTCGAGACCAGCGCTCCGGGAATCTCCGCCGCGAGCTCCGCGATCACCTGTTTGAGGAGAAAGGCGTCCATCACCCCCATTATAGGGTGGCTATAATGTCGAAGGGAGGATCTCCAACATGCCGTACACCGACGCCCCCGGGTTCCGGATGTATTACGAAGAGCACGGGAGCGGGTTCCCGCTTCTGCTGATCAACGGGTTGGGGAGCGATCACCTCGAGTGGATCCACCAGATTCCCGTGTTCGAAGCGCGTTTCCGGGTGCTCGTTTTCGACAACCGGGGAACCGGGAAGACCGACGTACCCCCCGGGCCGTACACGACGGCGCAGATGGCGGACGACGCGGCGGCGCTGCTGGGGGCTCTCGGGATCCCCCGGGCCCACGTTTTCGGCGTTTCCCTTGGGGGGATGATCGCGCAGGAGGTCGCACTTCGGCATCCGGACCGGGTGGACGGTCTGGTGCTTGGGTGCACCGGGCCGGGAGGGGAGCTCTCGCTCCGGCCGTCCCCGGAGGCGATGGCGGCGTTCGCCCTCGCGGAGGGGGAGGACCCGGAAGCGGAGTTGCGGCGGATGCTCCCGTTTCTCTACACCGACGCGTGCATCCGCGAGCGGCCCGGGGAGATCGAGGGGTTCGTCCGGAGGCGGCTTGACCACCCGACGCCGCAGGAGGGATACCAGGCGCAACTTGCCGCCGCGGTGACCCACGATGCTTCGTCGAGGCTCGGGAGGATCCGGGCGCGGACGCTCGTCATAACGGGAGACGCGGACCGTCTCGTGAATTGGGAGAACTCCCTTCGGATCGCGGGGCGCATCCCGGGAGCGACGCTGGTCGTGCTGCCCGGGGCCCCCCACCGCCTCTTCGCGGAGACCGCCGACGCCTTCAACCGCGAAGTCCTCTCCTTCCTTCAAAACGGGGACGTCCTCAAAACTTCTTCAAATTAGGGACACTCTTGGCCAACCCCCCCATAAATAAAGAAGTCCTACCCAAGACTGTCCCTAATTTGAAGAAGTTTTGAGGACGTCCCCGTTTTGGGGTCAGAGGGCGCCGGCCTACTCGTTTAACGATTTCAGGGACAGCATCGGGTCCCGCTTCCTGCGCTCCCCCGTGGGGCGGATCGCTTCCCGGTGGAACTTGAGGATATACTCCACCGCATCCTCGGGGGAATCCGTCACGTAGAACAGGTTCATGTCGGGCGCGGAGATCGTCCCCTCCTCGACCAGCGTCTGCCCCATCCACCGGAGCAGCCCCTCCCAATATTTCCGTCCCATCAGGACGACCGGGAATCGCCGGATCTTTCCGGTCTGGATGAGGGTCAGCGACTCGAAGAACTCGTCCAGCGTCCCGAATCCCCCCGGCATGATGACGTACCCGGAAGCATATTTCACGAACATCACCTTGCGGGCGAAAAAGTGCCGGAACATGATCGACTTGTCCTGAAACCGGTTCGGTTTCTGTTCCTCGGGGAGCTGGATGTTGAGTCCGACGGAGACGCCCTTCCCCATCTGCGCTCCCTTGTTGGCCGCCTCCATGATTCCCGAACCTCCGCCGGAGATGACGGCGAACCCTCTCCGTGCGAACATTTCCGCGACCTTGACCGTGGTCTTGTACGCCGCATCGCTCTTCTTCGTCCGGGCGCTGCCGAAGATCGTGATGGCCGGCCCCAGGTCCTTGAGCGTCTCGAACCCCTCCACGAATTCGCTCATGATCCGGAAGACGCGCCACGTTTCACCGCCGCCGAATTCTTCCATCTTCATCCCTCCGGTAGGTTCCTGAAAGCCCGTGCCACCGTTCGGCGCCTCTTCATCTCCCCGCGAGAGCACGGAAGAAGCGCGACTGCACCTGCTGCGACAGAAGCGCTTTTTTCACCGGGGGAAGGCCGACGACGATCCGAGTCACCGCGCGCAGGGCGGCGTGGTCGAGCCGGTCGAAGTCGTCGAACAGCAGGTTCTGGAACTTCCCCCGCTCGATCGCCATCACCACCCAGTGGTGCCACGCCTTCTCCGGAACCACAACCCGCTCCTTCCGCGGGGACATGGCGAGCGCCCCGCGATTGCAGGCCGGCTTGCAGACCCCGCACCCCAGGCACACTTCGGGGGAAAGGGCCGCCTTCTTGTCGGTTCCTTCCCCCCCGATCCGGATCGCCGATACGGGGCACCGCTTCGCGCACAAGCCGCATCCGTTGCACTTCACGGGGTCGAACGCCGCCTCGAAGGAGGAGGTCGTGACCGCGTCGAACATCTTGAACCGGTTGATGGCGGAGAGCATCCCGCAGCAGCAGCCGCAGCAGTGGCAAACGTACGCGGGGCGCTTCTGGACGTTGTCGACGATGTGCACCAGCCCTTCCTCGCGCGTCCGGGCGAAGATATCGAGCGCCTCTTCCCGGGAGATCTTCCTTCCGAGGCCGCGCCGCGCGATGTACTCGGCGGAGGAGTTCAGCGAGGTGCACACCTCCATCGGCTTCGAGCACGCCTTCCCCTCGTGCTCCATGACGTGCCGGCAATAGCACATGGATACCGCCCACGCTTTCGCCTCCCGGACGATGTGGGTCGCCCGCTCGTAGTCCAGCACCCGCGTCATGTCGTCCGGGTCGAGCGCCGCCTCGTGGACAAGCGTCCGTCCGACCTGCGTCTTCCCCGCGAAGGCGGAGCGGGCGAAAGCGGGATCGTCGTGGGTGTACGCGACCATGTGGCGGGCGATCTCCTTCTGGGGGATGTCGTCCCGCACCCGCATGAAGGAGAACTCGAAGAAGCCGACGACTGTCGGCGACAGGACGTAGGAGGTCTTCCCCTTCCGGACGAAATCCATCACCAGCCCCTTGTCCGCCATCCGGTCCAGGATCGGCAGCAATTCGGCGGGGGATTTCTTCGTCCGCCGGGCGATCCCGTCCAGCCCGATCGGGGAGATCGGCATCCGGGCGCCGACCTCCGCCTCCTCTTCGGTGTAGAGGCGTTTCAGGATCTCATAGAGCGCCGATGCGGGCGGCGCGCCGACGGGGAACCGGTCCAGCCGCTTCTGCAGCCGTCCGTACACCCCGTTTCCGTTGCGGATGTGTCCCACGGTTCCCCCTTGCCGAAAACCGTCGCGCTCCCTGCGATGCAAGGCCTTTGTTCCGGCCCCCACAGGATAGCAGAGGACACGTTGGACAGCACGGGCCGGTTATGGTAGCATCGTGGCGTTCGTTGCCGTTCACGCAGTACTAAAGAAGGCGCGTCCGACTTCAGCACCAAAACCCACTTTCTTTCTCCTGCCTTGCACGCTGGCGGGGATGCACTCCATCATTCGCGTTGTACCGGTGATGCCTACCCGAGCGGTTAAATAAAAGACTAGGAGGGAATGAAAATAATGGACCCAAGGGATATTAATAGCGCGAAGGATGCGATGCGGGCCGCAATGAAGGGAGGCCCCAAGAAGTCGCTGCTGATTGTTGTGGCAATCATCGTAGGGTTTCTTTTTTTAAATCCCTGGATTCAGATCGGGGCAGGGGAAAGAGGCATCGTCCTTAATTTTGGCGCCGTCCAGAAGGACGTGCTTGGCGAAGGGTTGCATTTGAGGATACCGGTAATGCAGAAAATTATCCGGGTGGACGTCAAGGTGCAGAAGGCACAGGTGGATGCTGCGGCTGCCTCGTCCGACCTTCAGGATGTAAGCTCCACGGTTGCGATCAACTTTCATATAATTCCGGACAAGGCAAATATCGTCTATCAGTCCATCGGCATACAATTTAAAGAGCGAATCATCGACCCTGCGGTCCAGGAGGTGGTAAAGGCAGTGACCGCCAAGTATACGGCGGAAGAGCTTATTACAAAAAGGCCGGCGGTAAGTGATGCAATGAAACTCGCTCTTACGGAAAGGCTATTGGAGCACAACATAGCAGTTGATGCATTCTCCATCGTCGGGTTCAGCTTCTCCAAGATATTCATGGAAGCAATCGAGTCGAAGCAGACTGCGGAACAGCTCGCGCTGAAGGCAAAGAGGGACCTCGACAGGATAAAGATCGAGGCGGAGCAGACGATTACGGCGGCCAAGGCAGAGGCGGAGTCCCTGAGGCTGCAGAAGGCAAATATTTCAATGGACCTTATAGAGCTTAGAAAGATAGAGGCCAATCTCAAGGCGATAGAAAAATGGAACGGGATCCTCCCGCAGGTTACCGGTGCGGGGGCTGTACCGTTTATCGGCGTGGGAGATACAAGTAAAAAGTAACGGCTCCCCCGGGGCGGCGGTGCCCTATAGCGTCTTCGCGATCCGCTCGGCGGTCGCGCGCGACTCCCGGACGCAGTCGTTGAGGGCGATCCCCCGGTAGGCGTTGCTGTTGAGGTGCAGGCCGGGGAGCTCCGCCAGCCGGCCGAAGATCAGGTCCAGCCGCTTCCCGTGGCCGACGAGATACTGCGGGATCCCCCGGTCGTGGAAGAACGTCTTCGCGAGGACCGGCTCGGCGGAGATCCCCAGGATCTCCTGCAGCTCCTTCCGGGCGATGGCGAGAAGTTCCGCCTCGGGGAGCGCCGCGAGCGCGGGCGCGCGCACTCCCCCGACCATCACGCGCAACAGGGCCTTCCCCTCCGGCGCCCGGTTCGGGAAGACGCTCGAGTCCCACAGCGCCCCCAGGATCTTCCGTTTCTCTCCGCGCGGGATGAGGAAGCCGAACCCGTCGAGGGGATTGCCCATCGTGGCCTTCCGGTACCCGAGCGCCGCCACGGTGATCGGCGAATAAGGGATCCCGTGGAGGAGCTTCGATAGTCCCTCGTCGAGCGGGCAAACCATCCCTGCCGCAACGTACGCCGGCGCGGCGATCACCACCACGTCCGCCGCCATCTCCTCCCGCTTGCCGTCCGCGGACATCGAAAGGACGTACGCGTCTCCGCGCCGCTCGATCCGGTCCACGGCCACGTTCAGGTGCAACCCCTCCGAGAGCCGCCCGGCGAGGGTGTCGGTCAGCGCCTGCACCCCGTGGTCGAACGACATCAGCACGCCGCCCGGCCCCGCGGACATCTCTCCCTTCACGCCCTGTTTCGCCCGCTCCTTCCGCACGCCGAGCATCCCGCGCACGAGCCCGCCGTACTTCCGCTCCAGGTCGTAAATCACGGGGAAGCAGGAACGCAGCGACATCTTGTCCGGGTCGCCGGCGAAGATGCCGGTGACCATCGGGTCGATCAGCTTCTCCAGCGCCTCGGGACCGAGCCGCCGCCTCGCGAACTCCCCGAGCGACTCGTCGACGCCCGCAGGCGGGCCCGAAGCGAACGGCTCCCACAGAATCCGCAGACGGCCGGGAAGGGAGAGGAGCTGCGACTTGAAGAACGCAGGCGGCGTCTCCGGAAGGCGGTGCAGCTTCCCGCCGGAGAGGATGAACCGCTTGCGGGCGAGGTCGGAGGAGCGGGCCAGGCGGCTCCCGATGCCGAGATCCTTCACCAGATCCATGCCGTCCGGCTTGTTCGTGAGGAAGCCGTTCGGCCCCCACTCCATCGAGAAGCCGTCCTGGCGGATCGTGCGCATCTTCCCGCCCGGGACCGCCTCGGCCTCCAGGAGCAGGATCTCCGCCTCCTTCCCCGCATCGGAAAGGGACTTCACGAGAAAGTGGGCCGTTGCCATTCCGGAAAGGCCGGCTCCGACGATCACGATACGAGGCATCAAATCGCTCCCAGTACGAGGTCTTTCAAGGCGGAGATGAACAGCGGCGCGTCGTTCAGCGCGGGCGCCCGCAGGAACGATTGTATACCGGCTTGCAGCGCGTGGGCGGCCAGGCGCACGTCCAGCTCGTGAAGCGTTTCGATGTGCTCCGACACGAAGCTAACCGGGACGACGGCCAGCGTCTTCACGCCCTCCCGCGCGAGCCGCGTCACCTCGTCAACGGTGTCGGGGGGGAGCCACGCCGTCGGACCCACCTTGCTCTGGTACGAGATCCCGTGCGGCAAGCCGGGGAAGGAACGCATCACCGCGGCGACGGTGCGTTCCGTCTCCGACCGGTACGGGTCCCCGCCGTCGATCAGCGATTGCGGAACCCCGTGGGCGCTGAAGAGAAGGAAGATGCCGCCCCGGTCCGCATCCCGTATCACGGAGGCGACCGTCTCCGCGAGCGCGGCGATGTACTTCGGGTGATCCGGGTAGGAGCGGATCTCCGTCAACGGACAGGAGCATCCCGCCCACTTCATCCAGCGGCGCAGGTCGGAAAAACTCGAGCCCGTGGTGGCCGAACAGAAGTGCGGGTAGAGGGGGAGGGCGACCGCCCGTTCCACGGCGTCCTCCTTCATCTCCAGGGCCGCGTGTTTCGCCAGGGGGTACCAGTACCGCATCCCCGTGTACACCTTGAAGCGTCCTCCCGTAGCGCGCAGCGCCTCCTCGAGTGCGAACCGCTGGAGCTCCGTGATCGCAGCGATGGGCGACCCTCCGCCGATCTCCTCGTAATACCGGCGGACCTTCCGGGCGCGAAGCCCCGATACTACCCAGGCGAAGAGCGGTTGCGTGATCGCCGCCGCGGGGAGACGGATCAACTCCTTGTCGGAGAAGAGCCGCGCGAGGAACGGACGGACGGCGTTCAGGGAGTCGGGCCCTCCCATGTTGAGCAGGACGACGCCCGTGAGAGGGCCTTCGGCGGGAACGCCCGGAGATTTCCCGGAAGCGCCGCTCACACCTTCCGGCCGAGGCGGTGGACCGCCTCCACCATCGCGATCGCGTGCTCCGGGTTGGTGGGGGGAAGGATCCCGTGCCCGAGGTTGAAGATGTGGGAGGACGCCTTTTCACCGCGCCGCAGGACGTCCCGCACGCATTCGTCGATCTTCTCCGGAGGGTGGAAGAGCATCGTCGGGTCCATGTTCCCCTGCAGCGCCTTGTCCGGGCCGACGACCATCGCCGCCACGTCGAGCGGGATCCGCCAGTCGACGGCCACGACGTCGATCGGCAGGGTCTTGATCGCCGTGAGGAGCGTTGCGCAGTCGTTCGCGAAGTGGATCACGGGGACCCCCTTCCGGTTCAGGCCCGCGACGACCTGTCGGGTGTACGGGAGGGCGTACTCCTCGTAATCCCCCGGGGTGAGAACCCCCGCCCACGTGTCGAAGATCTGCACCGCCTGCGCTCCCGCTTCGATCTGGGCGTTGAGGTACAGGGTCACCGTCTTCGCGATCTTGGTCATCAGGGACCGGTACACCTCCGGCGCCTGGTACATCAACTGCTTCAGCTGGATGAAGTTCTTCGAGGTCCCGCCCTCCACGATGTAGGAGGCGAGCGTGAACGGGGCGCCCGAGAAGCCGATCAGCGGCACCTTCCCGTCGAGCTCCTTGCGCAGGATCCGGATCGCATCCATCACGAAGGGGACCTTCTCCTCGGGGTTGGGCACGATGAGGGAATCGACGTCCTTCTGTCCCCGGATCGCCTTCCCCAGCAGCGGCCCCTTCCCGTCGTGGAACTCGAGCGGCACCCCCATCGCCTCGACGGGGATGAGGATGTCGGAGAAGAGGATCGCCGCGTCCACGCCCAGCCGCGCAACCGGCTGGAGCGTGACCTGCGCGGCCAGCTCCGGGGTCTTGCACATCGTCAGGAAGGAATTGCTCCCCCGGATCTTCTGGTACTCGGGGAGGTAACGGCCCGCCTGCCGCATGATCCACACGGGGGTGACGTCGACCGGCTCGCGCCGGCACGCCTTCAGGAATCGGTGCTCCGTCATGGCGACCTCGGGTTCGGTTATTTTGTCGATTTTCCCGCCTGGACCGCTTCGGCCAGGCGCTTGCGGGTCTTGATCGGGACGTAGTTGCAGAACGGCTCCTCCTCGAGATAATCCTCGAGAACCGCGTCGGCCCGGGCCCGGCAGCCGCCGCAGACGTTGATGTATTCGCACTCGCCGCACCGCCCCTTGTACTTCTCGAAGTCGCGCAGCGACTCGAACAGCTCCGACTTGTGCCAGATCTCGCCGAATTTCTGCTGTTTCACGTTCCCCGCCACCACGGGGAAATACGAGCACGGCTGGACGTTCCCCTTCGAGTCGATGAAGCAGATCGACTGGGCGCAGATGCACCCCTTGCCGCCGCCGGTGGAAAAGGTGAGGGACCGGGGCTGGAACTTCTCCCCCTCCTCCTTCATCTTCTGCAGACGCACGCGGTAATAGTGCGGCGCGCAGGTGGGCCGCACGAGCATCTCCGTCTCTTCCTTCTCCATCTGATAATGCCACTCGAGGATCTCCTCGTAATCCTCCTTGCTGATCAGTTCGCTCATGATCGCCTCCCCCCTGCCCGTGGGGACGATCATGAACATGTACCACGCGTGGGCGCCGATCGACTTCGCCAGCTTGCAGGTGGCCGCGATGTCGGTCTGGTTCCTCTTGGTGAAGGAGGAGTTGACGATGAACTGCATCCCGTTCCGGTTGAAGATCTCCGCCGCCCGCAGCGTCGCCTCGAACGCCCCCGGCTGCTTGCGGAAGTCGTCGTGGACCGCCGCGGTGGAGCCGTCCAGCGACAGGGAGCAGATCCGGATCCCCGACTCCTTCATCCGACCCACGACCTCGTCCGTGACGAGCACGCCGTTCGTGGCGATGCACATCCGGAACCCCTTCTCCGTCCCGTACTTCGCGATCTCGAAGAGGTCCTTCCGCAGGAGCGGCTCCCCGCCCGAGAGAACCAGCACCGGCTTCGAGATCTCCGCGATGTCGTCGATCAGCTGTTTCGCCTCCGGGAGCGAAAAATCCGAGTCGTGGGACGTCATCGTGGAGGAGGCGCGGCAATGGATGCAGTTGAGATTGCAGCGCCCGGTCACTTCCCAGGCGATCCATTTCGGAATGAACTCTTCCCTGGCCAAGGTGTATCCTTTCCATACGTCGTGACTTGGCATTATAACCCGCCGGGCACCGGGAGGCGACCGATGGCGAGAAAACGAAGGAAGCGGATCCACGCACCGGGGACGCAACCCGGCACGCTCGTGGCGCACGTCGAGGCGGGGGACGCGCCGGTCCGGATCACGTCGTTCCTGTACGACGCGAACCGGTGCGAGGAGCGGACGGTTTCCCTCTCCGAGGTCTCCTCCCTGTCCCCGCCGGAGGGAGGGGTGCTCTGGCTCGACGTCTGTGGCCTGTCGGATCCCTCCGTGGTCCAGGCGATCGGCGACCGGTTCCGGATCCACTCCCTGGCCCTCGAGGACGTGCTGAACGTCCCGCAGCGCCCCAAGGTGGAGTGGTACGGCGACCACCTCCTGGTCGTGCTGTCCGAGATCCGGTACCCGGATCCCCCCGAACAGATGGCGTTTCTCCTCGCGGACCGGGTGGTCGTCTCCTTCCGGGAGCGCCCGGGGAACGGGTTCGTGCCGGTCAAGGAACGGTTGCGGCAGGGGAAGGGCCGGATCCGTTCGGAGGGGGCCGATTACCTCCTGTACTCCCTGTGCGACTCGGTACTGGACGCCTTCTTCCCGACGCTGGAGCGGTTGGGCGACGAGGTGGAGGAGATGGAGGAGCGGGTGCTCGTCTCCCCCGTGCCGGAAACGTTCCTCGCCATCCGGCGCCTGAAGCGGGAGCTGATGGCGGTTCGCCACGCCGTGTGGCCGGCCAGGGACGCGCTCAACCTGCTGCTGATCGAGGAGCACGCCCTGATCCGCCCCGCGACCAAGGTGTTCTTCCGGGACTGCTACGACCATACGATCCAGTTGATGGACATGGTGGAGACGTTCCGGGAAATGGCGTCCGGGCTGGTGGACGAATACATGTCGGCGGTGTCGAACCGGATGAACGAGATCATGAAGGTGCTCACCATCATGGCGACGATCTTCATCCCCCTGACCTTCATCGCCGGGGTCTACGGGATGAATTTCGACAGGCAGGCGTCGCCGTACAACATGCCGGAGCTGGGCTGGGCGTACGGCTACCCGGCGCTGCTGCTCCTGATGGCGGCCGTCGCGGGCGGGATGCTGTACTACTTCCGGCGGAAGCGGTGGATCTGATCCGGCGTTCCCCTCCCGCATCGTCCGTCGCCGCCGTCGCATCCAACCGGTTACCAGGTTTGACCTACGGAGAGGATATGGAAAGGTCGTTTTCGGAACAGATGAAGAGCGGAAAGATCCATCCGCCGGCGGCGGAGTTGATCGGGTTCCGGATGTTGTCGTTCTCGGACGGGGAGTCGCGCTTCGAGATGGACGCCGGGCGCAGGCATCACAACCCGATGGGGACAGTCCACGGCGGCATCCTGTGCACGCTGGCGGACTCGGCGATGGGGATGGCGTTCGCCTCCACCCTTGGGGAGGGGGAGACGTTCACCACCCTCGAGATCAAGGTCAACTACCTTCGCCCCGTCTTCGAGGAGAAGCTGTTCGCCGTCGCGAAGGTCGTCCACCGCGGCCGCACGGTCGGCCTGGTGGAGTGCGACGTCACCACGGAAAATGGGAAACTCGTCGCCCGGGCCGTCTCCACCTGCTCGGTTCTCCGTGGGGAAAAGGCGGAGGGAAGGTAGGGGCGGCGGATCCCTGCGCGCCGCAAACCGCTTGACGGGCCACGGGTCCGGGATTATATTTGCTGGTCTGCCGTATCACGTTCCCTGGTAGCTCAACCGGCAGAGCGGGTGGCTGTTAACCACTAGGTTGCAGGTTCGAGTCCTGCCCAGGGAGCCAGCAAAGTTCCGGAGAGCGTGCCGATGCGCTCTCCGTTTTTTTCTCTTATTTGTCCCGTCACATCCTGGAAGATG
>Ga0208566_1001422_pt1 | contig 13936 bp, 12 predicted proteins | sample PL_2010_150m_FD_184159 | JGI IMG/M metagenome (GOLD analysis project Ga0208566, IMG submission 184159) | Freshwater microbial communities from Powell Lake, British Columbia, Canada to study Microbial Dark Matter (Phase II) - PL_2010_150m... | ecosystem: Environmental > Aquatic > Freshwater >...
GCCTATATTTTTGTAACTATGGGGAACGTTGGCGGGAATGAACACAATATCATTTTTCTTTGCTTCGAACTCATGACCGCCGATGATCACTTTCGCGTTTCCGTTGAGTACAAGTTGTTCATGTTCAACTGTGTTTGTGTGCATCGGCATTCCGCCGCCCGGCTTAATTGTAAATTTACGCATTGCAAAATTTGGTCCTTCTTCCGATGAAATTAGAACTTGCCTTGTGGTTTTCTCTCCTGCTTTAACTTCTTCTTTTGGAATGTTGTTGAGCGGTTTTATGAACATAATTTCTTCCCTTTCTATTATAACAGATATAATTGCTACAAAATTAGCTAAAATTAAATTTTGACCCAGAATAAGTTTTTGTAATTTCCACAAAAGAAAAACAAACGATTATTCACACAACTTAATATTACGGGTACATTATGAAATCAATCAAACTGTTTTTATTTATCGCGCTGTTAATTTCCACCAATACATTTGCTTCATCTAAACAAAAGATTCTAACAACTGCCGAGAAAACTAATTTCGAATCAACATCGCGTTACAGCGAAGTGATGGATTTTTTCAAACAGCTTAAAAGGAATTACCCTAATAACATTAGAATTGAATCTCTTGCAAAAAGTATTGAGGGAAGAGATGTTCCGCTTATTATCATGGGAAAACCGCTTCCAAGATCACCGAAAGAACTATCAAAAGATAAACGCATTGTTATTTATGTTCAGGCAAATATTCACGCCGGAGAAGTTGAAGGAAAAGAAGCTATTCAAATGATTGCACGTGATATTTTGTTAAAAGAAACACCGGATTATTTAAAAAATGTTGTTCTTCTCATTTGTCCAATATTCAATTCGGATGGCAACGAACAGATCAGCAAACAAAATAGAACCAATCAGAATGGACCTGTTAACGGTGTGGGCTTACGCCATAACGGACAAATGCTTGATCTGAACCGCGATGCAATGAAACTTGAAACTCCCGAAGACCGCGGATTTGTTGCGGCAATGAACAAATGGGATCCATCTTTATTTATTGATCTTCACACAACGAACGGTTCTTATCATCAAGAACCTTTAACATACACATGGATGGTTAATCCAAACGGTGACAGAGGTTTGATAAATTATATGCGCGATAAAATGATGCCGTGGATGAAAACTACTTTAACTGAAAAATATAAACAGCAAAATGTTTTTTACGGAGAATTTTTAGATCAACGCTCACCGGAAAAAGGATGGTACTATGATGCCGTTCAACCGCGTTACATTGTAAACTATGTCGGTTTGAGAAACCGTCTTTCTATTTTGAATGAGAACTATGTTTATGCAGATTTTAAGATGCGTGTTACGGGGTGTTACAATTTGTTAAGATCTCTTTTGGATTATGTCTCCGCTAATAAAGATGAAATAAAAAATATGTTGAAAGAAGTTGATGCAAAAACAATTGCACGAGGAATGAATCCGGCAGAGAAAGATTCTTTTTCTGTTGATTATTCTTACGCGCCAACTCCTCAACCGGAAATAATTAATGCATTCGAGATGGAGCCGTACAAAGATGCAACCGGAAGAGACCGGTTAAGACCAACCGACAAAGTTAAGACCATTACCGTGCCTTACTTAGCAGATTATTTTTCCAAACGAAGTGTGCAATTTCCTTATGCATACATTATCACGATTCCGGATGCACAAGTTGTAAATCTTCTTAAGATGCATGGAATAAAAATTGAAAAATTGGAAAAACCGGTAACGCTCGATGTTCAAACAATAAAAACAAAAGAGTTAAAACCGGCGGCGCGCTTGAATCAAGGGCATTATAATAATTCTATCAAGGTAGAATATATTAACGAGAAAAAAGAATTTGCAGTGGGAAGTTTAATTGTGCGTACATCTCAACGATTGGCAAATGTAGCGGCTTATTTATTAGAGCCCGAAACAGATGACGGACTTTTGTTCTGGAATTATTGGGATAAATATCTTGTGCCTCAATGGGGCGGAATGTTTTTGCCGTATCCCGTTGCAAAAGTTTTGACCAAACAAGAAATTCCTTCGAAGGAAAAGAAATAAATTTTTTTTATGGGTTCAATTTATTGAACTCTATATCAAGTTTTGGTTTTCATCGCTAACCATTCATACAAACTTCCCGGAAGAAGTCCGACAAGCCGTGATATCAAAACCATTTGCCATGGAAATTGAATAACGCGTTTCTCTTTTTTTATTCCATCTATTATTATATGTGTGGCTTTTTCTGCCGGCATTAGCAAAGGCATCTTAAATTCATTTTTGTCAGTCATAGGGGTTTTTACAAATCCAGGCTTAATTGTAATTACTTTTATTCCGTATGGTTTTAATTCAACGCGCAATCCTTCAAGATAAATTGATGCGGCGGCTTTACTTGCACAATAGAATCCGCTGCCCGAGTATCCGCGGTTATCGGCAAGAGATGAAACCCCGACAATTATTCCTTCCCTCCTTTTTACAAATTCAGGAAGCAGTTGTTCAACCCAATAAACTATTCCAAAAATGTTTGTGCCGAAAGTTTCTTCCGCAAATTGTGAGTTGTAATTTTCAACAGTAACATGATGCCCAATACCGGCATTTAAAATTGCTATGTCAACTTTGCCGAACTTTTCTTTTATCTGTTTATATGCGGAAACAATTTCTTCTTTTTTGCTAACATCACATTTCAAAATTAACGGTTTGTTATTGGTGAGCTGTGCTTGGTTTAAATATTCTTCTATCAATTCCGTTCTGCGCGAAAGCAAAACAAGTTTGCAATTTTCATTCATCAACTTTTGAGCAATCGCTTTTCCAATTCCGGTAGAGGCACCGGTGATCAAAACAACTTTGTTATTAAAATTCATAATGACTCATATAAAAAAATATTTCCATTTCAAAATCGTCATTCTTAAATCCTAAACCAAAAACTCAACAGTTTTTTTAGATAGAACAAAATTTGTATCTTTTCACAATTCTAATTTAAAATTTATGAATAGCGAATTTCTCGAAATAGAAAATGTGTTCGTCAACGCAGAGATTGTTGATACAAACTTTACGTGCGATCTTGTAAAATGCAGAGGTGCGTGTTGTACAATGGAAAGTGAGTTCGGCGCGCCAATTTCTAAAAACGAAATTGAAGAGATCAATAAAGTTCTTCCTGTTATATTAGAATATTTACCAAAGGAACACGTCGAAGAGATCAACAAGAACGGATTTTGGATGAATGTGAATGATGAGTTAATGACGCGAAGTCTAAACAAGAGAGCCTGCGTTTTCGTAACTTGGGATAGTGATATTGCAAAGTGCGGGATAGAGAAAGCACATAACGACGGAAAGATTGATTTTATAAAGCCTGTATCTTGTCATTTATTTCCAATTCGAATTTCAAATTTTGGCGGACCTGTACTGCGTTATGAAAGATATTCAGAGTGTGTACCAGCATTGGAAAAAGGAAATAATACTCAAATAAAAATTTTAGATTTTTGCCGTACTGCTCTTGAAAGAGAATTCGGAAAAGAATGGTTTGAGGAAACAAAAAAAGCGGTTGATAATTAACTATGTTGTCACTTCATCAAAGATTGTCTTTACAGCAAAAACTTTCTCCGCAGCAAATTCAATATCAGAAACTGCTGCAGTTGAATACTATGGCACTTGAGCAGCGGATCAAAACAGAGCTTGAGTTAAATCCGATACTTGAAGAGTCTCTTGATGAAGAATTTGAATTATCACAAGAAGAGAATGAAGATTCAGATGAAGGCGAAGAATTAAAAACTGCCGACGAAGAAGAAAAATACGACAGCAAAGATGATGAATTCGATCTTGAAGATTATATGAATGAAGCAGAATCGGAACATGAGTTTGACCGTATGAATAGAAGCCGCGATGATGAAAAGATTCGTCCGATCACTCCTCAGAAAAAATCCTTACGAGAAAATTTGATTGACCAGCTTCATATGCTCGATCTTACAGAAGAAGAAACGATCTTGGGCGAAAATATAATCGGCGGATTGGATAAGGACGGTTATTTCAAACAGAGTTTAGAAAAGATGGTTCACGAATTAAATTTGTTTGAAAATATAAAAGTAACCGTTGAGGATGCTGAAAAAATAATTAAGCAGATCCAAACGCTTGAACCGGTTGGCATTGCTACAAGAAATTTACAGGAAGGTCTTCTTGTTCAAATTAGAAATTCATCTTACGATCCATACTATTCTTATATCGCAGAGAAGATTCTATCGGAACATTTTGAGGATTTTGCAAATAGGCGGTTCGATGCTATTCAGAAAGATCTTGATCTTTCAAAAGAAACTTTACGCACAACAATTGATGTGATTCAGAAATTAAATCCAAGGCCAGGAGAAGGTAACATTGATTCCGAAGAGATGAATCAGATCACGCCGGATTTTCTTATAGAAAAAGTTGAAGAGAATTATATTGTTACCTTAAACGATAGAAGTGTTCCCTCGGTTACTATCAGCAAGACCTATCTTGAAATGATAGATACGAACAAACGGAAAAGAAAAATTTCCAATCGCGAAAAAGAAACTTATAAGTTCTTGAGGGAAAAGTTTGATTCTGCAAAATGGTTTATTGCATCAATTCAACAACGGCGACATACATTAATGAAGATCATGCGCGCCATTCTTGAAAAGCAATATGAATTTTTCGAAACGGGTCCGCGCTTTCTAAAGCCGATGATCTATAAAGATATTGCCGATGAAATTGGAATGGATATTTCCACCATCAGCCGCGTTGTAAATGGAAAATTTGTTCAGAGTCCGCAAGGTATTCATGAATTAAAATATTTTTTCAGCGAGGGACTTTCGACAGATAGCGGCGATGATATTTCGAACAAACATATTAAAGAACTGATAAAAGAAATTTGCGACAACGAACCGAAGGACAGTCCTTATAGTGACGATAGAATTGCAGGCATACTTCAGGAAAAAGGAATACACGTAGCTCGCCGAACGATTGCTAAATACCGCGAGGCGCTCAAAATATCCGTCGCGCGTTTGCGAAGGGAATTATGATTGCTATTGATGTTTTTATTATCATTTTACTCTTCACACTATTTGCTTTTTCACACACACTGCTAGCATCGAATAAAACAAAAATTGCGCTTGCAGAAAAGCTCGGCGTAAAGATAGCTTTCTACCGATTGTTTTATAATTTATCCTCATTGTTATTTTTTATTGTCTTCTATGCGGCGGCACCAAAACCTAATGTAATTGTTTACGACTTACAGTTTCCTTTCGATATTATTACATTTGCACTCCAAGTTCTTTCGCTAATAGGATTAGTCTGGGCAACGCGACCGATCGTCTTAAAAGAATTTTTCGGAACTGCTCAGATAGAACGTTACTTGCATGGTGAATACAAAGTTGAAGATCTAGATGAAAGACAAACTTTAAGGATCGAAGGTGCGTTTAAATTTGTACGTCACCCGATTTACTTGTTCTCAATTTTGTTTTTGGGTCTGCGTCCAACGATGAGTTTGTTTTACTTTATCATGTTCATTTGCAGCGTTGTTTATTTTTATATCGGTTCGATTTATGAAGAACGGAAGCTTGTAGAAAAATTTGGCGATGAATACATAGAATATCAAAAAAATATTCCGCGATTGATCCCTTTTGCGAAGTCATACTTGCGAAAACCGGTATCCAAAATAGATTCCGGATCAAGTCCGGAATGACATTATTAAATTGGAGAGAGAAATGAAAATTCGATCAACAACAATTTTAGGAATAATTAAAGACGGGCAAGCGGCACTTGGCGGAGACGGACAAGTTACGCTCGGCAACACGGTGATGAAGCATAACTCAATGAAGATCCGCAAGCTTCTTAACGGAAAAGTTATTTGCGGATTTGCAGGATCTACCGCAGATGCATTCACACTCCTAGCAAGATTTGAAGAAAAGCTTGAACAGTACAGCGGTAACGTTTACCGCGCGGTTGTTGAACTTGCAAAAGACTGGCGGACAGATAAATATTTACGGAAACTTGAAGCAATGCTGGCAATTGTTTCGGAAGATAAAGCATTCATTGTTTCGGGTACCGGAGATGTGATCGAACCGGAAGATAATATAGTCGCAATCGGAAGCGGTGGAATGTATGCTCTTGCCGCCGCAAAGATGTTAAAAAAATATAGCAACCTTTCTTCAAAAGAAATTGTAGAAGAAGCACTGAAAGTTGCGGCAGATATCTGCATTTATACAAACGAAAAAATTACAGTCGAAGTGATCGGCAAATGAGGAAACAAAGAATGAATAATGATCTAATTAAAAATCTTACACCAACACAAATTGTTAAAGAGTTGGATAAATATATTATCGGACAAGATGATGCAAAGCGCGCGGTTGCGATTGCATTACGCAACAGATGGCGACGACAGCAAGTTGCAGAAAGTATCAAAGAAGAAATTATGCCGAACAATATTATTCTAATCGGTCCCACCGGCGTTGGCAAAACCGAAATTGCACGCCGTCTTGCAAAACTTTCCGGAGCGCCGTTTATTAAAGTTGAGGCATCGAAATACACAGAAGTCGGTTATGTTGGTCGTGATGTTGAATCAATGATACGCGATCTTGCTGAGCTTGCAGTCAGTATGGTTCGTTCCGAAAAGACAAACGAAGTACAGGAAAAAGCAGAGCGGGTGGCGGAAGAAAGAATTTTAGATCAACTGATTCCTCCGCAGAAAAAAACTTCAACAGTTGAAGATGAAAATGGCGAGAGCGAAGAACTGCGTAATGAAAAAACACGCGAGTGGATGAGAGAAAAACTCCGCAAAGGAGAGATGGATGATAAGTTAATTGAGTTCGATACATCTGCACCTGCATTCGGCATGCAAGTTCTTGGCCCAATGGGTATGGATGATATGACAATGAACTTACAAGAGATGATGAGCAGTATGATTCCTAAAAAGAAAAAGAAACGCAAAACGCCGATACGCGAAGCAAGAAAAATTATTGCGCAGGAAGAAGCAGAAAAATTAATTGATATGGAAGCGGTTCAGCGTGAAGCTATTAAACGCGTTCAAGAATCCGGAATTGTTTTTATTGATGAGATAGATAAAATTGCCGGAGCCAAAAGCCAGCAAGGACCAGATGTTTCTCGCGAAGGAGTACAGCGCGATCTTCTTCCGATAGTTGAAGGTTCAACAGTAAATACAAAATACGGCCCGGTAAAAACCGATCATGTTTTGTTCATCGCTTCCGGCGCATTTCATGTTTCAAAACCGAGCGATTTGATTCCTGAACTTCAAGGAAGATTTCCAATTCGCGTTGAATTGAAAAGTCTGAGTGAAGACGATTTTGTAAAGATTCTTACACTTCCGCAAAATGCGTTGCTCAAACAATATTCGGCGCTGCTGCAAACGGAGGGAGTTCAAATTTCATTTAAAGAAAATGCTATAACAGAGATCGCCAAAACCGCTGCTACCGTGAATGATCAGGTGGAAAATATTGGCGCAAGAAGATTGCACACAATTCTTACAACTCTCCTTGAAGATATTTTATTTGAAGTGCCGGATAAAATGCCTGAAGCTGCAATCGAGATCACGGGAGAGATGGTAAATGAAAAGCTGGATAAAATTGTTAAGAACAGAGATTTGAGTAAATATATTCTTTAGTATGCCGTTTGCAGTATATAGTTTAAAGTAATTTCATGAGAAAATTAATATTTCTATCTATAATATTAGCGGCTCTTCTTTTTATAAGCTGCACTTCAACAAATCCTACTCTTCAAATAATGAATCTCGGTGCGGCTAAGAATGCTGTTCAAGCATATTACGAATCTGGTGCATTCGACCGCGAGTGTTCAAGAATTATTGATGATGCTATTGATCAAATAGATGGAATAAACCTTTCGGGAAAGTCTGCTGTAGTGTTTGATATTGATGAGACTGCTCTTTCCAATTATGAATACACAAAGGAAATCGGATTCGGATACGTTTATAAACTTTGGAATGAATGGCAGCAAAAAGGAATTGCGCCTGCTATAAAGGATACAAAACGATTTTATGACTATCTCGTTTTAAAGAACATACACGTAATTTTTATTACCGGACGTTATGCAGAAGTTGGTGAAGCAACGAAGAGAAATCTTATCGAACAGGGTTACGTAAAATTTGATACGTTGATTATACGATCGGATAGTGAACGCAAAATTCTTGCTGCAGAATGGAAGGCAGCAAAACGCGAAGAACTAGTGTCTAAAGGTTACAACATAATTGCTTGCATCGGTGATCAGTGGAGCGATCTTGTTGGCGGCAACACATGAATAAAAATAAAATTGCCGAGCTATTTATATCTGCTTGATTAAATCCTTTAGCGAAAGAGTTATTTATTGAGAATTGGGTTGTTCTTAAATAAATTGAGAAAAATATTAAACAGAAAATGCGGACTTTAAAAAAATTAATAGAGAACAATCGGAATTGGGCAACCGGAATTAAATCCGTTGATCCAAATTTTTTCCAAAACCTTTCTCAACAACAATCGCCGGAATATTTATGGATCGGCTGTTCGGATAGCCGCGTTCCGGCAAATCAAATTGTTGGTCTTAAGCCAGGCGAACTATTTGTTCATAGAAATGTTGCGAATATAGTTGTTCATACCGATCTAAATTGCTTATCCGTTATACAATACGCTGTTGAAGTTTTAAAAGTGAGACATATAATTGTATGCGGGCATTATGGATGCGGTGGCGTTCAAGCTGCATTTAAGAATTTAAAATTGGGATTGATTGACAATTGGCTTCGTCATACGAAAGATATTATGCAAAAACATAACGAGTTGTTATCAAAAATTATTGATGAGAATTTAAGGTTAAACCGACTTTGTGAGCTTAATGTTATTGAGCAAGTTGTTAATGTAAGCGAAACTACAATTGTACAACAGGCATGGGAGAGCGGGCAAGAGCTATCTGTTCACGGATGGATCTACGGTTTGTATAATGGACTTTTAAATGATTTGAATATTTGCATTACTAATAACAATGAACTTCCTGCTATTTATCAGTCAGCGTTATCAACACTGGAAAACATTAATCGAAGATGAAACCCCCTCTTATCCACCTTTTCTTTTTATTATATTTGCATTCAATTTATTGAAGAATTTAGAGTTATAAATGCATCCGAAAAATCTTGCAGACATTCCGAAAGCTTATAATCCGAAAGAAGCCGAGGACAAATGGTATAAGTATTGGGAAGATCACAAACTTTATCATTCAGAAGTTGACGAAAGCAAAACTCCATACACAATAGTAATTCCTCCGCCGAATATTACCGGAATACTTCACATTGGACACATACTGAACAACACTTTGCAGGATATTTACATTCGTTACAAAAGAATGATGGGCTTCAATGCATGCTGGATTCCTGGGATCGATCACGCTTCAATTGCTACCGAAGCAAAAGTTGTTGCTCTCTTAAAAGAAAAAGGAATTACTAAAGACGATATTTCCCGCGAAGAATTTTTAAAATATTGTTATGAGTGGAAAAATAAATACGGCGGAATAATTTTTCAGCAGTTGCGCAAACTCGGCGTAAGCTGCGATTGGCAAAGAGAGCGGTTTACAATGGATGATCGCTATTACAAAAAAGTGATCGAGGCATTTGTTGAGCTTTACAAAAATGGTTTGATCTACCGCGGTTATAGAATGGTGAACTGGGATCCGGCTTCGAAGTCTGCGATCTCCGATGAAGAAGTTTTCTACAAAGAAGTTCAAGGAAAACTTTGGTATTTCAAATATCCGGTTAAGGATTCCAACCCGCCTGCCGGCCCGCTTCGCCGAATCGAGGCGAGCGAGGCAGGAGAGTTTGTAATAGTTGCAACTACACGTCCCGAAACAATGCTAGGCGATACTGGAGTTGCAGTTAATCCCGAGGACGAGCGCTACAAACATCTCATCGGGAAAAAAATTATTCTTCCGATTGTTGGAAGAGAAATCCCTCTTTTCGCAGATGAATACGTTGATAAAGAATTTGGAACCGGTGCAGTTAAAGTAACCCCCGCACACGATGTAAACGATTATGAAATGGGCAAGCGTCATAATCTTGAGTTCGTTAATATTTTTAATGAAGATGCTACAACAAACGGAAATGTGCCGAAAGAGTTTCAAGAGATTGACCGTTATGAAGTCCGTAAAAAAGTAGTGGCGCGATTTGAGGAACTCGGTCTTCTTCATAAAACAGAAGACTACACTAATAAAGTCGGTTACTCTCAACGCGGCAACGTTCCTATCGAACCTTATCTTTCCGAACAATGGTTTATGAAGATGGATGAACTTTGCAAACCTGCTCTTGAAGTTGTTCAAAAGGGAAAAGTAAAATTTCATCCTGAACATTGGACAAAAACTTACGAACACTGGATGAGCAATATTCGCGACTGGTGTATTTCCCGGCAACTTTGGTGGGGACACCGCATTCCGGTTTGGTACAATAAAACAACAAAAGAAATTTACTGCGAAGTTGATCCGCCGAAGGACATTGAGAATTGGCATCAAGAAGATGACGTGCTTGATACCTGGGCTTCAAGCTGGCTTTGGGCGCAAGATGTATTTACCGGCAAGCGTGATCAAAAATATTATTACCCGACCGATCTTCTTGTTACGGCGCCGGATATAATTTTCTTTTGGGTTGCAAGAATGATCATCGCGGGATTGTACTTCATGAAAGAAATTCCATTCAAAGATGTTTACTTCACCAGTCTGGTGCGCGACATGCAAGGCAGAAAGATGAGTAAGTCTTTGGGCAATTCCCCCGATCCGCTTGATCTGATTAACGAATATGGTGCAGATGCTTTGCGTTTTACGATGACATATATTGCGCCGCTTGGGCAGGATGTCCTTTTTAGTTCAGAGATGGTTGAGATCGGAAGGAATTTTGCAAACAAGATGTGGAACGCCGGAAGATTCTTATTAATGAATGCACAAAATATTCAGCTCAATCCGGCATTGAAAGATAAACACATTGATTTTACAGACAGATGGATCATGTCCCGCTTTCAATCAACATTGAAAGAGCTTAATGACGGTCTTGATAAATTTGAAGTGAACAATAGCTCAAAGATTGTTTATTCTTATGTGTGGAATGATTTCTGCGACTGGTACATTGAACTTGCCAAGAATAGATTATATCAAGGCACGGAAGAAGTGAAATCTGCCGTATTAACAAGAGCCGTTCTTTTGTATGAAGAAATGTTGAAACTTGTTCATCCTTTCATGCCTTTTATTACTGAAGAGATTTGGCAATTGCTCGATGAACGGAAAGACGGCGAAAGTATTTCTATGTCTTCGTTTCCGAAATTCAATAATAAATTAATTGATAAGAAAGCCGAAGAGGAAATTATTTTTGTTCAGGAGGTCGTCTCCGCCATCAGAAATATCCGCGGTGAGATGAATCTTCCTCCGTCAAAACAGATAAACGTTTTCTTAAAAACAGAAAAAGTAACCGAAGAACAAGTCCGCTACATGAAATCACTTGTCCGCATAAACGATCTTAAGTTTGATGCGAACATTACAAAACCAAAAGCAAGCGCTTCCGCTGTTGTTAAAGGCTGCGATATTTTTATTCCTCTTGAAGGATTGATTGATCTAAATGTTGAACGAAGCAGAATCGAAAAAGAAATTGCTCGTCTTTCTTCTTCGCTTGAAGGCGTTAAGAAAAAACTTTCTAACGATGGATTTGTTGCAAAAGCTCCTGCAGAAGTTCTTGAGCGCGAAAGAACAAAACTTGCCGATTGGGAAAAAGCGTTTGATAAATTGAAAACCATTCTTGCCGACCTAAAATAGCATTTCGTTTTTCACCTCTATACTTTCGATAAGTAAAATTGTATATTGTGAACGAGTGTTCATTATGGGTCTCTTAATTGAAACAAGCAAATACAAAACGGCTAATACTATCAGCGGCTTTAGATCTCTTTTCTCAACACGGGTATAAAGGTGCTTCTATAAGACAGATCGCACGTGCGGTTGGCATTAGAGAAAGTGCGATATATAATCACTACAAATCAAAAGAAGAAATATTTTTAGCTATTCTAACTGAATTCAAATCAAGAACCATTAGTGATAAAATATTAAGCGATGATCTTCTTGATGACCTATCTAATCCGGAAAAGTTCTTAAAAAACTTTGCAGAACGATTGATAAACTATTGGGACACACCTCCTGAAAGAAAATTTATACGTTTACTTTTAATGGAACAGTTCACTCGTATCGGGAACAAAGAGCTTTCCACAACCGATTACTTAAGCGAGCTTCGTAAAATGTGCCGCTTGATCTTCGGTGAAATGGTTAAAACTAAAATAGTTAAACAGTACAATCCCGAGATTCTTGCCGAACAATTTATAGCTCCACTATTTCTTATACGTACAGAACATCTTGTCGCTGGCGAGAATAAAAACATGAATGCGGTTTTTAAGATTGTAAATATGCATGTTGATTTTTTCTGGTCGGCAATCAAAACTTAAAATAATATTTCTTAACACATTACATTTATCATTATCAAAAGGAAGTAGATGGCAGCAAAATCTACGGTAGAGCTTGATAAACTTGAATATCTCTCTCTTCTAAACAGAATAAAATTTTTTCAAACTATCATACATGAAATTTCTGCAAGAAAACCCCTTCATGAGTTGCTTGATCAAATAATTTCTTCGAGCAAAAAACTATTAGACACCGAGGCTGCTTCTCTTTTACTGTATGATAAAAACGAATCCGTTTTATACTTTCACACAATTTCGGGCGGAAAAGGTGCTTCATTAAAATCTAAACCTTTAAAACTTGGCGAGGGAATTGGCGGTTGGGTTGCAATGAAAAAAGAATCGCTTATTATTAACGATTGTTACAGCGATCTGCGTTTCAATAAAGATTTTGACACGTCCACAGGTTTTAAAACACGAAATATGATCTGCGTTCCTATGATTAACAAACATGAACTGGTTGGAATAATACAAGCAATTAACAAAAAGAGTGGTGGCAAATTTAACACGGAAGATCTTCATCTTTTCGAGGCTCTTGGCGCTCAGTGCGCTGTCGCAATAGAAAATGCACGATTGAATGAAATAGAAATAAAAGCCGAACAGACAAAACATGAAATGGAAACTGCTTGGAAGATTCAGCAAAGATTCCTTCCGGAAATACTACCAACAGTAAAAAATGTTGATATCTGTATTAAACTTAAACCGGCAAGAGAAATCGGAGGTGATTATTTTAATGTAATCCAGATAGACAACGAAACAACATTATTTTTTGTCGCTGATGTTTCCGGTAAAAGCATTCCCGCTGCGTTAATTGTATCTACTCTATATTCTTTTCTTCAATTCTATTTTATTGTTAGAAAAGAGAATTACAATGCGAATGAATTCGTTCAATCATTTAACCGATTTTTAATCTCCTCTACTACATCGGATAAATTTGCCACGGCATGGTTTGGATTTTATAGCCAATCAAATAAAAATTTAATAAGCATTAATGCCGGGCATAATCCGACATATCTTTTCAAGCACGGTAACAGTTCTTTTGAAAAACTATCCGCAGGTGGATTGTTGCTTGGAAGCATTGACCTTCCCTACAGTTCCGAAATTATTAACTTGCAGACAGGCGATATGATTGTTTTTTACACTGACGGAATCCCTGAGGCTATGAATAAGAATGAAGAAGAATTTGGCGAAGAGAGATTTGAAAAACTTCTTTCTAAGAATAAAAACCTTGATGTTAGCGAATTATCTAAAATAGTATTTGATGAAATAAAAGTATTTCGAGGAGACGCCGAACAAAGCGATGACATTACGCTGGGAATATTCAGAATCAAATAATATGCTAACACACGAACCGACAAAACAAAACATACTAGAAGCACACGAACGAATTATTAAACAAATCCGCCGCACGCCAATACTAACTTCTTCAACTCTTAATTCTATCTTTGGCTGCGA
>Ga0208566_1001425_pt1 | contig 13913 bp, 14 predicted proteins | sample PL_2010_150m_FD_184159 | JGI IMG/M metagenome (GOLD analysis project Ga0208566, IMG submission 184159) | Freshwater microbial communities from Powell Lake, British Columbia, Canada to study Microbial Dark Matter (Phase II) - PL_2010_150m... | ecosystem: Environmental > Aquatic > Freshwater >...
GGCGTTGCTGCGGCATTTGATGGATATGGCCCGTTCCCAAGGCATGCATCGGCTGGTGCTGAATGCTCAGACCCACGCCGCGCCGTTTTATGCCCGATTCGGATTCTTTCCCGAGGGTGATGAGTTTATGGAGGCTGGCATCCCCCATATCACCATGGTGCAGCACCTTCCAGCTTGAAGTGAAATCGTCTCCTTTCCCCCGGTTGCGCACCGGGCAGCCAGGTTTGCTCGTCGAAAGACAAAAATTGCCGGTCGTCCAGGCACAGCAAGGTGGATGAACGTGTGCCGTAATCCGGTGTACTTACAAACGCGGCTGAAAGGATCCGCTCCCACTCAAGACTGAGGCCGGTGCGCGGCAATTGGTTGTCATCGTGAACCTTCGCATCTCGCAGCAGTTCATACAGCGGCCTGTCCATCGGAAGCGCCGCCAGGGCGTTCGCCAGGTTCGATTTGCCTTGCGCCACCTTCGGCCAAGGGGTATCCAGCAGGTGGTTGCTGAGGCCGTAGATGCCGGCCGCAAGGCGATGCGGCGTGCCTCCCTCGATTCTGTTGGAAAAATGCCACAATTCCTCCGCCAAGTGGCCGCAGAGCAGATTGAACCCATTGTAGGCATCCGAGCGATGCGACAGTTCGTCCAGATAGCCAGCCGCGGTCATCGATCCAGCCAGGAACTGGCTGACCAGTTGGCCGCGGGAAGGCGCCCCAGGACGATTCTTTTCCGGTTCGCGATAGTTCGTCAGCGCCGCGAATCGACCTTGCCGGGTGATGCCCATCCAGGTGCCGCCCGCCGAAAGATCACGGCCGGCCAAGAGATCCGGGGTATCGCCCCAAAAATCTGCCGTGGCCGTAGGTCTGGCAAAGAACTCATCGCGATTGGCCGCAAGCACCAGCGGATGGTTCGGATGCGATTGCCAAGCAAGCAAAATCAAGCACATGGTTACCTATGTGGAGGTAGTTTCAGGGAAATCCACCGGGTAGGGTAAAGGCTGAAAAATCAGGCCGGGGCCGGATGGGCTGTCGAGATGGACTTCCCCGGCCTCGGCACAGCTTGACTGGATCACCGCCAGCAGAACGTTCCCGCCTTGTGGCGCTGGGGCGCTGCGGACTACCCGTCCGCACGACTGATCTCCGGTTTCGGGTGCATACAGATGTGCGCCCGCAGCAGGGAGTCCCGTATCCAGGTGGGCCCGGTACATGCGTCGCTTGATCTTGCCGAGATAATGGGTGCGAGCAACGATTTCCTGTCCCGGATAGCAGCCTTTTTTGAAACTGACGCCGCCGATCAAGTCGAAATTGATCATCTGGGGGATAAATTCCTCTTGAGTCGCGGTGGTAACTATTGGAATTCCGGCGACGATTTCCAGCCAGTGCCATGCTGCCAAACCGGCCGGGCGTGCATGAGTCGCCAACTTGATCCACACGTCTTCGGCTACGGAGGTGTCCGTGGCCAGTAGGTAGCTTTGTTCGCCGATACGCATGACCTGACCTTGTTCGATGCCGGCAACCTCGAGTAACTCCAGCGCCAGCGGACCAAGCTCGGCCAGCGCTTTCGTCGCCTCCGGTCCCGACAATCCGATCAGCATCCGTTCATTGCTGGCGTCGGTCAGTTTCACTTTGGAGCGCAGGACATACATAGACAACTTTTTCAGGATGGCGGCATGCAGGTCGGCTGACAGAGCCATCATCAGGTCGGCACCTTCATGCCAGACCAGGAAGGTCGCGAGTAGCCGGCCTTTCGGACTGCAAAGCCCGTTGCGGTGCATGCCGGATGGACGTAAACCATTGACGTCATTTGTTAATAGGTTATTCAGGAACGCCGTCGCGTCTTCGCCGGCGACGCGAATCAGCCCAATATCCGTCAGTGGGGCGATGACGGTTGCTGATTGAGCGCTGAGCAATTCCGCTGCGGGTACTCCAAAGTCCCGGCATTCGTTGCGGGCACCTTGTTGTTGGAGGAAATCAATCCAGTTCTGCTTCATTTTGATGAGTTCGTCAGGTAAGAGATAGGTTGAGATATTATAGCCCCGTTGATAACTTCGCCTGCCAGCCGGATATGCAAGTCCTCCCATGCGATTCTTAAAACGACTGATTTTCCTCTTGTTTTTGGCTTTCGGTGGTGCTGCGGCGTGGCTATTCTGGTTTGCCAACAATCCGCTATCGCTGCACGGCAGCAAGACAATTGAGTTCAGCATTTCGGCCGGGACGAGCCTGCGGTCGGCATCGCAGCAAATGTCCGACGCCGGAATTGGGTTCTCGGCCTGGCAATTCACCTTGCTGGCCCGTTTGCTAGGTAAGTCCGCGGAGATCAAGGCCGGTAGTTATGAACTGGAGGAGGGCACTACCCCCTGGCTATTGTTGGGAAAGCTCACCCGAGGCGACGTTACGCAGGACGAGCTGGTGTTTGTCGAGGGCAAGACTTTCCGCCAGTTGCGAGCCGTCCTGGATGCCCATGCTGCCCTGCGCCACGCTACCACTGGACTAAAAGACCATGAAATTCTTGCACTTATCAACGCAAGTGAAAAACATCCCGAAGGCTTGTTCTATCCGGACACCTATCTGTTTGCAAAGGGCTCCAGCGATCTCGCCATTCTGAAGCGCGCATATCGTGCAATGCAGCAGCGCTTGGAGATTGAGTGGCAGCGTCGCGACCCCCTTGTTCCCTATGCCACGCCTTATGAGGCGCTGATCATGGCGTCCATTGTCGAGAAGGAGACCGGTCGGGCCGAGGACCGACCATCGGTGTCCGCGGTCTTCAGCAATCGGCTGCGTCTGGGCATGATGCTGCAGACGGATCCTACCGTGATCTATGGTGTCGGGGACCGGTTTGATGGAAATCTGCGAAAGCGCGATCTCCAGTTCGATACCCCCTACAATACCTATACCAGAGTCGGACTTCCGCCGACCCCGATATCCATGCCCGGACTGGCCTCGATACAGGTAACCCTGCATCCGTCCAAGAGTGACAAGCTATACTTTGTGGCTCGGGGAGACGGAACGAGCGAGTTTTCCCGCAACCTGGACGAACATAACCGTGCCGTTGCCAAGTACCAGAGAGGAAGATAGACCTTGAGCGGAAAATTCATTACGCTTGAAGGCATTGATGGTGCAGGGAAAAGTACCCATCACCAGTGGTTGGTGGAAGCCTTGCGCCAGCGTGGCAAGCGGGTGGTGGCGACACGCGAGCCGGGCGGTACGGCGCTCGGCGAGAAGCTTCGCGAGATCTTGTTGCATGACACCATGCATCTTGAGACTGAGGGTTTGCTGATGTTCGCCGCCCGGCGAGAACATCTAGACAAGGTCATACTGCCTGCGCTGGATCGCGGTGATTGGGTCATATCCGACCGGTTTACCGATGCCAGTTTCGCCTATCAGGGTGGCGGACGCGGACTGGCCTGGGAAAAGCTTGAAATCCTCGAAAATTGGGTACAGGATGGATTGCAACCCGACTTGACGCTTTTGTTCGACGCCCCGGTCCAAGTGGCACAAACCCGCTTGGCGGCATCGGGGAATGCCCCCGACCGTTTCGAACAGGAACAGCAAGCGTTTTTCGAGAGAGTGCGGCTTGCGTATCTCGATCGAGCACGGCGTGACCCTAAACGGACCATCTGCATCGACGCCACCAAATCTTTGGCTGAAATTCGAGTGATACTTGAGGAAATTATAATAACACGATGTTAATAAACATATATGAATGGCAGGTAGCACTCTGGCGACAACTGCTCGCGGACCACAAGAGTATTCCCCATGCGATGCTGATGGCTGGTCCACAAGGTTTGGGAAAACTGGCTTTTGCCCAAGCCTTGGCAGCGCGTCTGCTCTGCGAACAGGATAAGCACGGCATGGCTGCAGATCGGATGGCCTGCGGGCTATGCAGTTCCTGTATCTGGTTAGCCTCCGACAATCATCCTGATTTCCGCCTGATCCAGCCAGACGACGGTGATGAAGGCAGTGAGGAAGACGGTGAAGAAGCGCAGACTGGATTGCCCGGCCGCAAACCGGGTCGTGGTCCGATTCGGGTGGATCAGATAAGGGCCTTGATGGATTTTGTATATATCGGCAGCCATCGTCATGGCAACCGCGTGGTGATCATTTCACCGGCCGAATCCATGACCCTCGCGGCCGCCAACTCACTTCTTAAAGTACTTGAAGAACCACCGGTCGGTGTTTATTTTATAATGGTATCCTCTTCCTGGCGCAGACTTATTCCAACCCTTCGAAGCCGCTGTAGGGTGGTTACGTTTGGACGCCCAGAGTTGTCCCTGGCAGACAGTTGGCTCGCCGGAAAAGGCGTGGCGAGATCGGCAGAGCTCCTCCGTCTGGTCGGTGGGGCACCATTGCGTGCGTCCGAGTGGGCAGAGCAGGGCAGACTGGACTCTTACCACGAGGTCATCGAGGTACTTGTCGAGAAACCGGTGGATCCGGTGGCGATGGCGGCGAAATGGAGCGCTTTGGTCAAAGTCGAACATGGCTACGGACTTCCGCAACTTGTTGAAACAGTACAGAAATTCATATTTGATCTGCTCCTGTTAAAGACCGCGGGAGCCGTCCGTTACCATGATGCCTGGCGAAGCAAGCTGGAAATGCTGGCGGCCAAGGCGTCGGGAACCGGACTGATGACTTGCCACAATGATCTCCTGAGGATCCGAGCAGTTGCCCAACATCCCTTGAATACCCAGTTGTTTCTGGAGGACATGGCTACACGCTATCTCCGGTCTTTTTCTCCTCCCAAGGCAGGCTAAGTGTTTCCGGCCCAAGAGCACTCTGGTTCGGGGGTTTTCCGAGAAATGAACATGATGCTGGTCGATTCCCATTGCCACCTAGACTTTCCCGAGTATTCTGGCAAGATAGACCAAATTATTGATTCTATGAGCGATAATCGAGTAATGTACGCCTTGTGTGCCGGCGTGTCGCTGGAGCGTTTCGGGGCAATGCTGACCCTTGTGGAAGCCCATCCGCAGTTCTTTGCATCAGTTGGGGTCCATCCTGACACCCAAGGTGGCGCGGACCCGGATGTCAGCACTCTCGTCGAATTGGCGGGCCATCCAAAAGTTGTCGCAATTGGGGAGACCGGGCTGGATTACTACCGCGTTGAGGGAGATCTGGAGTGGCAGCGAGAGAGATTTCGCACGCATATCCGGGCGGCTCGTGAAATAGGTAAGCCATTGATAATTCACACCAGATCTGCGGCGGAGGATACATTAAGGCTGATGCATGAGGAAGGTGCCGAGCAGGTCGGTGGCGTGATGCACTGTTTCACCGAATCGCTGGAAACTGCCGAGGCGGCAATGGCGATGGGCTTCCATATTTCGTTCTCGGGCATCGTCAGCTTCAAGAATGCCCGCGAACTCAAAGAAGTGGCCAGACGAATTCCGCTCGGCAGAATGCTGGTCGAAACCGATTCCCCGTATCTGGCCCCGTTACCCCACCGCGGCAAGACCAACCAACCAGCCTATGTACTGCATGTCGCTGAGGAAATCGCCCGTTTGCGTGAGATATCCCTGACGAAGGTGGCTGAAATCACCACCAGAAACTTTTTTCGACTGTTCCAACCGGGTTTGACGCCGGTGATGTCATGAAGCGAATTCTGGTTCTGGCACTGGTCGCCACGTTTCTGCTGCCAGTTTCCGCGTCGGCGGGCGTTTATGAAGACATGTTGAATGCGGTGAAGACCAAGGACATCGGCAAAGTCGGTAACTTGCTTCAGCGAGGGATGGATGTCAATACGAGCGATCCGTCTGGAAACTCGTTGCTGCTACTGGCGGCCCAGAATGGCGACCTGGCTATATTAGAATTGCTTTTAAGAAACAAAGCCAACATATTGACAAAAAACAAGTATGGCGACTCGGCGTTGATGCTGGCTGCACTTCGCGGACACTTGAAGAGTGCAGCCGTTCTGGTGGCGGCTGGCGCTGAAATTGACCCGGAAGGATGGACGCCGCTAATCTATGCTGCATTCGCCGGACATACGGAAATGGTACGTTTCCTGGTGACGCTGGATATCGATATCGATGCGCAGGCGGAAAACGGCATGACGGCACTGATGGCGGCCAGCCGAAACGGGCACCTGGAGATTGTGAAGATCCTGATTGAACAGGATGCCGATCTAGGTCTGGTTAATCAGAACAACTTGACTGCCTTGGATATTGCCTCAGGTGCCGGCAATAAGGAAATTGCCATGGAACTGTCTCGGGTGGCAGGGCGATAGAGGGTTCTTAGGGACATTTCGGATGGTAACTCGCCATCGTTAATTCGTATAATGTGTATTATGTTAATTTACTAACAACCACGTGTTTGCGTTTGATCAACGAATCACTCTCGCAATTTGTCCCGGCTCGACTAGACTTGGATAGGTCGAGTAGCTAGGTGATGTGTCACTTGGCAATGTCCTGCCTAATAGCCAGTTGAATATCATGTCCATTCAGACTCCGGTCGAGATTGTAGACGCGGTCCTCGCGCACAATCGGGATAGCCCCTCCAGGTTGGTTCAGATCCTTCGAGAAGTCCAGGAAGCGCTCGGTTGGCTCTCCCCGGAAGTTTTGGCAATGGTTGCGCGTGGATTACGCCAGCCTTTGGGACGGGTCAAGGGCGTTGCCGGGTTTTACAGCTTCTTCCATACCGCGCCCATGGGGCGATATCGCGTCTTGTGGAGCGATAACATTACCGATCGCATGCTTGGCAGCTCGGATTTGATGGATGAGATGTGCAAGAAGCTATGGTTGGAGCCCGGCCGTGTTTCCGAGGATGGACTGGCGAGCGTGGCTCTTACTTCCTGCACCGGAATGTGCGATCAGGGACCGGCGATCCTGGTCAATTACCGGGCAATTACTCGATTAACTTCTCAGCGAGTCGCCCAAATCGTTGATCTGATTCGCGGCAGCGCGCCATTGACCGACTGGCCAAGCGAGTTTTTCAGCATTGACGACAACATTCGGCGCCGCGACATTCTTCTCGGCAATGCCCTTAAGCGCGGCGATGCGCTCAAGTCGGCAGTACAGCAGAGCCCTGCGGCCGTCCTTGAAGAGATCAAGCGCTCGAATCTGCGCGGACGGGGCGGCGCCGGCTTCTCCACCGGGTTGAAATTGGAGTCTTGCCGCAATGCCCGCGGTACTGGAAGCGACCCGGAGCATTACATCATCTGCAATGCAGATGAAGGGGAACCTGGCACGTTTAAGGACAGAGTTCTGCTAACGGCCCAGGCTGACCTGGTATTTGAGGGAATGGCCGTCGCCGCTTACGTGGTGGGAGCGCGCCGCGGGTTCCTCTATCTGCGGGGGGAATACCGCTACCTTCGGGACACGCTGGAGGCTGTATTGGCGCGTCGTCGCGCGGATCATTTGCTCGGACACAGGATCCTCGACCAGGAGGGATTCGATTTCGACATCGAAATCCACCTGGGCGCCGGCGCCTACATATGCGGCGAGGAGTCAGCGTTGATCGAGTCTCTTGAAGGCAAGCGAGGCATACCGCGCATTCGCCCTCCCTTCCCAGTGACCCATGGCTATCTGGATCAACCGACCTCGGTCAACAATGTCGAGACATTGGCGGCCGCCGCGCTGATTTCCGTCAAAGGTGGAGACTGGTTCCGCAGCATCGGCACGGGACAGTCCACAGGCACAAAAGTATTGTCAGTCTCCGGCGACTGCGAGCGACCGGGAATCTACGAGTACCCGTTCGGCGTCAGCGTTGCAGAGGTATTGACCGACTGCGGCGCCGAACCATCCAAGACCCAGGCTGTGCAGATCTCGGGACCGTCCGGTATCTGCGTTTCTTCGGAAGAGTTCAAGCGCCGCATCGGATTTGAAGACCTACCGACTGCCGGGGCTTTCATGGTGTTCGGCCCGCAGCGCGACATGTTCGAAGTAGCGCACAACTTTTCCCACTTCTTCGCGCATGAAAGTTGCGGGTTTTGCACTCCGTGCCGCGTTGGCACAACGCTTCTCAAGAATTGCATGGACAAGATCGAGGCGGGTCATGGAAGCGAGTACGACATCAATGAGATTTTCAAGATAAATCGCCTGCTTCAAACCGCTAGCCATTGTGGCCTCGGCCATACTGCCTGCAATCCGATGTTTGACACATTGCAGAAATTCAAACCGGCTTACGAGCGGCGCCTACAGTCTCTGGCCTTTGAACCGGCCTTCGATCTTGACCAAACACTCTCCCAGGCACGCCAAATGACGGGACGCGACGACGCTGCGGCGCATCTGGACAGCAATGCGGAGGCCAACCCATGAGCCTGGCCAACAATTCCCCAACGACTACCTTGCTGATCGATGGCGTCGAGGTTTCCTTCGTGAAAGGACAGAGCATCCTTCAAGCCGCGCTGTCGGCCGGAAAATATATTCCACATCTGTGCTTTCACCCGGAATTCAAACCGAACGGCTCCTGCAAGCTGTGCATAGTCAAAATCAACGGCCGCCCTGGCGCATCATGCACTGCCCAGGCAGAACCCGGGCTGACGATCGAGAGCGAGACCCCGGAGATCAATGACAAGCGTCGAACCCTGCTCCAGATGCTGCTGGTCGAGGGCAACCACTTTTGCCCCTCTTGCGAAAGGAGCGGCAATTGCAAGTTGCAGGCGCTCGCATATGACCTTGGAGTGATGTCTCCGCATTTTCCGCAGATATTTCCTGTCCGCGTGGTCGATGCTTCCCATCCGCAGGTCATCCTCGACTTCAACCGCTGCATCCTTTGTGAAATATGCGTGCGCGCCAGCAGCGAGGTAGACCACAAGAACGTGTTTTCATTTTCCGGACGAGGCATCACCAAGCATCTGATTGTGAACAGCGAAAGCGGACAACTCGCCGATACGGACTTCCTGGCCACCGATAAGGCGGCCCATGTCTGCCCGGTAGGGGTGTTTCTGTCAAAGCGCAAGGGATTTGCCGTTCCCATAGGCAGGCGACAGTTTGATCAGAAACCAATCAGCGAACAGTTGGAAAAGACTAGAGACGTCGCCGGAATCCCGCTCCGAGAGGGTTCATCGTGAACAGGAAGATCAAGGTTGCCACGACCTCCCTGGCCGGCTGCTTTGGCTGCCACATGTCTTTCCTCGACATTGACGAGCGCCTCTTGGAACTGCTCGAGCTGATCGAGTTCGACCGTTCGCCGCTGACGGACATCAAAATCTGCGGCCCTTGCGATCTGGGAATCATCGAAGGAGGCGTGTGCAATGCCGAAAATGTTCATGTCTTGCGCGACTTCCGCAAGAACTGCAAGACTCTGATTGCCATCGGCGCCTGCGCGATCAACGGCGGCTTGCCGGCGCAGCGCAATCAACTCGATCTGCGCGACATTCTCGAAGAGGTCTATCACACCAGCATCGGCCTGTCCCAGGGCAGCGACATTCCCAACGATCCGGAACTGCCTCTCCCCTTGAACAAAGTCCATCCGATCCATGAAGTCGTGAAAATCGACTACTTCCTGCCCGGTTGCCCGCCTCCGGCGGACGCCATCTGGAAATTCCTCACCGACCTCATCGCCGGTCGCACCCCCAAGCTGGGACACGGACTGCTGCACTATGATTGAGATACCGCCATGAGTTTTGAACTCGAAACTGCCAAGACATCCGAGAACCTGCGCCGCGTCTCCATCGAGCCCGTATCACGGGTCGAGGGGCACGGCAAGGTTACGATCTTGCTTGACGCTGACAACAAGGTCCATCAGGTACGCCTGCATATCGTCGAATTTCGAGGGTTCGAAAGATTTATCCAGGGCCGGCCTTATTGGGAAGTGCCGGTCATGGTTCAGCGGTTATGTGGAATCTGCCCGGTCTCCCATCACCTGGCCGCTTCAAAGGCATTGGACATCGTCGTCGGTGCGACGCAGCTGACGCCGACGGCGGAGAAAGTGCGCCGCCTCATGCACTACGGTCAGATCCTGCAATCACATGCTCTGCACTTCTTTCATTTGTCATCGCCCGATCTGCTATTCGGTTTTGACAGCGAAGTCGGCAAGCGCAACATCGTGGGCGTCGCCGCGGCGTATCCGGATATCGCCAGGAAAGGCGTATTGCTCAGGAAGTTTGGCCAGGAGGTCATTCGGATTACCGCCGGCAAACGCGTCCATGGCACCGGATCGATCCCGGGCGGGGTGAATAAGTCGCTGAGTCGGGAAGAGCGGGAGTTTCTGCTCAAGGACGCCTATCAAATGGTGTCGTGGAGCCGCGAGGCGGTACACCTGATCAAGCAAGTGCATCAGCAGAACCCGGCGCTTTACGACGTCTTCGGCAGCTTCCGTTCAAACATGATGAGCATCGTCGCGCCGGACGGCGGACTGGATTTTTATCACGGTGCCCTGAGGGCGCGCGATGCGGACGGGAAGATCATATTCGATCAGGTGGACTATCAGGGATACGCCCAACTGCTTGCCGAAGGCGTCAAAGCCTGGAGCTACATGAAGTTCCCGTTCATCGCCGCCCTCGGCGAGGAAAATGGCTGGTACAAGGTCGGCCCGCTCGCCCGGGTGCAGAATTGCGACCATATTTCAACACCGCTGGCGGACGCCGAACGCCACGAGTTGGTCGCTTATGGAAAAGGCTCACCGCTGCACGCCACCCTCGCCTATCACTGGGCACGCATGATCGAGATGCTATTCGCGGCGGAGACTATCAAGGATCTGTTGCACGATGATGATCTGATGGGCGACGACCTGGTCGTCTCAGGCGAACGCCGTCGCGAAGGGGTCGGCGTGATCGAGGCCCCGCGCGGCACGTTGATCCACCACTACCGCGTCGGTGACGACGACCTGGTAACGATGGCCAACCTGATAGTCTCAACGACTCACAACAACCAGGCCATGAACACCGCCGTGCGGGAAGTGGCCAAGCGTTACCTCGACGGAAAGAAACTTACCGAAGGCCTGCTCAACCATATCGAAGTTGCCATACGTGCTTTCGACCCGTGCCTGTCATGCGCCACCCATGCATTGGGGAAGATGCCGCTGGAAGTCAGTTTGCAAGATGCAGATGGCGTCAGGTTGGACCGTCTGGCGAAAGCGTAGCACTGCGGCCAATGTCGGGATCGACCCTGATATTCGGCTGGGGAAACCCGAGCCGCGGCGATGACGCGCTGGGACCGCTGTTTGTTGAACGCCTGGAGAACCTTGCCTTGATGCATCCGGAGTGGGGCGGGATGCATTTTCAGACGGATTTCCAACTGCAAGTCGAACATGCTCTGGATCTCCACGGACATTCCCGGGTGCTCTTCGTCGATGCCAGTTCGACCGGCCCTGCCCCATTCAGTTTGCTGGCCCTACGACCGGCCAAGGATGCCAGTTTCACTACTCACGCCATGACGCCTCAGGCTGTCATGCAAACCTATTGCCAATTGGAAGCACAACTTCCGCCGCCGGCTTGGCTGCTGGGCATACGCGGCGAACGATTCGAACTCGGGGAAGACCTGAGTCCCATAGCGCAAGAGCACTTGCTGGCGGCATTACGCTGGGTTGAAGACTGGCTGGCGGGCGGATGACACGCTCGGACATCTGCCGGTGGCAGACGGGAGGACTGAATTTGGAGCTAAGTCGGCGACCCCCAGATGCTCGCCGGATTGATTCTGATCATGATGTTTTCGCGAGGAACGATCGACATGATCTTGAACTCCTCCCGAGATGTATCGCGGCGGATTGGCTTCGCTTCCGGGGTTCCCCGGGAGTTGGTCAGGCTCAGCACCACTGGTGTATGCGCATTCCCCGAGCGCTTGTAAACGATCCCGGTTTCTCCGGTGGCGAGTTTTACGAATGAGCCAGGTGGATAGATTCCGACCTCTTTGATCAGCACCGCGATGAACGGATTGGCGGTCGTCATTCCTGGATCGGTAAACAATACCCGCGCGGCTTGAGCGCCGCTCATCTGCTTGCGATTCAGGCGTGGGCTGATCTTCGCGCTGAATACGTCCGCAGTTCTAAGCAGAGTGGCTTCCTCCCCGATTTCCTTGATCCCGGTCGGGTATCCGTTGCCGAGCGGCGTTTCGTGGTGGTCGTGGACCGCCTGCAGCCAGATCGAGTCCTCCACGCCCACCCGGTTCAGGATATCCGCACTGGTTTTCGGGTGTGTCTTGATATCCAGCCGCTGGTCAGGCGTCAATGGTTCGGCTTGTTCTGCCAGCTTCTGCTGGCTGTCAACCATCGATATGTTCATGGTCATTGCTGCGCAAACGAGACTTCTACGACGTTCTTCGCTCCATTCAAGGCGCGTTGCCACCATGTCGCACAAGAGAGCCGCATGCAGGCAATGGACCAGCGAATAGCGCGGTTGATCGGTAAGCAATATCATTGCGGCGAGCGCTGCGTCTTTGCTGCGCTCGTTCAGCATCTGCACTAAACGAGAGAGAAACACGAAATGGTTGGGAATGTCGTCCTCATCGTCGTATTGGCGGAGCAAATGACCTAACTTGCCGATAATTTCATCCCACAGCCAGAACGGATCATAGGTGTGCCCACCCAATAGATCTTCCTGGACTTTGGCCGCCGCTGCCGCCGTATCAACATAAAGCCCACGCTTCAGAAGTGTGTCCAGCAGCTTCTGGTCAGTGATCACATGCCCCTGGCGCAAGAGCAGTTTTCCATCTTCACCAAAGATATCATGCGGCAGAGGAACCCCGCGTTCGGCCAGCCCCTTCCCCAACTTTTGCATCGACATCGCGTCACCCCTTCTAATTGAAGGAAATAATCTATGTCTGAATATGATTCATTTGGCAAATCAATTCTAGCTCAAAATTAAGGACTTCCTCGACAAATCGACAGTGGCTCTTGAGGATGAGGACGGGTTCTCATCGCGCGGCAACATGACTGCGCGATCGAACCTTCATGCCTTGAGGTGTAACAGGAAGGAAATTTGGGGTGGCCGACGGGACTCGAACCCGCGACAACTGGAATCACAATCCAGGACTCTACCAACTGAGCTACGGCCACCATTGCTGCTGCAATACTGCCAACACTTTGAAATCGATCTGCAAAGCCTTTGGAAACGCTCTGCTTGGCATGCCCGACAGGAATCGAACCTGTAACCCCCAGCTTAGAAGGCTGGTGCTCTATCCAGTTGAGCTACGGGCACCCATCGGTCACGGTAAAATGGTCGGGGCGAGAGGATTCGAACCTCCGACATCTTGCTCCCAAAGCAAGCGCGCTACCGGGCTGCGCTACGCCCCGAGAACCGCGAATTCTACGCATACCGTCCGTGCAGGTCAAATTTCTTCGAAGCGCCAAGAGCGTGATTTTTTAGCTTGCGGCGCGGGCTCATTTCGATTATAAAGCTCCCTTTTCCGCTGATACACTGTAACCCAATGGCCGATGATTTCCAGCATAAACAACTCTCACCCTACGTGCCAAAAAAGGGAGAGGAATATATGAACAGCAAACAGAACGCGCATTTCCGCAAGATACTCCAGACCCTCAAGGAAGAGTTGCTGGGAGATGTCGAACGTACCGTACATACCATGCAGGATGAGGCGACGGTCTTCGCCGATCCGAATGACCGCGCCAGCCAGGAATCCGATATTGCGCTCGAACTTCGCAACCGCGACCGCGAGCGCAAGCTCATCAAGAAGATCGACGAGGCATTGGACCGCATTGAAAATGGCGAATATGGCTATTGCGACAGTTGCGGCGTCGAAATCGGCCTGAAACGCCTCGAGGCACGCCCGACGGCGACGCTTTGCATCGATTGCAAGACTCTGGAAGAACTGCGGGAGAAGCAAGTCGCGAAGTAAGTGGAAATGTGGCGAATGATCGCGCGATGCCTTATTGGATCCGGTTTTCTCCGGTTCCAGTTGGCAACAAAAAAGGACGCCACCGCGTCCTTTTTTGTTTGAACAGAGAAGTGGCTCGGTTTCTTAGGACAGATTTTGTGGTTTCTTAAGTGGATCCCCTGCGGGTGGAGGTTATCCACGGCGCCGCCGCACGCCCGTTTGAGG
>Ga0208566_1001426_pt1 | contig 13912 bp, 6 predicted proteins | sample PL_2010_150m_FD_184159 | JGI IMG/M metagenome (GOLD analysis project Ga0208566, IMG submission 184159) | Freshwater microbial communities from Powell Lake, British Columbia, Canada to study Microbial Dark Matter (Phase II) - PL_2010_150m... | ecosystem: Environmental > Aquatic > Freshwater > Lake...
CTGTCAATATCCCGGGACTGGGAAAACCCAATACACCGGAATCTTTTTCGGTTTGGACCATCGACGTTAGTGACCGGATTAATCCTAAAGTGACGGCAAAGGCCAAAACCGGCAACCTGGTTGGCCAAATGCTTGAGGATTTTCCTGCCGTGGGCGGCTCAAGTCCGAATTCGGTTGTAGCTACTGATGACTTTGTTTTTGTCAGCAACGGGAACAACGACAATATTTCTATCATCGATACCCGCACAGATACGGTATCTCAAACGATTCCGCTTATACTGGATCAGCGTTTACGCAGTTTCCGGGGGATTATTCCCTTTGGGCTGGCAGTTTCACCGGATCAGAAACGCCTGTTTGTTGCTGAATCCGGTATCAATGCCGTTGCCGTAATAGACATCCCCTCGAAACTGGTGATTGGCCACATCCCGGTTGGCTGGTTTCCGGCAAAAATCCAGGTAACACCCGATGGCAAGAAGCTAATTATATCAAATGCAAAAGGTTATGGCAGCGGCCCTAATGGTGGTCCTGATTTCCGCAAAGGACCGGAAGGTTCCTATATCGGAAGCCTCATGAAAGGATCAGTAACTGTAATGGATATTCCGTCGGACAGAAAATTAAATGGTCTGACAAAAGAGGTGGTCTCGATGAACTTTCTGATGAAAAAGTCGACCGATCCATCATTCGCTTCCCGGAAAGATAACCCGGTCCCTTTGTATCCGGGTTATTCAAAATCACCGATCAAATACATTGTTTTTGTTTCCAAGGAGAACCGCACCTTCGATGAGATATTCGGACAGGTGAAAGCTGCCCGTGGTGAACCTTCCATGGCCCGTTACGGTGCCGGGGTTTCCTTTACCAACAGAGCTAAAGACCGGGTTATCGATAAGGCTGATGTCATGATCAATCACCTTTCCCTGGTAAACCGTTTCGCCATGTCGGATAACTTTTATGTGGATTCAGATGTTTCGGCCGACGGGCATCGCTGGTTGGTAAATACCTATCCCAATGAATGGGTGGAAGCCACCGTTCCGGCCAGTTATGGCGGCAACAGGGATTATGTGGCTGCTTCAAAATCTCCCGGAAATCTTGGCTTTACAGGTTCTGCCGGTGCTATTTACCCGGAGGACTATAACGAGGCCGGCTCCATGTGGGACCACCTCCACCGCAACAAAATTCCATTTTTCAACTTTGGGTTCACTATCATGTTTGAGCCGGGAGCCTATCAGCCTGAATATAAATACACCGGAATCCGGCAACTCGCCAATTTCCCGATGCCCGCACCGCTATTTGCCAATACATCCAGAGTTTATCCTACCTTTAATATGGCCATCCCCGATCAGTTCCGTATCGACCAGTTTATCAAAGTCTACAATGAGAAATGGGCCAAACCGACAACCGATAACCGACAACAGTCAACTATTGGCAAGAGCCCTGAATTCCCATCAGTACTGACGATCATCGTGCCGAACGACCACGGTGCCGGTGAACGGCCCGAAGCAGGGTATCCTTTCCGTGAGAGTTACATGTGTGATAATGATCTGGCTGTAGGACGTTTAGTGGAATTCCTCAGTCATACACCATACTGGAAAAACATGGCGATTGTCATTACAGAGGATGATGCGCAGGGTGGGGCAGATCATGTGGATGCTCACCGGAGTGTACTGATGGTAATATCTCCCTATGCCAAAAAGAATTACGTTTCTCATACACACGTCAGTTTCGGCAGTATTTTTAAAACCTACTGGAATATCCACGGAATTCCTTATCTCAACCAGTATGATGCCGGTGCCACCGATTTGTCTGATATGTTTACCAATGTTCCTGATTTTACGCCTTATCAGGCCATTCCGGTTGATATCCGGATATTCGACCCGGCAAAAGCCCTTGACCCGTTTGACGAAAAATTCAATTGGAAAGCCGTCTCAGAATCACCGGAGATTGATAATGTCCGTGATATGCTCCGCGACAGCAAAGAGATTGAGGGTTGGCGGAAGTAGTCGTAGAGACGCATAACTGCGTTTCTTTTTTTTCAAACACTCCTTGCAGAGATAAAAAAATCATATACATTTGCACCTCGATGAACCGGGTATGTAGTTCAGTTGGTTAGAATGCCGGCCTGTCACGCCGGAGGTCGCGAGTTCGAGTCTCGTCGTACCCGCAAAAAAAGGCCATCAGGTAATCCTGAGGGCCTTTTTCTGTCATCCCCGCGAAGGCGGGGACCCCGTCCCTTACCACGAATGCCTGTCACCGGGTCAACTGCCCACTCATCCTCAGTAATTCCGTCTCGCTGGCTTTACTTCTGAACCGGGCTGTGAGGTACCTGTTTTCAGCATCCATCAGCTTCTTTTGCGTTTCCCTTAATTCTATGTCGTTCGACGACCCGATCCGGTATTTCTCCCGGGCTATAGCGAGGTTGCGCATCGCCAGCTCAATATTTTCCTTTTCAAAATCAGATAACTGCAGGTTAGTCTGATAATCATTGTAAATCCTTTGCAGATGCGCCTTGGTATTCAGCTCCGCTTGTTCGGCTTCCAGTTTTGCGGATTCAAGCCGGATCTGCGCCTTGCTCCGGTTCTGATTTTGTGTAAAACCATCAAAAATGGTATAAGTGGCATTCACTCCCACATTAAATCCCCGGTTACGGTTCATCGACATGATTCCGACCTCCGATTCCGATTTGCTGTAAGTATATCCGGATGAAAAATTGAGTCGGGGGTACAGCGTCGAATTGGCACTTTTGCGATCAAGCAGGGCGATACTCAGATTTGTACGCGCCATGCGGATCTCCGGATTCTGTTCCTTTACCTGTAACCATAATTTCTCGAATAAAAGACCTGGCTCAACAGGGATGTCACTGGTGACTTCAAAAGGCTCGAATAAATTACGGCATAAAAGCCGGTTGATCTCTACCTTGTTGTTCTGTAGCATCTTAACCTGTTGGATATAGGCTGAACTGTCAGCATTATAATCAACACTGGCTTGCAAAAAGGAAAGCTCGGAATTTGATCCGAAGGTAACACCTGCTTTAGCGATCCTTTTACGCTCCGAAGTTATGGTCATAGCTTCCTGATACACTTCGACCATCTTCTGCTGGGTAATAATGGCATAATAGGCCTGAATGACATCAGCAACCGCGTTTTCCACAACCGATTGCAACTGGATGTCGCTCATATTCTCGAGTTCTGTAAGTCTATTCTTCTGAATAAACATATTGAATCCGTCAAATAGCGTCCAGGCCAGCGCAACCCCGCCGCTGATATTGTTATTCTTAGCGTTGGGACTCTGCTTCTCACGGCCATCATAATACTTCTGGTACGTATTGTTAATAGACATACTGCGGGCTCCGGTCAAGTCAAGTTGCGGCAGCATGCCTGCAGTTCCTATCGTGTTGTCCAATTCAACAATCCGCGAATCCTTTGCTGCCAGTGTAATATCATAATTGTTTTGAATGGCAATCACAATAGCCTGGTCGAGCTTTAACGTGTCCTGGGCAAGATTAACGCTTCCCAAAATAAGTTGGCTTAATATGAAAAGATAAATGACTTTCATGTTCATGGTTCCTTGGATACAAATTTCTTTTTGGTTCCGGAGATGTAAGTGTATAATGCAGGTATCACATATAGTGTCAGGATCAAAGCAAACATCAACCCTCCGATAATTACGATCCCCATCGAAATTCGGCTTTTGGCACCGGCTCCCAGAGCCAGTGCAATAGGCAGCGCTCCAAGAACGGTAGCCAGACTGGTCATCAGAATAGGTCTGAACCGCTGGGTGGCAGCTTCAATAACCGAAACATTAAGATCCGTTCCGGCGTATTTCTTCTGATTGGCAAATTCAACAATTAAAATACCGTTTTTAGTAACGATTCCGATCAGCATGATCATCCCGATCTGACTGAAAATATTCAGTGTCTGCGAGAACAAAACCAGGGAAATCAATGCCCCTGCGATTGCTAATGGAACGGTTAGCATGATGATAAGCGGATCCCGGAAACTCTCGAACTGGGCGGAAAGAATTAGGTAGATCAGGACCAATGCCAGCATAAATGCAAAAACCAGGGTATTCGAACTTTCAGCATAATCTCTGGATACACCGGTGAGCGAAGTAGTAAAGGTGTCGTCCAAAGTCTCATCAGCAACTCTCTGCATGGCTTCTATTCCCTGACCCAGTGTGTAACCTTTTGCAGGTGAAGCTGATATCGTTGCAGAAATGTACCGGTTAAAACGGTAAAGCTGAGGCAGGTTGACCTGGTAATCAATTTTTACAACATTATCCAACTGGATCATAACCCCTTGCCGATTACGGATATAAACCGTACTAAGATCGATTGGTTGATCACGGTATTGCCGGTCGGCCTGGCAAATAATCTGATATTGCTTGCCGTTCAGGATAAAGAATCCCAGCCGCTGACCGCCAAAAAACAATTGTAGGGTTTCGGCAATGTCGCGTAAGGTGAGACCGAGTGTGCGGGCACGATCTCGATCAATCCTCAGTGTCATTTCCGGTTTATTGAATTTCAGGTTCAGGTCGACAACCTGAAAAGCTGGATTGGACTGTGCTTTTTCCATAAAGGCCGGGATCGAAGCGCGCAATTTCTCCAGACTGGTTGCCTGAATAACAAATTGTACCGGTAATCCGGAGTTACGTCCGCCACCAATGGTCTGCTCCTGCGTCACAAAACTCCTGGCAAAAGTCAGGGGCCGCAGAACTCCGGTAATGTAATCCGCTAACTGTTGCTGAGTCCGTCGACGCTCTGCCGGCGGAACCAGTGTTATCCGGAGGAACCCGGTATTTGAACCGGAACCGCCTCCCATAGCAGTTAGCCCCATAAATGATTCTTTCTCCGGTAAAGTGTCTACAATGTTCACCAATTGCTGCATATAGGCATCCATTTTCTCAAACGAAACCCCTTCCGGAGCAGTTGAAGATATTGTCAGACGGCCCTTATCTTCCAATGGTGCCAGCTCGCCAGGGATTCTTGGCCAAAGAAATGCCACAAGACTCAGCGATATTGCCATTATAATAAAGGCGATCCATCTGTTTTTCAGGAATGCTTTCAACGAACGATTGTAAAAGCCGATGAGTCCGGCGAAGAATGGTTCGGTAGCTGTATAAAAACGGTTATGATGTTCAGCATGCCTGAGCCAGTTGGCGGCCAGCATAGGTGTTAAAGTTAACGACACAAATGCGGAAATCAGCACCGCACCGGCCATAACCACCCCGAACTCCCTGAATAATTTTCCGGTGAGGCCCTGGAGGAAAATGATCGGCAAAAACACCGCAGCCAGCGTAATGGTGGTCGATAAAATGGCGAAGAAAATCTCCTTCGACCCCTTAAAACCGGCCTCCATCGGGGACATTCCCTTTTCAATCTTGGTATAAATATTCTCCAGCATCACGATCGCATCATCCACCACAAGTCCCGTGGCCAATACGATGCTGAGGAGCGTAAGGATATTGATCGTGTACCCTGCAATATACATGATAAAGAAAGAACCGATCAGTGAAATCGGAATGGCAACAACCGGAATAATAGTGGTTCGCCATTCCCTGAAAAAGAGGAAGATGATCAGTACCACCAGAGAAAAAGCAATCAGGATGGTCTCTTCAACTTCGGTGATAGCTCTTCTGATAGATAAAGTCGTATCATTGGATATTCCAACGGTAATATCATCAGGCATTTCCCTCTTAATCTGTTCCAGCCTGACCTTTACCTCATCCACAATTGCGATTTGATTCGAACCGGGTTGGGGAATGATTGCCATACCGACCATCGGAATCTTACCGTTTCCACGCATGATCGTTTTTTCGTTCTCGGGCATGAGTTCCGCATGACCGATCTCCTTAAACTTGACGAGGGTGCCTTCAGATTCTCGGATAATCAGGTCGTCAAATTGTTCTTTCGTACTGATACGGCCAATTGTCCTGACTGACAGATCTGTACCGTAGCCTTCAACCCGGCCTGACGGCAATTCGATATTCTCCCGATTCACTGCATCACGGATATCGGAAGGCGTGAGGCCATAACCTGCCAGTTTCAAAGGATCAATAAATAATTTAATGGAGTACCGTTTTTCACCCCATATACGGATCTCACTGACCCCGGGTGTCGTTTGCAGGCGCTCCTTGAAAAGGTTATTGGCAATTTCTGATAATTGCAGGAGATTGCGCTTATCGCTCTGGATAGTCAAACCGAAAATGGGGCTGGAATCTGCATCTGATTTCACCACCTGCGGAGGATCCACATCCGGTGGCAGTGATCGCATGGCCCGCGATACACGGTCGCGTACATCATTGGCCGCTGCCTCCATATCCGTACCAATCTGGAATTCAACAGTAATGTTGCTCCCTCCGTCGCGCGATGAAGAGGTCAAAGTTCTGATACCTGCAATCCCGTTAATACTCTCTTCCAGAGGCTCTGTAATCTGACTTTCAATGATCTCAGCGTTCGCTCCCGGATAGGAGGTGCTAACGCTAACCGTCGGCGGATCAACACTAGGATATTCCCTGACTCCGAGGAATGTGAACCCAATCACCCCGAAGAGAATGATTAGTATGGAGACCACAAGAGCCAGCACAGGCCGCTTGATGAAAATTCCTGAAAAATTCATAATCAGCCGGTTTTATTATTTGGTACTATTTTGTTTGGAGGGCCCCCGGCCTTTAATTGACACAGATGTTCCATCACTGATCTGAAGAAGGCCGGTCACAATCAGGCTGTCACCGGGCTGCAAACCCTGTGTAATCTGGACATCCTTCTCGGTGCGTATACCTGCAAAAATGGGTACCGACGTAGCTTTGCCTCCCCGAACCACAAAAACCATGTTGCCTGCAATGTCTCCAACCATGGCCTCTGACGGTATCTTTATCGCATCAGGAATCTCCTCCAGAACCACACTGATCCGGGCAAAGGTTCCGGGAACCAGCAACCGTTTGGGATTAGAACAGGTCGCTCTTACTTTAACCGTCCGGGTTGCCTCATCTACACCGGATTCTACTGCATATACCTTTCCTGAAAAGGGCTCCGGTGTATAATCCATACCGAAACTGATTTGCATACCCGACCTCATTAGTTGAGTATACTTTTCAGGTACCGCAAATTCGATTTTTATCGGATCAACCTGTTGAAGCGTGGCAATCAGTGTATTGGATGGGATGTAGCTGCCAGGACTGACATTCCGCAGTCCGATTTTTCCCGAAAGCGGGGCAAAGATTTGTGTCTTTGCTATCTGAGCATCAAGTAGTTGTCTCTCTGCTTGCACCGATTGTAATTGATTGGCAACCATATCATATTCTTCCTGGCTGATCGCCTTAATATCAAGCAGTTGTCGTTTACGGTACTCTTCATCCCGGGCCATTTTTCCCTGCACGGAGTTCTTGTTTAACTGGGCCTGCAGATCCTGATCGTTTATTTTTAGCAGAAGAGTTCCTTGCTTGACTTCAGTTCCTTCGTTGAAATATATGCCTGTGATCCTGCCGGATACCTCATTCCGCAATTCCACCTTTTCATTTGGCAATAATGTACCGGTTGCGTAGATAATATTAAGCAGAGTATCAGGCTTTATAACCATCACTTCAACATTAACCGAACCCGACTTTCGTCCACCTGCAACAGGTCCGGCTTTGGACTTTTCTTTGCACGACACCGTTAATCCCATAATAGAGATACAAACCAGGATGGTCTGAATTAGTCTCATAACAACTTGGTATTTCTTGATTTCCACTTCCAGATACTTTTCTTATTTGACGGCATAAAGCTACCAATTAGTGATTCAGTGCCATCAATTGAAAAGTTAATTATTCCTAAAAAAATGCTGCGGAGCATGGCTATCTATTCGAATAAGTGTTATTTTAACAATTATTATACATTTCCAAACCAAATTGAACGAATGAACACATAAACCTTTTCATTGATCGGATTGTTAGCCAGTGCTTGCATACTGGTATCCTGCACTTCCACTCCTCCTGTGGGGTCGATTCAACGTAATAAAGAAGCTGTACCCTTCAGGGTTAAAACCTTTGGACCTGATGAGGTCAAACTTCTTGACGGACCATTTAAGCATGCCATGGAGCTGGATATGAAAGTTCTGTTGAATTATGAACCCGACCGCATGCTGTCGAAATTTAATAAAGAGGCCGGCCTCACTCCCAAAGCTGAACATTACCATGGCTGGGAGGATGGTACCATTGCCGGACATACGCTGGGTCATTACCTGAGTGCTTGTGCCCTGATGTATAAGTCGACCGGCGACAAAAGATCCCTCGACAGGGTGAATTATATCGTAAATGAACTGGCAATCGTTCAGGACGCCAATGATAAGAAACTATTTGTTGCTCAATATATTGCCTCAGAATTGGATTGGAAAGATAAAGGGTTGAAACTGACGCAACGAACAGACTATCCGGAGGAGCAGGGAACGACCCTTGAATTTGAATGTAAGGAACCGGTGAAACTTAACCTGCAAATCAGGTATCCATACTGGGCAAAAAATGGAATGATTGTAAAAGTGAATGGCAGGAAAATCAACGTAAAAACTAAACCATCCAGCTTTGTCCCTGTTTACCGCACCTGGAAAAACGGTGACAAGGTTGAGGTTAGCTTTCCTTTCAGCCTTCGATTGGAAGCAATGCCCGACGATTCCACCCGTGTTGCTATTATGTACGGGCCGCTGGTTTTGGCCCGGGAACTGGGTCCGGTTGATAATCCTGACACCGCTTCGCCGATGTTTGTGCCCGTGATCATGTCGGAATCCCGCATTCCTTCGGATTGGCTAAGTCCCGTTGAAGCTAAGGCTAATACATTCCAGATGAAAGGGGTAGGTAAACCGAAAGATGTGGAGCTCATGCCTTTCTATGCCGTCCACGATATTCGTTACAGCATTTTCTGGGATATTTTTACCCAGGATGCCTGGGATAAAAGACAAAAAGAATACAAAAATGAACTGGCTCGAAAAGCTGCCGTTGATGCCCGGACCATTGATTTTATTCAGCCGGGCGAAATGCAGCCTGAACGCAAGCATAACTTCAATATCCCATTGCTTCAAACCTGACCAAAGGGAAATCAAAAGTAACTGTCAAGTTTAATGCGTTTTACGGACATGGGCAGGTCCGGTTTTTGGCGTGCGCACCCTGAAAAAAGAGTAGGCAGCAGGCAGTAGGCAGTAAGGTAAACTTCGAGATACTTGAATCTGTAACTTCAGAATTCAGAATTGGTCTTCGAATCTCTAAATTTTTACTTCCTTTTAACCCGGACCGGCACTATATTTGTAAAGTGTTCGTCAATAAAAATCGAACCAAAATGAAGAAGTCAATTATTTTTTCAATCCTGCTGGTTATCGCTCTGGGATTTACAAGTTGCGAACAACCCGACTGCGGATGCCAATTCAAACAACCGGTCCTTTTTCAATATGAGTATTATAATTATGCATGGGGATTCCGCCACCGTGGTTTTCTCATCGATGAATACGGCAACGTGAACGGCTTTGAACAGCCTTTCAAATGGATGGTCCCTGATTCTTCAGGTATGATGAGCAAGGCTGATCTGGAATATAACCTTGCCCAGTGCGATACCGTTTCCGGAAAAGTGGATGAAGAGGTTCTCGATGATTATTTTAGGAAAATTGAAGATATCCGATATGGCAAAATTGTTGATACCGGACTATATATGGCGGATGCCGGTACCGGTGTGCTATCTGCCTGGTATTGGAATGAAAAGGCGGGGAAATATGAGAGTGTTTTTCTTATATCAAATGGCGATGTGAACAAGATTAATACGCATGCTTCAGTAAAAGAAATTGTTGAATGGCTTAAAAAGGTCGGGGAGAAAACAAACCGGTTTTATTGGTATGGAAGCAATTGAAAACTGCCGGGTATCAGCTATCGGGTACAATCGTGATGCGTGACACTTAAGAAATGAGGAGTGACAAGTGACAAGTGAAATGCCTTGATGGAAAAATTGCAGTGAACATAATACTCAATGCCATAATGATTCTATGCTTGCCACGCCCAATGCACCAACGACTGTCAATACTGTGCTCCAGAGAACTATCCCTATACCTATCCAAAATAATAGACGGACGGACGGTGCTCCCAGTGTAAGCCCCAACGCAACTCCCAGCGGTGCACCAGTAAGTAAAGGAGCTAATAGCCCCAACCCTATAACTCCGTAATGGTGCCAGAGCTTATGGATGCGACTTTGCTGCACCTTCTCATCTTTTCTACCGAGGCGTTGCATCTGCCAACTTCGCACACGTTCACCAAGCAACATGACGACCACTCCACCTAGCATGGCACCAATAGCTGCGGTGATGCCTATTGTCACAGGATGGAGCTTTAGTGCGAAGCCTGCCGGGATAGCGGCCCACAGTTCAATTGCTCCCAAACCAAGCACTGTCAGCAACTTTATTATAAATTCCATTGTTCTCTTCTCCTAATCTATTGGCATGTCGCCTAACGAAGGAATTGTGAAATAAAACGTGGCTCCCGCCCCGGATTCAGATTCGACCCAAATCCTTCCGCCAAGCATTTCAACCAGACTTTTTGCAATGGCAAGACCTAGTCCTGTCCCTTCATATTTTCTGTTCTTCTCGGAATTTACCTGCCGAAAACGCTCAAAAACCGTTTCGTAGTTTTCTTTTCTGATCCCTATTCCGGTATCTTCTATATAAAACTGAATATCTGTACCGTTCTGATAAAGCCCTATTATAATTGAACCCTGGTTGGTAAATTTAATGGCGTTACCAACCAAATTAGATAATATCTGCTTGATTTTTTCCCGATCGCTTATTAATACCAACTCAGCATTAATAAGACGGGAATCAATCATCAGGTTAAGACCGTTTAAATTAGCCTTTGGTTCAAATTCCTCCTTAACTTCTTCAAGAAGATGTTGCAGGTTAAAAGGATTCCGGGTAATTAATATCTGTCCGGCTTCAATTTTAGATATATCCAATACGTCGGAAATTATCCCAAGGAGTTGTTGCCCGCTGTTCAATATTATTTTGGAATACTTTTCTCTTTCAGATGGCTCGGTTTCCGGATCAGAGATCAATTCAGAAAAACCCAAAACACTATTCAGCGGCGTCCGAATCTCATGTGACATATTTGCCAGGAAAGCTGATTTTAAACGATCGGACTCCTGTGCTTTTTCCAAGGAAGCTATTATCTCTTCTTCGGCCTTTCTCCGTTCAATAGAAAGGCTTATCTGATTCGAAATAAATTCGAGAATCGTCATTTCCGGCTTTCCATATGCATCCGGATCTTCATAGCTTTGAACCACCACAGCTCCGGTCACTTTCCCTTGTGATTTTAACGGCACGCCGAGCCAGATTTCTGATAACGTTCCATGGATATCGATGTGCCCTGATTTTAGTAACGCCAGCATATCATCTTTTGTCGCCAGCAATGGTTTTTGAGACTCCATCATGTACCGGGTCATTGTTTTAGCCGCCGGGTAGGTGGTGAACCGGTCTTTCTGGTCAGCCATGAATGGCATGGAAATCGTACCGGTTGATGCGTCGTAAAAGGCAATATAAAAGTTCGTCGTATCGATGATGGCGCCGAGCTGCTTTTGTATTTCTGCTATAAATACTTCAAAACTGTCGGTGGTTACGGTCGCCTGAGAGATGTTGTACAATATTTTTTGTATCTGTTCTTGCTTCTTGCGGTCGGTGATGTCAATGCCCTGAGCGATCACTGCGTGAAGGGTTGTGCCATCCTTTGCATAGATATTGGCTGAGTTCCATAGCACAATGCGAATATCTCCATTTTTACATAAAATAGGGATTTCAACCGATTCCCAGTATTCACCTTTCAATGTAAGGTCGATTTTTTTCATTGATTCGCTACGGTTGCTTTCAGGGAAAAGGATTTCCAGTTTTTTTCCGATCACTTCCCCGCTACTATTACCCGATAAACGTTCAAAAGCATGATTAAACCTGGTAATGGTAGTATCTGGATCCCATACGATAATTGGGGCATTTGCAAAGTCAAGCAAATTTTCCAGATAATCGCGGGTAGCACTGAGCTGTTCTTCCGCTTTTCTCATATCCGTAATATCCCTGCCAAAGCTTACTGTACCCATAATTTCACTGGCTTGCAGGATTGGAGCGGTATTGACAGAAAGAAGAACACTGCGGTTGTTACTGGCTTGCATATGTACTTCATAATGCAAGGATTCTCCTTTTAGCACACGCTGGAAGATATCAAAGATGGAAGGCAATTCATCCTCCACGATCAATGGAGCAAATGATTTGCCTTCCCAATCCCTGAACCGGTGACCCGTGATCTCTTCGCACCTTTGGTTAAAATAAGTCAAGGCGCCATCCCTATCAAGGGTCCAGATCATATCATTGGATTGTTCGATCATGGTGCGATACTTTTCTTCCGACATCTGGAGTTTTTCCTCCATCTTTTTTCGCTCCGTGATGTCAACTGCGGTGCCCGCCAACAATCGTTTTCCGGAAGGTGTGTGCATCGGAAACTTAAAAACTAACCAATTATGAACCGTGCCATCGGGAAGTGGAACATCCTCATATGTTTGAATCGTTTTTCCCGAAGACATAACCTTTAAATCATTTTCACGAAGCTGTCGTGCGACTTCTTCGGGCCACAAATCAAAGTCAGTTTTTTTGCTTATCACTTCTCGTGTTATGTTAAAAATCTTTTCAAATGTATTATTAATGTAATTGAATGTCCAGGTTGCTGGATCTTTCATCCAGGCAACTGCTGGACTATTGTTCATAAACGCCGTGAACCGTTCTTCACTTTCTCGAATCGCCTCTTCTGCCCGCTTTCGCTCGGTGATGTCTTCTATCACTAAGAGAGCTTCTTCTTCTTCTTCTTCTTCTTCTTCTGCAATACGTATTCCAGAAAGGGTCAGATTAAGCGTCAGTTCTGCTTTCCCGGGAATGGAACATAAACACTCCAAATTACGGAACGGCATTCGCGCAGCGATCGCATCCCGGCACTTTTGGGAAAGCCCAATGGTTTGAAGCACTGCATCAACGGTTTGCCCCACGACCTGTTGACGTTTCACATCGAACAACTCACAGAAACTTCGGTTAACAGATAGAACTTCCGATTCCCCACTAATGACAAGCAAACCTGATGGAACCGTAGCGACAATGTTTTCTGTGAAGCGTTTGCTGTGCAAGACCTTTTCTTGACTCCGCCGAAGCCGCCGCGCAACCAAAACAAGCCCCCATAGTCCCATCAGCCATATTGCACCGTAAGCGAGCGACAATTGCAGCAGCACCTTACGCTCAATAGCCCACAGGGGCTGCATCGGGATTGACACACCGATACCGCCGCAAACATCCCCCTCTTTTCCCGTATGACACTGCAGACACGCTTTCTCAATAAGTAATGGGCGCATCAAGCGCATGTAGGCGTTACCTCCCATGTCCTGTACTGAGCTGACTTCGCTCTTCCGCTGCTCAAAGGCCTGAAGCGCCTCGCGCTCCCACGTATCAGGCATATTCTCAGGATGGACTGGTTTAAAGCTCGTGATCTTTCCCAGAACACCGAATCTCTCACGCGCTAATTTGTTCACTATACGGGTCATGGTAACTGGATGCACATATCTCAGCAGCCTTCCTGACGGCGTTACGATATCGCTCTCGGGCATTGAGAGATAGGGGTCAGGCTCCAGCGAATCTGTTACCTCAATATACAAGCCTCCTTGCTCAACAGCCCAAGTCCGGTAGATTATGTCTTTCTCACAAGCAACCCGAGCCTGTATACGTGCCGACTCGAGAGTATTCTGCTTAACCTGAACTATGTGCCATATTAGCAATCCGGCAACAACTATCGTCCATACCACCGCCAGCGTATACGTGTAACGTTTAATCGTTCGCCGATGATGATATGATCCTATTACCGCATTCTCTCTCTCTCTCTCTCTCTCTTCTGC
>Ga0208566_1001427_pt1 | contig 13895 bp, 15 predicted proteins | sample PL_2010_150m_FD_184159 | JGI IMG/M metagenome (GOLD analysis project Ga0208566, IMG submission 184159) | Freshwater microbial communities from Powell Lake, British Columbia, Canada to study Microbial Dark Matter (Phase II) - PL_2010_150m... | ecosystem: Environmental > Aquatic > Freshwater >...
CGTGTTGTCGGCCGCAAGATGTATGGCGGACAAAACACATATATTCCGCTCAAGGTCAATCAGGCTGGCGTTGTGCCAATCATTTTTGCAAGCTCTGTGTTGTTGTTGCCAGTGTTGATGTCAAACATGCTTGGTAGCGGCGAAGGCTGGCGCGGTTCAATTGCCGGTTTTGTGAACAATTACTTGGTCAACAGCCAAAATATTTTGTACATCTCAATCTTTTTCTTGTTGATTATTGCATTCGCATACTTCTACAACTCGATCGCATTTGACCCAATCCGCCAAGCCGATCAATTGCGCAAGCAGGGTGGCTTTATTCCTGGCATTCGTCCAGGACCACAGACCGAAAGCTTTTTTGCCAAGACCGTCAACCGCATTACCTTGCCTGGTGCATTGTTTGTCGCCTTCATTGCGATCTTGCCGTACATCATTTTGTGGGTTGGCGATGTTCGTTCATTCCCATTTGCTGGAACCACAGTATTGATTGCCGTGGGTGTTGCACTCGAATTGATGCGCCAGATCGATAGCCAACTGATGCAGCGCAACTATGAGGGTTTCTTGAAGTGACGCTTTCCTAAAAGGAAACGCCTTCAGAAATTTCATCGAAACAAGGACATCATGCCAACAGCAGTGCGCGTCATCATGCTTGGTCGCCAGGGCGCCGGCAAAGGCACACAGTGTCGATTGTTGGCTGAGCACTTTGGCGCTCCGCATATTTCAACTGGCGAGATGTTGCGCAGCGCGATTCGGCAAGACACCGTTGTTGGGCGAGCAGTCAAAAAAGTATTAGACGAAGGCAATCTCGTTGAAGACGGACTGATGGTCAGCCTTGTACAAGGACGCATCGGCGAAACCGATGCTCGAGTCAATGGCTACATCTTGGATGGTTTTCCCCGCACGGTTGGTCAAGCAACTGCGTTTGATCACATCACTGAAGTGCGTCCAGTTGACATCGTGATCAATCTTGAAGTCAAGCGTGATCTTGTGTTGAGTCGGCTGTCGGCGAGGCGTACGTGTGAACAGTGTGATGCCAACTACATCTCGGATGGCAATGACCCAAAGCCGTGGAAGTGTGCAAGATGTGGTGGTCTGGTGCATCAACGCGATGACGACACGCCCGAGGCGATCAGCCATCGGCTCGACCTCTATGACTCGTTGACCTCACCCTTAATCGACTATTACACGAGCAAATCACGACTCGTAGTAGTAGACGGGCTCGGGACGACCGATGAGGTCTTTGGACGCCTGACCAATGCGGTCAAAGTGGCCCGAGCCTAGAAAATTTGGGAAAAAGTACCAATAGACCCGTGTCTAGGGTTTTGGGGTGGGATTATGCGGCGGTAGCATAACCCTTCGCCTTTTGGGAGGTTAATCGCCCTCTTGGCTTGTGTCCGTGCGTTTTGAGGAGAAAGTTCTGCCAAAAAATAAAGAAGACGCGATTGTGCTGGAAGGCGTAATCACCGAGTCATTGCCCAACGCAATGTTTCGTGTCGCACTTGATAACGGACACACAGTGTTAGCTCATATTTCCGGAAAAATGCGAATGAATTACATTCGCATTTTGCCGGGGGACAAAGTCCAAGTTGAGTTAACGCCATACGACCTCACCAGAGGCCGAATTACCTATCGACATAAATAACTAACCATCAGAGGCATTCACAGTGAAAGTTAAACCAAGCGTCAAAAAAATCTGCGAAAAGTGCAAGGTCATTCGCCGGCACAAGCGCGTGATGGTGATTTGTGAAAACCCGCGACACAAGCAACGTCAAGGCTAAAAGGAACCACTCATGGCACGTATTTCAGGTGTAGACATTCCGCGCGAAAAGCGCCTCGAGATTGCTCTTACATATATCTATGGCATTGGTCGTGCGACCTCAGCCAAGATGTGCAAAGACCTCGAATTGAGCCCAGACACACGCGTGCGCAACTTGACTGACTCCGAAGTCAACAAGATTCGTATGTACATCGAAAATGGTTTGACGGTGGAAGGCGACCTTCGCCGCAACGTCCAGACCGACATCAAGCGCAAGATTGAAATTGGTTCATACCAGGGAACGCGTCACCGCAAGGGTCTTCCAGTTCGCGGACAACGCACCCACACAAACGCTCGTACTCGTAAGGGCCCGAAGAAAACTGTGGCCAACAAGAAGATGGCAGTGAGGAAGTAGATCATGGCAAAAGCACCAGTTCGTCGCACGCGTAAGCGTGACCGCAAAAATGTCACGACAGGCGTCGTGCACATCAAGAGTTCGTTCAACAACACCATCGTGTCCATCACCGACACTGAAGGCAATGTCATCGCATGGGCATCGTCGGGCGGCGTTGGTTTTTCTGGTTCGCGTAAGTCAACTCCGTTCGCCGCTCAAATGGCAGCAGAGAAGGCTGGCCGAGCAGCGATGGAGCAGGGTCTCCGTCGTGCAGAAGTGCATGTTAAGGGTCCAGGTTCTGGTCGTGACACCGCATTGCGTTCTATTCAACAACTAGGCATCGAAGTGTCCGGGATTAAAGATGTATCGCCGATCCCGCACAACGGTTGCCTCCAGCCAAAGCGAAAGAGGCCGTAAGTCATGGCTCGCTATACAGGACCAAAAGTGCGCATCTCGCGCCGTCTCGGAATCAACGTATTTGAAAATGCGAAAGGTGCGAAGGCTCTCGAGCGTCGCCCATTCCCACCTGGTACACACGGCCGCACACGTCGTCGCGGAAATACCAGCGAATACCTGTTGCAGTTGCAAGAAAAACAAAAAGCCAAGTACATCTACGGTGTTCTTGAGCGTCAATTTCGCAAGGCATACGAAGAAGCGACTCGCTTGTCGGGCCCAACCGGTGAGAACTTGTTGCGTTTGCTCGAATGCCGTCTCGACAATGTGGTCTATCGCGCAGGCTGGGGTTCAACTCGCCCACAGGCTCGTCAGTTTGTCAACCACGGTCTCGTGTTGGTCGACGGCAAGCGTGTAGACATCGCGTCCTACAACGTCACCCGTGGTCAAGTTGTCACCTTGTCTGAAAAGGCAAAGAACATGATCATCATTCAGCACAACATCGACACACTTGACCGCCGCATGGTGGGTTGGATCGATGCTGCCGAAGGTGGCAAGCAAATTACTGTTCGCGAACTTCCAACACGCGAGCAAATCGACATCCCAGTCCGCGAACAGCTCATCGTTGAGTTGTACTCGAAGTAAACCCCACACATTCATAGACATAGTTATCGGCAAATAGGAGATACCAATGCTCGTTATTCAGCGCCCATCAGTAGAAGCAATCGGCACAGCAAGCAACAATCGTCAGAAGTTCTCTATTGGACCTCTTGATCCAGGTCTCGGCCACACCATCGGCAACTCGTTGCGCCGCATGTTGTTGTCATCAATTCCTGGTGCAGCCATCTCGACTGTCAAGTTTGAGAGCGCATTGCACGAGTTTGACACCATCGAAGGCATCACTGAAGATGTCACCGAGATCATTCTCAACCTTAAAGACGTCGTCGTGATGTCCGAAGGTGACGAGCCAGTAGTAATCACTGTCGATGTCAAAGGCCCAGCCGATGTCACTGCAGCAGACATCGTGTGCCCAACTGGCGTCACGATTCTTAACCCATCGCAGCACATTGCAACTCTCTCGGCAAAGGGCCGTTTGGTTGTCGACATCACTGTCGAGCGCGGCAAAGGTTATTCATCAAGCGATCGCGACACTCGCAAAGTAATCGGCGTTATTCCAATCGACGCCATCTACTCGCCAGTTCGTCGTTGCACCTACATCGTCGAGCCAACTCGCGTAGAGCAGTCGACCAACTTCGACAAGATCATCCTCGACATCGAGACAGACGGTTCAATTGCACCGCAAGAAGCATTGGCATCAGCCGGAGCAACATTGCGTTCGTTGGTCGACTTGGTTGCAACGATGAGCGATGCACCAATGGCTCTCGAGCTTGGTGAAATCTCAACTTCAGGAATGGGTTCCCCAGACCTCGACTTGAGCATCGAAGACCTCGACTTGTCAGAGCGTCCACGTAACTGTCTCAAGCGCGCACAGGTCAACACTATTGGCGAGTTGTTGTTGCGTAGCGACGAAGACTTGCTCAACATCACCAACTTTGGTCAGAAGAGCCTCGACGAAATCAAGCTCAAGCTTGACGAGCGTGGCTTGTCATTGCGACTCTGATCACGATCGAATGAACAATAGAAACTTTTAAGATTTTCAACTAGGGAGAGGTCCTTTATGCCAGCAACACCACGACGTTCACGCAGTTTTGGCGGAAGTGCACACCACCAACGTTTGCTACTTGCCAACATGGCTGCATCGCTGTTTGCCGCTGAAGGCATCACCACGACTGAAGGCAAGGCCAAGGCTTTGCGTCCAATCGCCGAAAAGTTGATCACTAAGGCAATTAAAGCGCAGGGCGAAGGTCCAATGCGCGTTCACCGCATTCGTCAGATTCAGGCGTACTTGAACGACAAAGAAATGACGAACAAGCTCGTCAATGTTGTCGCACCTCGTTACACCACACGCAATGGCGGATACATCCGAATTCTTAAACTCGGACCACGCCACGGCGACAACGCGCCAATGGCGCGCATCGAACTCGTCTAGAACGTTTGGTCGGTCGTGCGTCGCGCGCGAATGACGATCGCCTACAAGGGCGACGAGTTTCATGGTTTTGCAACGAATCCTGGTGTTGACACCATCGCGTCCACGATTGAAGGTGCACTCGCACAGATTTTGCAAGAGCCAGTACAGGTAACACCGGCAGGACGAACCGACGCGGGTGTGCACGCATGGGGCCAAGTGATCAGCCTCGACCTGGCAGACAGAGTCAATCTAGAAGTGCTGATGAAGCAATTGAATGCGTTGTGCGGACCATCGATCGTTGTGCGCGATGCGCAGTGGACCGACCCAGATTTTCACGCACGATACTCGGCACTGTGGCGTGAATATCACTACACCGTGCTCAACACGCCAGTTGGCAATCCGTTTATGACCCACACCGCATGGCATATCACTAAGCCGCTCAAAGTGCGTTTGATGCAACTTGCCTGTGACGCGATAATTGGCGACCACGACTTTTCAGCGTTTTGTCGCAAGCCAAAACCAGCCGACGAATTTGACACCTACGAGCACTCGATGCGCCGGAGTGTGGTCTTGGCCGGCTGGAAAGAGATGGGGGAAGGGGTGTTGCAGTTTGACATTCGCGCCAATGCGTTTTGCCACCAGATGGTGCGAGCCCTTGTGGGCACTTTTATCGAGATCGGTCTGGGCAAAAGGCCGCCCAGCGATATGCGGGGCTTGGTGCTCTCGGGCGACAGAAGCCAGGCCGCCCCGGTGGCTCCACCCCAAGGATTATGCCTTTGGGAGGTGGGATTCGGTGTTTCGGCATTGTGAAATGGGCCAAGTGACCCCTATCCTTAAACGGTTCACGGAGACGGTTTGATAATCGGTTTCCGCCGCCAAGTTCTTAAGTTTTCGAAAGCAGATCTGATGCGTACGTATTCTCCAAAAGCAAGTGAAATCAAGCGCGAGTGGCACATCGTCGACGCCGAGGGTCTAGTCCTTGGTCGTATGTGCACCGAGATCGCGGCAATTTTGCGCGGCAAGCACAAGCCAATGTTTTCGACACACATGGACACCGGTGACCACGTAGTGATCATCAATGCTTCAAAGATCGTGCTCACAAGTGGTAAAGCAGAAAAAGAACTGGTTCACGACTACAGCGGTTACCCAGGTGGTCTTCGTACACAAACTTACGGCACCTTGTTGAAGGCAAAGCCTGAAGATGCAATTCGTCGCACCATTCGCGGCATGTTGCCAAAAGGTCCACTTGGTCGTCAGATGATCAAGAAACTCAAAGTGCATGCTGGCGCACAACACGGCCACGAAGCACAAGATCCAAAAGTTCTCGAAATTGCTCACGCCAAGGCGCGCTGAGTACCTACAAGTCGAATAAAGGAACAATCATGGGAACAAAGCCACTTACACAAACAACGGGTCGCCGCAAAGAAGCAGTTGCGCGAGCACGTTTGCGACCAGGCACTGGCAAAGTCACTGTCAATGGTCGTGAGTTTGAAAACTATTTTCCAAACGCAGTACAGCGCATGGTTGCAGTAGAGCCATTGCATGTTGCCGAAGTTGCAACTGCTTACGATGTCGATTGTGACATTCAGGGTGGTGGCATTGCTGGCCAGGCCGGTGCATTGCGCATGGCAATTGCTCGCTCATTGCTCGAACTTGATCCAGAGCGCCGCGTATTGTTGCGCAAAACCGGATTGCTCACACGTGACTCACGTAAAAAAGAGAGCAAGAAGTACGGTCTCAAAAAGGCGCGCAAGGCGCCACAGTACACAAAGCGTTAATCCGCTTTATTGCTTCGCGACTTTGGTCGCGTGGATCGGAAGTGTGTAGATGCTTCGATTTGGAACAGACGGTGTTCGTGGGGTTGCCCTCACCGAACTGACCGAACAATACGTTGCCGACCTTGGCCATGCCGCGGCCACAGTGTTGTCGCTCAAGCACGTGGTGATTGGACGTGACACGCGCGCATCGGGCCTGGCTCTGCAAACTGCACTAGCAAGTGGGTTTGTGGCTGGCGGAGCAACAGTTGAGTTGCTCGGTGTAGCACCAACACCTGCGATTGCATTTGCCGCAGCACAGCGGGGTTGTGCTGGTGCTGTTGTTACTGCATCACATAACCCGTATGGGGATAACGGGGTCAAGATATTTGGTATCGGTGGCATCAAGCTGACTGACGAACAAGAACGCATGATTGAATCGACAATGGCTGCGAGCGGCGCACAAAGCATGAGTGGGCAACGCTCGAGTGAGTCTGTTGCAACAGCAACCGAGTCAGTCGCGGCGATGAACGACTATCGCAACAACATCGAAGGCTTAGTGCCAAGCCGAGCATTTGCCGACATTCGAATTGTGGTCGACTGTGCAAATGGAGCGATGAGTGACGTTGCCCCGTATGTGTTTGCGCAACTTGGCGCGACCGTCATTGCGATTCACTGCGAGCCAAATGGCAAAAATATCAACGCAGAATGTGGCGCGACATATCCAAAAATAGTTGGCGAGGCCGTGCGCTTGCATCAGGCAGCAATTGGCTTGGCATTTGATGGCGACGGCGATCGTGTGATTGGTGTTGACCACGTGGGCAATGTTGTCGACGGAGATCACTTGCTCGCACTCGCAGCAATTGACATGCACGAGCGCAAAGTGCTGGATGGCAATGGTGTTGTTGTAACCGTGATGACCAACGCCGGCTTTCACGCGGCGATGGCTCAGCACGGAATCTCTGTAGTGACGACGCCTGTTGGCGACAGAAGTGTGTTGATAGCTCTCGACGAGAACAAACTTGTATTGGGGGGCGAACAAAGCGGCCACATTATTTATCGCAAAGACGCAACAACTGGCGATGGACTGCTTGCCGGCGTGCGCCTTGTTGACTTAGTGCGTCGCAAAAATGTGACGCTGCAGAAACTTGCGCAAGATGCGATGACTTCGTTGCCACAGGTGCTGATCAACGTGCGTGTCGAGTCGGTAGCAACCGATCTTGCAACACAATTTGCTCAAGAAATAGCAGCAGCCGAGCGCGATCTCAATGGAGTGGGCCGAGTGTTGTTGCGCGCGAGTGGCACCGAACCAATGGTGCGGGTGATGGTTGAAGCCCAATTTGAAGAGACCGCAAATAGCGTGGCGCAACGCTTGGCGGCCAGTGTGGTCAAGCGTTTGGGCGGATCTCGGTAGCCTGTAATACATGTGCGGCATCATTTGCATCGTGTCGCGGCCCTCGGCCCGGCCACTGCCATTAGCCACCGACTTGCTGGACGCACTCGACAAGGCAATTGCGGCTGGCAATATCGGTGCGATTGCGCAATGCGCAGCACATGTAGCTGTAGTCGACGCGGCCTTGCGCGGCGAATCGGGAACTGCGGCACTGGTCGACAATCTGCAACTCGTGGGTGGGCTTGTTTCGCGCCTCGACCAACTGGATGCGATTGCGCTTAATGCAGAGCAAGTGTTGGAAGCATCGACCGGCTTAAGTACGCAAGAAGTCGAGCATCGCAGCAACGATCTGATTGCACTACGGGATGCAACGTGGTCGCTACGAAACGATCGTTTACGCACAGCAAAACTTGTGGGCGAGCTGGCTGGCAAGAGTGCAAGTGACAGTGCTCGAAATGCGTATCTCTCGATTCAGCAATCATTTTCGGCACTCGACCGCATGGAAGTGCGAGGGCGTGACTCTGCTGGCATCAACTTGTTGGTGTGGGGACACGGCATTGACGCAAGTGATGTCCGAGTGCAACCACTGCTCAAGGGTCGTCTAGACGACAATCTTTTTACGTCGGGTTCGGTGCGCGTTGGCGCGGGAAACCGAGCATGGTCATTTGTGTACAAGGCTGCTGCCGAGATTGGCGAGCTTGGCGACAACACACGAGTAATGCGCCAAGCAGTTACCAACGATTCGCTACTTCGTTTGCTGGTGAGTCAACCGGGCGCCAAACTGTCGGTGCTGGGGCACACGAGATGGGCGAGTGTTGGGATTATTTCGGAAGCAAATGCCCATCCTGTTAATAGTGAAGAAACCGATGCAAAGGCATCGATGCCATATTTGGTTGCGGCTCTCAATGGCGATGTTGACAACCATGCTGACATCAAAGTACGCAATGGTCTAAAAATCGCCGAGCCAATCACCACTGATGCAAAAGTGATTCCGACTGTCGTCGCGCGCAAAAACGCAGCGGGCGCCGATTTGGTGAGTGCATTTCGACAAACGGTTGGCGAGTTTGATGGTTCCGTAGCGATAGCAACTGCGAGTGCGAACGAACCGAACAAGGTGTTGCTCGCACTTCGTGGCAGTGGTCAGGGTTTATACATTGGCCTTGCAGAAGATCGTTTCATTGTTGCAAGCGAGCCATATGGCGTTGTAGAAGAAACCCTGCGATATGTGCGCATGGACGGCGAGGCTTTGAGTGACGCAAACAATCCGTCCAGTCGCGGCCAAGTGATCGTGCTCGACGGAGACCATGCAGGATCCGTTGATGGAATGACAATGCTTGCCTACGACGGAACCGACTTGGGGTTGAATGAATCGAATGTTGCGATAGCCGAGGTGACCACGCGTGACATTGATCGTGGCGAGCACAAGCACTTCTTGGCAAAAGAGATTGGTGAAGCGCCAGCAAGTTTCCGCAAGACATTGCGCGGCAAGATCGGTGAACGAGATGGAAATCTCTTTGCGTCGCTCGATACTTCGGTCGTGCCACAACAAGTGATTGACGCGTTGGCAGCGGGCAAAATTGCACGCATTCGTGTCATTGGCCAGGGCACTGCAGCCATTGCTGGTCGCAGTCTTGTGCAGTTATTGCGCACACTTGTCGATCATCGAGTACAAGTAGATGCGTTGCCAGCAACCGAACTGTCAGGTTTTCAGTTGCAACTCGACATGTCTGACACGCTGGTCATTGCCATCAGTCAAAGCGGCACAACTACCGACACCAATCGCACTGTTGATTTGGCACGTTCGCGTGGAGCATCTGTGCTCGCCATTGTTAACCGCAGGGGTAGTGAATTGGCAGCCAAAGCCGACGGCGTGTTGTACACATCCGATGGTCGCGACATAGAGATGAGCGTTGCGAGCACCAAGGCGTTTTATTCGCAAGTGTCGGCCGGTGCGTTGCTTGCATGTGCATTGTCGAGCGCACTTGGTTCGGGCACCGACGCTGCTCGGCATCAACTGCTGACCGCATTGCGCACAGTGCCAGATGCAATGAACCGCGTGCTCGAAATGCGCCCACAAATTGCTCAAGCCGCGCGACAGTTTGCGCCGGCTCGCCGTTACTGGACAGTTGTGGGCAATGGTTTTAATGCAGTTGCAGCCGAGGAAGTACGCATCAAGTTGTCGGAGTTGTCATACAAATCAATTGCTTGTGACATCACAGAAGACAAGAAGCACATTGACTTGTCGTGCGAGCCAATGATCTTTGTTTGCGCTGCAGGTTTGTCGGACGGCACCGCTGCTGACGTTGCCAAAGAGATCGCAATCTTCCGCGCGCACAAAGCATTGCCGATTGTGGTTGCAACGCAGGGCGAGCAACGATTTGATGCTGCAGCTGCAGTGATTCTGGTGCCACAGGTAGACCCGAGCGTTGCATTTATTTTGAGCGTGATGGTGGGACACATCTTTGGTTACGAAGCAGCTCTTGCAATTGATGCCTTGGCACGACCACTGCGGGCGTGTCGTGAAGTTGTTGAGCACGCAGTTGAGCGCGGCGGAATTGGCAGCGAACTCTTGGTTAAAGTTCGCGCAGAAATTGGTGCGCCGGCAACACGATTTTTTGATGCACTGACAACTGGCGACTACGACGGAAACCTCGAGCCATCAACTGCAGTGCGCGTAGTAACCATGCTGCGCGACGTGATGGCGAGCGACCCTCTGCAGTCATTTCAAAACAACACTGGCAAGATCAGTTCTCCTGAAGCGTTGCTCGATGACTTGACGAGTTCGCTCACACGCTCAATTGATGAACTGACTCGACCAGTCGATGCGATCAAGCACCAAGCGAAAACAGTGACTGTTGGTATTTCGCGTAGCGACGAAGGATTGCTCGATCGCGCACTCGTGCAAGCCGTGCTCAATGCCGGAGTGGCGCGCGACAGGTTGTCGTACAAGACGCTCAAGGTGATTGCCGACTTGGATGCAGCGGTAGCAAGCATTGTTGGCTTTACTCGTTACAGCATTGAAGGCGATATTGAGGGCAACTCAGCAACTGTCAGTGTGGTTGACCGTGGTGGAATATCGCGCGAACTGACATCGAGAGTTGATCGCAATAGCAATTTGGTGGGCACCAAGCATCGTGTTGCCAGCGACCGCAATGTATTAGTTGCCCGCGGCAGAAGCGACGGCCGCACCGTGATCTTTGTGCCCGAAACAAAAGGCTCTCTCACCACTGGCATCACGCTTCTGCACGTGTTGTTTCATGATCGTTTGCCAGCCGCCGTCATGCGCACAGTGTTGCAGGGGTATGACGACCGCTTCAATCGTTTGGTCGACTGGGTAACAGAAACCGAAGGGTCATTTAGAGAAGATCGACTTGCCGAAGTGTCGGTAGCCGACTTGTTGATCTTGCCGATCACCGAAACCGCAAACCACTGGCGCACGCCGACAACGGGAAACTAGAGCGCTCATGCTTGGCATCGGTATTGACGCAGTAGATATTGATCGATTTCGACGCGCGCTCAATCGCACGCCAAATTTTAGGACTCGTATTTTTACGCCAGACGAACTGGATGGGTTGTCCGGCAAAAATGATGATGCGCCGAGCCTTGCTGCACGGTTTGCTGCTCGTGAAGCAACGATGAAAGTGCTTGGTGTTGGCCTCGGAGCTTTTGATATGCACGATGTGTCGATAGAGCGCCAAGCAAGTGGTCAACCAACATTGATTGTTACTGGCCGAGCGCTCGCGCTTGCTCTCGAAAAGGGAATTTCGCAATGGCATGTGTCGTTGTCGCACACCGCACAGTTAGCGGTTGCAGTAGTCGCTGCAGCATGACGTCGCGATGGGCGTGGGCCGACATCAACTTGAGTGCATTGGCGCACAACGTGCGTGTATTGCTCGCTGAATCTGCACCAAGCGAAGTGTGGGCTGTAGTCAAGGCCAACGCCTATGGACACGGTGCGCTGCAGTGCGCAACAACAGCACTTGAGAGCGGTGCGAGTGGTGTATGTGTGGCGCTTGCAGACGAGGCAATTGCGCTGCGACAAGCCGGGGTGAGCGCACCGATTTTGGTAATGAGTGAACAACCCGCAGATCAACATTTAGACATGATTAAGTACGGGCTCATTGCAACGTTGTACAACAAATCAACGATTGAGCACTACGCCAATGCGGCTGAGCAACTCGGTGTAGTTGGTGCAGTGCACCTCAAAGTTGATACGGGAATGCACCGAGTGGGTGCTGTGCCACAGCACGCTGTCGAGATGGCGCAACTCATTGCGACACAATCATGGTTGCATCTAGACGGGATGTATACGCACCTCGCAACTGCCGATGCTTTTGGGCACGAAGCAACTGGGCGACAAGTGCGCGAGTTTGATCGCGTCTGCGATGATCTGAAACTCATTGGGCTTTTGCCAAGTCGGATACATATCGCCAACTCGTCTGCGACTATGAATCATGTAGGCAGTGCTGGCGACATGAAGAATGCACCAACGATGACTCGTGTTGGCATTGCCATGTATGGCGTTGCTGCTGATGCCACTAGAAACTCGTTTGGCAGCGCATCTGTCGAAAAATTGCAACCAGTGATGTCGTTGAAGGCTCGCGTTTCTCACGTGCAGTGGCTAGAGGCTGGCGAAGCGGTTTCGTATGGCCTGCATCGCGAGCTCAAACAACGTTCGTGCATCGCGACGCTGCCGATTGGTTATGCCGATGGAGTTTTGCGCAGTCTGTGGACGTCGGGCGAGGTGCTCATCGGCGGTAAACGGCGAGCAATCGCTGGAGTGATCACGATGGATCAGATGATGATCAATTGTGAAGCCGATGACGTGCAAGTGGGCGATGAAGCGGTGCTCATTGGCACCCAAGGCGATTGTCAAGTGACCGTCAATGACTGGGCTCGGCAATTGGGAACGATTGGGTACGAGATTGTGTGTGGCATCAGTGCAAGAGTGCCTCGCAACTACATACGATAAATCGTCCAACTTCTCATGATTCGCCTCAACGTACACAGCCTCGATGACACCCGAGACATCGCCCAAGCGATTGCGATGTTGGCGCGTGCGGGCGACATGATCGTATTAGTTGGCGAAATGGGAAGTGGCAAGACAACGTTTAGTCAGCACTTTGCTCATGCGCTCGGTGTAACAGAGCCGGTGACATCACCCACATTCAATTTGCTCCACAACTATGCGGGCGGCCGCTTGAAGTTGCATCATGCCGACCTCTATCGACTTGAGCGCACAGGTGAGTTAGACGATTTGGGTTTGACCGAGTTGCAAGAAGCCGGCGGTGTGATGTTGGTGGAGTGGGGCGATGTTGTGGGTGATGCACTTGGCTCTGGTCTTGTTTTGAAATTGAGTTTTCCCGATGCTGTTGTGTCTGACGATTCTGTGACAATGCGCCACATCGAAATTGATTGGCGTGGCCTGCAGTGGGAAACACGGTGGGACAAACTTCGCTCCTCGTTGGACACCTGGGCAACTGCATGATTATTTTGTCGATCGACACTGCGACTGACGGGGTGAGTGTTGCAATCGCCGACGGCACTCGGGTCTTGGCATCGAGCGAGATGCGAAGCGAGAAACAACACGCAGAAGTATTGACACCGATGATCGACTTTGTGCGCAAGCAGGCAGGAGTTTCGTTTGGTGACGTTGGTGCGGTTGCCGTCGACATCGGGCCAGGTTTGTTTACCGGAATGCGCGTCGGTATCGCATCGGCAAAAGCAATCGCCCAAGTGCTCGATGTGCCGATCATTGGCGTGACAAGTCTTGACATATTGGCAACTGCTGTTGGGGTCACTGACGATGTGATTGCGTCGGTAATCGACGCCCGACGTGGCGAGGTGTATTGGTCGTTATATCGGTACATCGATGGCAAGTTGCGTCAGGTGACAAACCCGCAGGCAACCGCAGTAGAAGAATGCGCATTACAAGTCATTGACCGCGGTCAATCGACGTTGTTGGTAGGCAATGGCGCGCTGCGTTATCGCAATGAAATTGAGTTGGTGGTGGCTGGAGTATTGCCGAGTTTTGCATTTGCAGATGACATGGCGGCAACACCGTCGGCTGTTGTGCTCGCCCAGATTGCTCACGAGCGTGCACTGCGCCAAGAGTGGCAAGAGGCCGACACGCTGGTGCCCGAGTATTTGCGCTTGCCTGACGCCGAAATTCACTGGGC
>Ga0208566_1001429_pt1 | contig 13882 bp, 14 predicted proteins | sample PL_2010_150m_FD_184159 | JGI IMG/M metagenome (GOLD analysis project Ga0208566, IMG submission 184159) | Freshwater microbial communities from Powell Lake, British Columbia, Canada to study Microbial Dark Matter (Phase II) - PL_2010_150m... | ecosystem: Environmental > Aquatic > Freshwater >...
CGCGCTTTAACTTTTTTTCATAACTTTATTATATACCAAGTGTTCGGATTCATCTGCGGAGGTGGGACGTAAGAGAACCTTGAAATGTGAAAACCTGCAAAAAGATTTTCATTACATTTAAAATTGAAAAAGGAGAATATGATGTTTAGACCATGCGCATGCAGCATCGGACGATTCGCAAACGGCAATCGTAGTCAGGCAGAGATATTGTATGATGACTATGAAAAAGAACTGGATGAGTACAATAGCCGTCATCGTGACGATGCCATTTACACCAGAGACTTAAACAAGTACCCACCACGCTACTCTGATTTTCCATTTCATCTGAGAGAGCAAGTGATGCAAAATCATCGTCTGGGTCTCTACTGACCACTACTTAGTCAGTACGGAATTGTTTGAATAACATAATGACGCGCTAAGTTTAAGAGCCTATCTCCATAGGCTCTTATTTTTTTATAATAAAGGCTAGACACACCAATAACCCCATGGCTCTGTTTACAAAGAACTATGACTTCCGTCGCAATAAGGATATTTTTTTGATTTTCCGCAGCGGCACAGCCGTCCGTTTTTTTCCAGTTTCAGTCTTTCTCCGAGAGATTCCTCTTTCTGTTTTATTTCTTTACGATTAGTATCTTCTTTTTCATTCATAATGAAAACAATACTATTATATAACAATTTTGGCAAATAATGGTCTTCAAAAATAACGGAAAACATGCTATGATCATAAAATGCTGAAACAGCTTTCAAATCCTTTTCTGTCGTTCCGATTGCCGATTATTCTTTCTGGTTTATTTGTCGCGCAAAATCAATCATTCAATTCTTTTGCTCATCTTTCTCCGAACCCTTTTTTCCTCCAGTTTGTTTTCATCACCTTTTTTCTCGGAATGCTCTTATATGGTCCGGCAATGCTTTTCACGAAGAAAACGCGGCTGGCTTATTTCTTAGCAGCATCTTCTTTTGTCGCTCTTCTTTTTATTTCGCAATATCTTTATTTTTCTTTTTTCGGAGGGTTTATGCAGGCATCAGCGCTGAGCTACATCAATCAGGCTAGCGCGGTCAAAAGTACGATCTTCACACTGATTACTCCGTTCGTCGTTATCTTTCTTTTGCAGTTTTTGATAATCTTCGCTTGGTCTGAGGTGGAGAAACGCGGGAAAGTGAAAAAAGTAACTCTTTTGAAAAACGAGAAAATTCAACTTGCGTTTTATCTTTTCGTTATAGGGCTTCTCAGTTACTCATTTGTTCTTTTCGGAGACGGAAATGGTTGGAAAAAAATTACAAACCTTCCTCAAACCATTCAAGAAATGAATAGTTTTGTCTATTCTCCGAATGAAAAGATAGCAAGAACGGGGATCTTCAATTATTACGCCGGCGACACGATTGGTTATCTTTTCCGAAAGACGACACTGACGGACGAAGATCTGGCTCTGGTAAAAACATGGCGGGAAGAAAAACCGAAATCGGTAAAAAATAAATACTTTGGAAGCGCGCAGGGAAAAAATCTTATCATTGTTCAATTTGAATCGCTGGAAAATGTCGTGCTTTTTCAAAAAATAAACGGGCAAGAAATCACCCCGAATCTCAACAAGCTTGCAAAGGAAGGATTGTACTTTGACCATTACTATACACAGGTCGGGCCGGGGAATACCGCTGACGCTGAATTCGTTACGCTCAACTCTTTATACCCTCTGCCGAACACGGTCGCTTTCATTGATTTCGCCCACAATAAATACAACGCGCTTCCTTCTCTCCTCAAAGAAGACGGATATCATACGTATTCTTTACACTCAGATGTGCCGACTTTTTGGAATCGCTCCAATATTTATCCGGCACTCGGATACGAAACGATATTCAGCAAATCCTCTTTTTCCATTCCCGATAATTCCGGTTTTGAAAACTTAAGCGATGGAGATTTCTTTGTTCAGTCACTAGAAAAAATGGAGAACTTTGAATCGCCTTTTATGGCGACTCTCATCACCCTAAGCTCGCACACGCCGTTCTTTATTCCAAAAAAATCACAAACTCTTGTTTTTCCAGAGAACGATCTTTATACTGAGACTCAAAAAAATTATCTGCAAAGCATTCATTATTCCGATGATGCACTCGGCCAATTCATTGCCGGACTTAAAAAAAACGGCAAGTATGATAATTCTCTTATTGCCATTTACGGAGACCATGGGGCTTTGACCGGTATCGGCAACGTCATGGGATCATCTACCAGTACCGTATTTCCAGAACTTCGTTCCAGTGTTGAAGGGAGTGTACCGCTTATTATTCTCGGTTCTTCTCTTCCGGCAAAGACATACGACTCTTATGGCAGCCATTTAGACTTTTATCCGACTATAGCCAATCTTCTCGGCATTTCTCCTTCCTCAATTCTTTTTGGGCAAGATCTTTTAGGAAATACGCACCGCGTTACCATCCGCAACTCTTACTCGCGGTCCATCATGGTCATTCTGGAAGAAAAAATAGCTTACAAGAACTTCACAGACGGAGGGATCTTTGAAACGGGAGAATGCCTTCAAATGCCGACACAAAAAACGATTCCTTTGAGCAACTGCGAAAAAATATATGGAGAGGAACTCAATGCAACGAATGCATCCGACCTTATCATTAAAGGAAACTTAGTTCCGGACCTTTCTTTTATCAAATAAAAAATGACGTTCTTGCGAGCGCCATTTTTATTATTTATTTTTCCTCCAATCGCTCAAGCTGCGTACATGCCGCACCGTATACTGTCGCAAACCGCAGATACATGTTTTCATCAGCAAAACTGCTCTCCGGATCTTCCAATCGCTGGCGTATATCCATAGCTAGGTTGATCAATTCTTCCCTGCTCATCTTCGCCATTTCCGCATCAAGCCGTTTCTCCCCCGCCCTCATTTCTTTCTCTCCGCTCTTTGTCGGCGGAAAATCCTTCATAAGAAAATACACTTTTTCCGAGAGTGAATCTTTTTTCTTTTCTTCCTGACTGAGAGAGGAAGTGTTCGTCCCCATATTTTCCATTGAATGCATAAAAAAAATTAGTCTGATAGTTTTTGCGTATCCTGATACGTATTTTTATTTATAAATGTCATTTCCTGAACGGTTGATTTTCCGTTCTCTCCGCTCTTCATGGTAATTTTCGTTGACCCCCATTTGTTACCGGCCACGGGTTCTCCCGGTTTTGTGCTTTTGAACTCAGATACCGCCACATCATTATTGATCAAGGTGGTATTCGGCAGAAATTCTTTGAACTCTCCAACCGCTTGCGCCCCCATCGGAGTCCTTTGATGTCCGTGAACAACAATTTCTATGCCAAGCTTTGAGAGTAAATTTTCCACTTCTTTCCCGTGCGACTGATAATAATCCAAGGGAAGAGTTTTTCTGAATAAGGGCTTGATCTTTACTTTTTTAATTTTTTCCCCGGTATTTTCTCCCGTCTTTTCCGAAACATTCTTCTTTTCCCCTTTATTATCGCGGCTTTTCTTATCCCCACTGTCCCCGAATAAAAAATGTTTGAGCTTTTCATTATATCCCCACCCGGACTCCTGTAAAGCTTCACTGAATTGCTTGTTTATTTCATTTATTCCTTCTTCAAGCGATCCGTACGAAAGGATCCATCGCAGTAATTTTCTGGTGGGATATCCATGCAAAAACATAACGGGACCGGATACGCTCAACAGAGACATGTTCTCAATAAGCTTCCTCTCAGACCCTTCTTCCGCTTCTCCGGAGGTACTCATGAGATAATCCATTTCATGATTGCCTGCAAGAACTTCGACCGAACAACTTTCGGGAGCGGTCGCCTTAAGATGAAAAATATATTCCAGATTTTTTTTGTCCGGATCTTTTTTATTTACCACGTCTCCCGTATGAACAATCTGCACGTTTTGTGTTCCTTCTTTCCATTCCCCTTTTTCATCGATAATATCGTAAATGCGCAAGTTGCGGATTATCGCCTCAAGATCGTTATGAGTATCAGTAATGGTAATGATCTCAATTTTTCCGGGAACGGATTCTTTTCTTTCTCCGGTGATGCCACTTGAGATATCAGCAAGTTCTCCCATATTTTTTTCCATAGTATTCATATTTTATCACAACAAGATAAAAAAAGAAAAAACGGCCTACTTAAAAAAGAAATGCCACATTTTTGTCAAAAACCCTTCCGGCTTTTTCAGGGTGATGGTCTGCGGTTCACGGCCTGTGGTTTCCTCAATTCCACTGCTTTTTTCAGGTTGAGAAGTTATCGTCACAGGGGCTTCTCTCGATTCAGAAAAGGACGCGGACGAAACGGCTGACGGTTCGCTCTTTTTCGGAATGGACGGCAACAACAATTCTGCGGGAGTAGTGCTGGAGATTGCTACCGCTGCCGGTTTTTCCTTTTTTACAAACTCCGAAAAAACGATCCCGCAAGGAGACATGAGTTTTAAAGATTCGGAAAATGAAAGATCTATTCCCGTAATATCTTTCGGAAAAATTATTTTCTTTCCTTGTCCGATAATGGTATCGGGGGAGAAGACAAAAGAAGCTGTTCCACCGACAATTTTCCAACTGCCGATATTTACCTCATACTCTGAAGTATTTTCCAGAGAAATCGCCCCGTCATCTTCCGCTTCTAAAGAGATCTTTGGAGAAAAAATTCGTACTTTCGATCGGGAAACGGCTTCGTTTCCACCGGCGCTCGCGTTTAAGATCACCGCATAATCGCCGGGATATTTATAGGTATGCAAAACTTTCATTCCTCCCGATTGAGACCCGTCTCCGAACGACCAAACGGAAGAAATATCTTTTACTTTTGAGCCTTTTTCATCAATCGCATACGCCTCAAAGATAACGGGACTTCCGACAGAGACAATACGATCTCTTCCTGCGGAAATATACACTTCCTGTTTTTGAGAAAAATCGCTCAAAGAAAGCGGGCTCATATGAGCGGAAGTATCCGACAAGGTTGAAGATTCATTCACAGGGTCTTCTAATGTTTCGTCAGTTGAAGCTTTTATGGCATCAGTATCAATGTTTTTATTTTCCGCTTTCGGCGTTGCCAGCGCAGTGATCCAACCTGAACCGTTCCGCTGCATGGTTTCTTTACTGGTATTATCCCCTTTCTCCCATTTTGTTTTGAAGGGAGACTTTACTTCATCTGATATCGTGCCATCAGCTTTTATGAGTCGTAAGATTTCTCCGGAGTTTATAAGAGAAAACGAAACCGAAGCAAAATCAGACGAGAGATAAGGTGCCGTGTCATTCTTGCTTCTTTTGTTTTCAACCAAAAAATATCCGTTGCCGGAAATTGTTCCAGATACGGAAATGGAAAACTTTTCTTTTATGTCGCCATCCGTATCAGTCGTACCCGTAAATTTCCAACCGGTCAAATCCTGAGGTGTATCGTCGTCATTATATAATTCAACCCATTCATGATCCGAAGAAAGAGAATCTCCCATCCATGCGATTTCGTTTATGCGGACAGAGGCAAAAACAAAAGAAGGAGCAAAAAACAAAAAGGCGATAAAAAGTTTTTTCATACAAAAAAGTATACCGACAACGCACAAAATACGGAACTACCAAAAAAATAATTTTCATGGTGCAATAATAAATCGCGAACCACAACAAACACTTGACAAAATGGCAATAGATGTATATCATAGAAAACGGTTTGTTTTTTGTACCTTAACAAAAACAATTGTGTTCAACTTAAAAACAGGAGATACCTCATGGGTTTCTTATTAGGATTAAGCTTTCTCGTTGCCGTATTTTTTTTAATACCGGTAATGATCAGACAAACGACAGGAGAAGAAAAAATTCCAACCGTCATTAACATTTCATACGGTGCTATTTTAATAGCATTCATCGTTTACAACTCGCTTATCATTGTTCCCCCGGGGGAAACGTATGTCGGCGTGTGGTTTGGCACCGTCCAGGAACAAACCTATTCCCAAGGTATGAAATTTGTAAATCCGATGCTGTCGTTCAATTCAATGAATGTTCGTCAGAGAGATGCTGAATTCAAAAGTGCTTCAGGTCAAGCCGTGTCCGAGAGTGATGTAACAGCAGTGTCAAGCAACAACTTGCCAATGACAATTGATGTTACTTACCTTTATACGCTCAACCAAAAATATGCGTGGTGGGTGTACAGAAATATCGGAGACGATACCTCGTATTATCAAAACTTGATCGTCCGCGCCGCAAAAACAGCGACAAGAAACGCTACGGCGGAGTTTACCGACGAACAAGCAATGACATCAAAGCGGGTAGAACTTTCCGATAAAATGGCAAAAGATTTTGAAGCGACGCTCGTTCAAAACATGGAACAACGCGGATTATCAAAAGCGGACGCAGAACAAGTCTTTACGGTTCTGCCTGTTATGCTTTCAAAGATTCTCCCCCCGGAAGCCGTGATTACCGCCATATCAAACAAGGCGGCGGCTTTGCAAGATCTTGAACGTCAAAAAACTCTTACCTCAATCGCGCAAGAAGTCGCCAATCGCCGAGCTCAAGAAGGTTCCGGTGTAAGCAAACTTTTCGCTGAATTGCCGAAAGATGTGAAGCCCGAACAAATCGCTATCGTGCTTCGCGCACTGGCCGAAAAAACCCGTTCCGATGCCGAATTGAAAGCAGTGGAAAGCGGAAAAATCAGTTCAATGATTATCAGCGGGGGAAGTAACCCTATAGCAGTAAGCCCAACGCAATAAGTTTTTAGTCATACCAAGGCGGCCATAACGGCCGCCTTTTTTGTTGAAATTATTTTTTGAGGAGCATTAACACCAATCCGACCATTCGGTCTTTGTCTTTCGAATCGCTTTCTGCAACAAGAAGCGTCAAAACGGTTAGCGCTTCCGGTGTCATGCGAGAAGTATCAAGAAGGCTCGTTCTCTTCAAAAACCACACAAAAGAGAAGGCTCCGCTTCGTTTATTTCCGTCGGCAAACGGATGATTTTTTACAATGAAATACAAAAGATGCGCCACTTTTTCTTCCGCACTTCCGTACAAATCTTTTCCATCAAACGACTGAAAGACATTAACCGATGAACAACGCAAGATCAAGATTATAATATTCCACGTTTCGAGAGATTACCCTTTCCCCTTCTTTTTGAACTGTTTCCAAAATGGAAACAGTTGCTTTTTTTGTAAGCTCGTCAGTTTCAAAAATATTTTTGACATGTTTAGAAATCGCGGCCTTTTGCACATCAAAAATCTGAGCAACTTGTTGTTATGTCATCAAAAATGTTTCCCCACTCGCGTCCATAGAAAGCTCTATTGCTCCAGACTTCATCTGATAAACAACGACCCCATTCTCTTTTCCTATCGTTTGCTTTTTTATAATGTTTTAAATATACCATGAAAAGCCATTTTTGAAAAAGTCTTTTCTGTGTTATAGTATCAATATGAACGATAAATTCCTCAAACCTTATGACCCTCTGGAAACGGAGGCGCGAATCTATAAACTCTGGGAAGACAGCGGGTATTTTAATCCCGATACGTGCATCAAAGACGGCGTGTGTGAAAAAGACGCGGCGGTTTTTTCTATTGTTCTTCCTCCTCCGAATGTTACCGGCACGCTTCATCTCGGGCATACCGCCATGCTTGCCATTGAAGATATCATGGTACGATACCACCGAATGAACGGTAAACGCGCTCTCTGGATTCCCGGTACGGACCATGCCGCCATCGCCACGCAATCAAAAGTGGAAAAAATACTCTACAAAGAAGAGAATAAGAGGAAACAAGATCTTGGACGTGAAGAGTTTTTGAAACGCGTTGAAAAATTCGCTGACGAAAGCCATAGTACTATTGTCAGTCAAGTACGAAAGATTGGCGCTTCGGTTGACTGGAGCCGCGAGGCTTTCACTCTTGACGAAAAGCGTTCTTTTGCGGTGCGAACAGCCTTCAAACAAATGTACGACGATGGCATTATTTACCAAGGTCTCCGTATTATCAACTGGGACCCGAAAGGACAAACGACTGTTTCAGACGATGAAGTCGTACATCAAGAATGCAAAGGAAAGTTCTATACTTTCAAATACTCAAAAGACTTCCCTATTTCCATCGCCACCACTCGCCCGGAAACTAAAGTCGGAGATACCGCGGTCGCCGTTCACCCCGATGATCCGCGATACCAACAATATATCGGTAAAGAATACGATATGATCTTTGCGGGCGTACCGATACATATTCAAGTAGTCGGAGATGAAGCGGTTGAAAAAGAGTTCGGCACGGGAGCGGTCGGCGTTACTCCGGCACACAGTTCCGTAGACTGGGAAATTGCACAGCGACACGGTCTTCCGATAAAACAAGTCATCAACGAATACGGAAAAATGATGGTGGAAACGCCGGAACTCAAAGATAAAAAGATCGCTGAAGCTCGCACGATCATTGTTGACTGGCTCAAAACGGAAAACCTTCTTGAAAAAGAGGAGGACATTCCGCAAAATCTCGCAACGGCGGAAAGGACGGGCGGTATCATTGAACCTCTTCCTAAAAAACAATGGTTTGTGGGAGTAAATAAAGAGTTCGTCCTCAAACATTCAAACATTGCCGGTATTACATCGGGAGAAAAAACCACGCTCAAAAAAATAATGAAAGCGGTGGTTGAGAACGGCGACACAAAAATCATTCCCGATCGTTTTGAAAAAGTTTATTATCACTGGATAGATAATCTTCGCGATTGGTGCGTCAGTCGCCAAATATGGTACGGACATCAAATTCCCGTATGGTATAAAAGAGAAGAAACATATTGCGGAATTGAGCCCCCTGAAGGAACCGAATGGAAACAAGATTCCGACACGCTTGATACGTGGTTTTCTTCAGGACTTTGGACATTCTCCACACTTGGCTGGCCGGATACCGAAGCGCCCGATTTCAAAACTTATCATCCGACTTCCGTTTTGGAAACAGGGTACGATATTCTTTTCTTCTGGATCGCTCGCATGGTTTTGATGAGCGGTTACCTTCTCGGAGAGATCCCTTTCCGCACCGTTTACTTGCACGGATTGGTACGCGATACCCAAGGAAGAAAAATGAGCAAGTCTCTCGGAAATGGTATTGATCCAGTAGAAATGTCAGAAAAATATGGTGCGGATGCGGTACGTCTTTCTCTTATCATCGGAACAGGTCCGGGAAACGATATGCGCATATCGGAAGACAAGATCCGAGGATACAAACATTTTGCGAATAAAATTTGGAACGTCGCGCGTTTCGTACTGACGAGTATTGAAGGATTGGATACCGAAAACGCGCCCGCGCTAACAAGCGAAGACGAAGACCGATTGGCCCAATTGGAAAACACCATTTCCGAGATTACTGAAGACATTGAAAAGTATCGTTTCTACCTCGCGGGAGAAAAACTCTACCACTATTTCTGGCATACCTTCGCCGATGTTATCATTGAAGATTCCAAACCCCGCATTTTTGGTGATGATGAAAAAAGCAAAACCTCGGCACAATGGGTTCTTTGGACGATTTTGATCACCACCATAAAAGCGCTTCATCCCTTTATGCCTTTTGTTACAGAAGAGATCTGGGGTATGCTTCCCGTCAAAGATAAAAAATTATTACTCATCGAAAAATGGCCACACACCATCATATAAGCGTTAAAAAAACAGGAGGAGTTGCGATCGTTGCGCTTCTGATAACTTGGATAGCGATGGCTTTTCCTGTAAATGCGACACGGGCAACCGGGGCACTCCTCGGAGGCATTCTTCCGGCACTCTTCTGGCTTTGGTTTTGGCTTCGCGAAGATAAGGTTCATCCCGAACCGAAAAAAATAATTTTTGAAGCATTTATATTCGGCATTATTGCCGTTCCGATCGCTATATTTTTTGAAAAAATAACTTTTGAATTTATAGGAGGATTGTCGCTTCTTCTCTTTTTTCTTTGGGCGATCATTGAAGAAGCGCTGAAATATGTTGCGGCTTTTTTTGCGGGCATCCGCACTGAATATTTTGATGAACCGATAGACGTCGTCATGTATATGATCTCCGCCGCGCTCGGATTTTCCGCCGGTGAAAATGTTTTGTTTATTTTTTCAACATTTCAGACGGGAACTCTCGCTGATGGATTGGCGTTATTGCAGCTTCGTTTTATCGGCGCGTCACTTCTTCACGTAGCGTCTTCCGCTCTTATAGGTTTTTCTATCGGATTCAGCGTCGGACAAAAAACATGGAAACGATTGCTGCATTTATTGGTTGGGTTATCCCTCGCTTTTGCGTTGCACACCGCTTTTAATTATTTTATAATGATAACTGAAGGAAAGTTTCTCCTCAACATTTTTGCATTACTCTGGGTAGTCATCATACTGATCATCGTTTTATTTGAAAAAATAAAACGCGCGCCATTTTATATTTTTTCTCTTCAACCCAAAAAACCAGATTCTTAAGCGCTAAAATAAAAAATAATATGTTTCCAAAAACTAAAAGACACTCGAGTGATAAAAAACGATCTTTTTTTGAAAAATTGACCGGAGTGGTCAAAGAAGAACGAGACGCGGAAGAAGAAATACCTACCCGTGGCGATTTTACCGTATCAGAACTCACCGGAGAAAATGACGGGTATGGGGAAGAAAACAGTGAAGGACAACTTTCCGTTGATATTTACCAAACAGACACCACTATCTATATACAAGCATTACCGGCAGGAGTAAATGCGGAAGACCTCAACATCTCCATCACACCAGAAACAGTTACCATAAGCGGAAAAAGAGAAGGCCCTCAAGTTGTTACGCCGGAAAATTATTTTGTACAAGAACTCTATTGGGGGTCATTTTCACGAACCATTACCCTTCCGGAAGAAGTTAATCCTGACGAATCCGATGCGGTGGAAAAACACGGTCTTCTCATTATTCGTCTTCCAAAAGTGGATAAAGAAAAGAAACACAAATTAAAAGTAAAATCTCTCTAAAAAAACAACACCGGCCACATTGGCCGGTGTTTCTATTTTATAATTTTAGTAAAAGTTCTTCCGGTTTTTCAAACAAAAAGTCAGGCTTCAAAGAGGAAAGTTTATTCCAATCGCCCATACCCCATTTTACGACCCCAGTTTTAATACCGGCCCTTTTCCCCGCAAGAAAATCCACTTCCATGTCTCCGATGATGATCGTATTTTCCGCAAAAACATTGATTTCTTTAAGTATGAAAAGAACCCCCTCGGGATCAGGTTTGAGATGAGTAACTTCTTCCCCTCCGACAATAAAAGAAAAATATCGGGACAGATCGCAAAGTTCCTTTTTCACGCTTGTTCTTGCGGAAGAGGAAAGAATGGCGAGCTTGTATTTTTTTGCTAAACAATCTATCGTTTCTGAAACCCATGGGAATAATTTACTATACGGATCATGCGCCGTATGGAATATCTCGTTGAGAACTTTATTTGGAACATATTCTCCGCCAAGGATACGCGATTCGTTTTTATGCCAATCCGGATCATGCCATTTTTTGAAAGAATCCAAATCCGTAAAAAAATGTTCCGAGTTTTTTCCAACAGCTTCTATGAGTTTTTTATAACCGTGATAAACACCCTCCCAAGAAGCAGAACGTAAAACTCCGTCAAAATCAAAAATAATAAGCTCAATTTGTTCCATAGGTTTTCCTGTATGGACGAAACAACAACTCGATACACAGTACCATCAAAGAAAAATCCCCGCAAGCATTGCGCTTGCGAGGATAGATTTATGTGCTTATAAATCTTGTTTATTTACGACAAAAAAGGATAGTCCATACTGTTTCAGAACTTCTTTTTTACACCAACGATCAACTTTGACCAATCGGTTTTTGGTAATTATATACATGGCATGTTTCGCCACATAATTAATGCCGGGGGCATCTTCTTTTACTTCGTTTCCGGTAAGCGGATCAACTACCTTTCTTTCAGTCATAAAGTCCCAAGAAGAAGCTTGTTCAGAAAGAACAAAAAAAACTTCATTGGGATCAATTTCATCAGAAATACGCCGGAAGTCTTGAGCGGAAAGATCACCCCATCCAAGCTTCTCACCCTTACGGTTATACCAACCGCTATTGTGAGTGATCTTTTCTATGGAGCGAAGCTGTCCGCAGAGAAGTCCGAAGAGATTCCCCGTTTGACGATACTCTTCGCCGTACATGCCTTTTTTCAGTTGTTGTGTCATAAAGCCATACCTCCTTTCGGTAATGTTTTTGACGGACGGAACTTTTAATTCCTTTGCGATTATGCCAAAAAACATCACGATAGTCAATCGCTCTCAGCCAATGGCGGAGGTCCGCCAAGGGAAAGTATGAAAACCATGGGTATCCGTCAGTCTCCAGACTGACCCCTACGCCCCAGCGACCCGCGGAAGCGGTCAATCAAATAGTGCACCCTGGGGGGATCGAACCTCCGACCTCACGAATGTGAATCGTGCGCTCTAACCAGCTGAGCTAAGGGTGCATTTTATTGAGTCTATTTTAACCCGTACAACCCGAAAAAGTAAAGGCATAGGCTCGGAAGTTTCCCTTCACCGCTTTGATCGTAATCGTTCCTTCCACGGGCGTTTCACTTTTGATCAAGCTGAACATATCGGAACGGTTTATACATAACTTCCCTTCCTCTGAAATATCTTTCCCGCGAATTTCTTTCGGGATCGGTTTTCCATTCCATAAGACCTCAACGATCGTATCATTTTTTGGCGCAGCCATTACCAGATTTACCTCCGTACCGCGGAGAGAGAGCGAAAGCGTTGCGCCGTCTTCTCGCGATTCGGCATATTCATGCGTTACGAAAAACTTTCCGTTCAGATTTATTTCGCCTTCTTTTGCTCCATGATTTTGTTTATACTCTTCTTCCGTATCTTCTCCGTAACCAAGTTCATTCGCGATATTTCCTCTCATATATCCGCAATAGGTTTCTCCCGTAGCAACGGAACAAACTCCGCCATGCTTATGATCTTTCTCTTCGGTTTGTTCAAAACTCAGCCCAAGCAACTCCCGGATCTTTGACTCCGTCTCTTCATATCCTCCTTCCCCGAAATGAGTGTAAACGATATCCCCTTTTGTATCGGTCAGATATTTTGCCGGCCAGAACTTATTATCAAACGCTTCCCAGTTTTCATAATCATTATCCAAAAGAACCGGCCAAGTTACGCCGAGCCGAAGAATGGCGTCTTTCACATTTTGAGGATTTTGTTCAAATTCAAATTCCGGCGTATGAATGCCGATGATGACCAATCCGTCATTTTTGTATTTCTCATACCATTCCTTGAGATATGGAATGGTTCGCAAACAATTCACGCAAGAATACGTCCAAAAATCAGCCAGCACGACTTTTCCCTCAAGATCATCAAGAGTTATCGGCTGCGAACCGATCCAAACATGCCCTTTAATTTCTGGTAGTTTCATAATACTTATCATAATCTTTTTTTGAGTAAAAGACAAAACCCCGTTATCGAGATAACGGGGTTTAAAAATCTTTACTATTTTTGGTATTTTGCAATATCTATACCGAGGTCTACCGGACCAAAGGCGAGCGGTAAAAGTTCATTAATTGATGTCACGACAATTTTGTCTCTTTTGGTGGTAGAAAGAACGATCTCCATGTCATAACCGGCGACCTGCGAACATTCATACAACATTTGCCGACAGGAACCGCATGGTCCCGTCACTTCCTTCGTATCAAAATTTTCACCGCGAGCAGTAATGATCAGGCATTTAAACTTTCTTATTCCCGCAGCATTTGCCGTTAAAATAGCAGAACGTTCCGCACAAATACATGACCCATAGGCAGCATTTTCACAATTCGTACCAACGATAAATGTTCCTTCGTCAAGAGAAACGAGGCACGCCAGCAATTCCCCAACATCAGCTCATAAACACAAAAATTTTTCTACCAAGCCTGCGGTACTATCATTCGCACGGCGAATAAATGAAAACAGGAACGATTTCCGAAGGAAATCGTTCCGTAA
>Ga0208566_1001431_pt1 | contig 13869 bp, 10 predicted proteins | sample PL_2010_150m_FD_184159 | JGI IMG/M metagenome (GOLD analysis project Ga0208566, IMG submission 184159) | Freshwater microbial communities from Powell Lake, British Columbia, Canada to study Microbial Dark Matter (Phase II) - PL_2010_150m... | ecosystem: Environmental > Aquatic > Freshwater >...
TTCTCGGCCTCGGCAACGAGAAAGTTTATCTCGGCCGCGACGGCTGGCTTTTCTACCGCCCGGATGTGGATTACGTCGCGGGGCCCGGGTTTCTTGATCCGGCGGTCCTCCGCGAGCGTGGAAAGGGTTCGGGCATTCATCCGGATCCGCTGCCCGCGCTTCTACGGCTCCGCGAGGATCTGGCCGCACGGGGGATCCGCCTCCTCGTTGTGCCGGTTCCGGTGAAGCCGGTCATTGAGCCCGAGCATCTCAGCGCCCGCAGCCATACAAACGGAAAACCGCCGCAGAATCCGTCCTTTCCTCGCTTCCTCGCCGACCTCCGCCGGAACGGAATTGATACGCTCGACATCACCCCGGTGCTCGCGGTGGACAAGGCCGCCGATGGGACCCCGTGTTTTCTCAAGACCGACACGCACTGGTTCCCGCGAACAGTGGAACGCTCCGCGGAACTCATAGCCGCTGAAACGCACATCGTGCCCGGCGCGCCGGACAGCATGTTCCGGCGCGGCCCTTCAAAGAAAGTCACCAATGCCGGCGATCTGGCCGTTATGTTGCGCCTCCCTCCGCAGTCCACACTTTTTCCGATGGAGACGGTTGAGATCCATCCGGTGACAGAGGTTGGAGGAAATCCCTGGTGCGCCGATCCCGCTGCAGAGATCCTTGTTCTTGGAGACAGCTTCACCAATGTTTACTCCGGTGAGGATCTCGGCTGGGGCACCGGCGCGGGGCTGGCCGAACAGCTTTCCTTCACGCTCCAGCGCCCGGTCGATTGCATCGCCGTCAATGCCGGTGGGGCCTCCACCGCCCGTCAGACTCTGGCGCGTTCGCCCGGCCGCCTCGCCGGAAAGCGCCTGGTCGTCTATGAGTTTGCGATGCGGGATCTGGCATCCGGCGACTGGAAGCTCACGCCGTTGGTTGAACCAAAGGCGGAGGAGGTTCCCGGTGCATCTACCGTCACCGGGGTGATCCGGGAAATCTCCCGCGCGCCGCGGCCGGGCACGGTTCCATACAGGGATCTCCTGATCTGTATCCACCTAGACAGCATCGAGAATTTTTCCTCGACGGAAATCCTGGTCTTTCTTCCCGGGATGAAAAACAACGTCCTCACTGCGGCCAACTCGCTCACGCCCGGCGAACGCGTCACTCTGCGGGTTGTGCCATGGAACACGGTTGAGGAAAAAATCGGCGCGATCAACCGGATCGAACTTGCAGGGCCGGCCGCCGATATCGGAGAAGTTTATTGGGCGGGCGACCTCCCTTCCGCCCACCCTGAGAACCCGTGAAAATAAGATGATCCAGTGCCCGGTTTTCCTACGATCTAGCCCACGGAAGGGGATCTTATTGGTTTTAGCCCTCGTTGTTTTCGCCTCGGCTCCACTGCCGGCCGCGACCGCCGTGGATGCGGAAATTCCCCTCAGCAAAACCGAAAAACTTTCTGCCGGAAAATACGAATGGCAGCCCTCGCGTTCGCCGGATGGGACGGTGTCGGTGCTGGTCGATCTCCCGACCCAGATGCTCACTGTTTTCCGCGGGGAGGCGCTCATCGCCCGTTCCAGCATCAGTTCCGGGAGGGCCGGGCACACTACGCCGAGCGGTGTTTTTACAATCCTTGGAAAAGAGGTGATGCATCACTCCAACCTTTACCACCATGCTCCGATGCCCTTCATGCAGCGGCTCACCTGGGAGGGGGTCGCCCTGCATGGCGGCTATCTCCCGGGGAGGCCTGCCTCCCACGGTTGCGTCCGCCTTCCCCACGCATTTGCGAAGCTCTTGTTCCAGATCACTTCCTGCGGGGATCAGGTGGTCGTGACGAACACACCGGCACCAACGAACTCCACCAAGGCGAAGCCGACGGCAGGAGGCCGAGCAGCCCCGGCACAGCCGGCACCACATATTGTTGCGGACACGCCGGCAAAGAACGCTCCGAATGCTGCGGACGACACAAAAGCCCGCCCCGGCAAGAGCATGGTCGAACTCGAGATCGAAGAAGTGGGCATCAGAAATAATTCCAACCTCACCCGCTCAGAGCGGCAAACGGAATTGCTGCGGGTCTGGAGCGAGCAGAGAGCCCTCATGGGGGTCCGCTAGCCCGGATACTGTTCACTGACGCGGCATGGCCTTCCCTGGCCATGTTGGTTTTCTCCATCGGCGGGACGCCGATGCCACATTGCCTCTGCATATCGCCGGAAAAATGCGCCCATTGGCAATATTTCTAGCTTTTCAAAAGCTATTCGAAAAATACAATCCGGCCATGAAAAAGGCCATTCCGGCAGCGGCTCTGTTTGGTTTGATTTTTTTTCAGGGGACATGGGCGGCCGACCCTTCTCCCTCGACGCCGGACGAGCAGGGTGATTTTTTAGCGGGGATTCCCCTGCCGGGCAGCAGCGTTCTCGCGCCACTTCAGGAATCGCCCTCCTACAAGCTCCACCAGAAGGAGCTGAATGAAAAATGGGCCCACTGCAAAAAGGCCCGTTATGACGCGATGCAGAAGTGGGGGGAGGAGCACCTGAAAAAAGAGGCGTCCTCCCGCGATGTGGTGCGATACCTTTTCGGTGGCCCGGATTTTCTCAACGCGTTCGCCTTTTTCCCGGATGCGCGCGTGATGGTGCTGGGCGGGCTCGAGCCGGTCGGCGAGGTCCCGCCGCCTGAATCCCTCAAGCACAGTTCATTTGCCAACTCGCTTGACGTGTTGCGCCAGGCCCTCGGGACTTCCCTTTATTGCGGCTACTTCATCACCAAGGAAATGAAAGGGCAACTTCACCAGGGAAGCTTTCACGGGGTGCTGCCGGTGCTCTACACCGAGCTGGCGCTGACAGGAAACCGGATTGAATCCGTCGAGATGGTGAGCCCGTTCGGATCACCCGGCGTGAAGATCACCTACCGCCGGCCCGGGCACGGATCCCAGACGCTCTACTATTTCCAGGCCGATCTCGCCAACGGGAGCGGATGCCAGAGATTTCTTTCCTGGCTTGGGGATCTTGGCTCCGGCCCCGCCTACCTGAAGGCGGCGTCCTACCTTCTCCACAGCGATTCGTTCTCGCAGACGCGGGATTTCCTTCTGAACACCTCCACGCTCGTGGTCGAGGACGACTCCGGCATCCCGTTCCGGCACTTGAACAACGGGAACTGGAAGGTCCAGGTTTTTGGTGCCTACACGCCGCCGCTGCCGCTTTTTTCCAGCCACAAGCAGCTCGATTTCGATGCGGCCTATTACACCGGAGCAAACGGCGGGCCGATCACCTTCGGAGCCGGATACCACGTCCAGCCGAAGCAGGCCAACCTTCTGCTGGCGACAAGAACCGGAAAAATCGAAGCCCGCCCGGTCGCTGTCGCTCAGGCCTCCGTTCCCGCGCAGAAAAAAAACTCTCAAGCCACGGTGAAACAGACTGCAAAACTGGAGCCTGCGAGCCAGAAAAAGACCATTCCTCAACCCGATACCGCCACCCCGGCCGGCCGGGAAGACCGCCACAAGAGCCTTGCCGTCTTGGAGGACGAGGAGCGAAGCATTCGGGACGATCAGCAGCTCAGCCGCCAAGAGCGTATCATACTCCTGCAGTCCATCTGGCGGAAACAACTCGCCGTGATGGGTCTGCCGCCTGATGCCGCTGGAAAAAGCACGGAAAAAGCCACGCCTTCCACAAAGCAGATACCCATCCAGACCGCCGAGCCGAGCCCGCCAGCATCAGGAGCAACGGACACATAGAAGCCCGCACCACAAAGACAACAGTGCGGAGTGGAGGAAGTCTTCTTGGCGATGTGGTTCACCGGGCGGGTGAGAAAAAGATGCGTTGGCAAATGCCTTTGTTCGTAACCGTTGTGCCCTGGTGGTGAAGCGACGGAATTTTTCTCGGTTTTGCATTCCTCATTTCATAGGAGGAAGCGTGGCGGTTGCGCTGGAGGATTCGCCTTCGAAGAGGCGGACGTTTGCGAGGACGCTTTCCGCCCAATTCCGTCGCTCGGGGCCTTTTTTTGCAAGAATCTGATCCAGGGCGTTCTCGATGACGCTGGTTCTCGGGGGGGCGGTGATGGAAGTGAGGCTCGGGGTCAGGCAGGCGGCTTCCGGTTCGCAGGAGAGGGCGGTCACGAGGACATCGCGACCCGGGCACAATCCGGATTCCCAGAGCACCCGGTATCCGCCGAGAGCGGCCGGGAGATCCGAGAAAATGATCGACGCCGGTTTCTTGAACCTGGAAAGCAGCTTGCGGGTTTGCGCGATGGAGGCATCGAGGAAATTTGCTTCCGCGGTCTTTGGAAAAAACTTCTCGCCCGATGCGCCCACGCTGGAGAGGCGCTCCGCCCATCGCTCCGCGAGCTGCTGTTGGCGGCCCAGAAGGGGCTGGGAACCGACAAGGTGGATCTCTCGGATTCCTTTCGATGCGAGGTGGAAGATGAGCAGGTCCACAGCGCCGACCGGCATGTTGTCGATGCCCCAGATGTCGAGTTCCGGGAGATCCTGATAAAGCGTCACGATCCGTTCGCGGGACTTGCGCAGCAGTCGTTCCAAAAGCGGCGGGATGCCCACATGTGGCGGGTTGAAGAAAATCGCGTCGTAATTGCCCCGCAGGGCCCTGATGAGACGCGAGTCGCTCACTCCGTCGTAGTCTACAAGTGTGGCGCGGCCCCCGCGCCCTGTGACCACGGTATCGAGCGAGGAAAACCAGAGGAAGCTCGTCGGAGCTGCGGCGGCCGGCACAACGCAAGCCACTTCAAGCGGACGGATTTGGGCCTTGCCTGCGACTATCCGCTTGCGTCCCTCCAGCTGCAGGAGGCCTTTTTTCTCCGCCGCGCAATAGGCCCGGTGGATCGTGAATTTGCTGACGCCCAATTCGGCGGCGAGCTCCCGCGTGGAGGGCAGCGGCTTTCGCGCATATTCGCCCTTGCGGATCCGCTCCAGAATGATTTCCAGCACCTCCGGGGTGCGCTTTGCCGGGCGAGCCATAGAACCCAAAGCCTGCCTTGTCCTGGTTGCGGATAAAAGGCCAAAATTCGCTGGTTCCTCCAGTGGATCTCGCCACAAAAGCCAAAGGAATCCGAGATAACGTGCCGCATATGGTATTTAATTATTGATTGCCGGGATTTACCAAAGCAAACTTGATCAGCTATGTTGTTGAACGATGAGCCTGCGCCGGACCTGCTGACGAATTCTGCGATCCAGGTGCCTGGGCTTGGGATTCAGTGGTTTTACGAGGGAGTCGAGGTGGCGGTGGCTGGAGGACGTCCAAGCGATTTGATGGCGGGATGCGAGTGGCGGAAGACTTCGGGTGGGCTGCGCTGCGAGATTTCGGTCACGAATCCGGGGGCGGAAAGCCTGCCGGTCAGCGAGATCCGCTTGTCGTTCCGCATGGTGACGGACAGAAAACTCGACAAGGTATTTTTCCAGTCGTGGGCGATGAATGGCGAAACCGGGCTGCGGGAGGCCGGGGAAAAATGCCGATCATCCGGCGTGATGGGCTGGACGAACGGCGGGGGAAGCGTGGCCGTTGTTGCTGGATTTCTTGATCATTCCACATCGAACACGCGGGTGGAAGCCGTGTGTTCTGTGGCGGGCATCTGGCGGGTGACGGCCACCATTTTCCGCGAAGGGATTGAGTTGGCTCCGGGAGACACGCTTGAGGTCTCTCCGTTCTGGCTGCAGACCGGCCAGAGCCTTTCCTCCTTGCTTGAGCAATATGCCGAAGCGGTGACAGCTACGATGGGGAAGCGGAAGAAGAAATCAGCCGAGAGCGGCTGGTGCAGCTGGTATCACTTTTACGGCAAGGAAACATTCAACGATGTCGTCTCCTGCGCGGGAGAGCTCGCGGCTTCGCCGGCCGCCGCGTTTTTACGCACCGTCCAGATCGATGACGGCTGGAACCGCGCGGAGACGGCAAATCTTCCCGAGGCATGGGGAGACTGGGAGGCTCATCCCGATAAATTTCCATCCGGCATGGCGGAGGCCGCCCGGCGGATCCACGGCTTGGGTTTCCGCGCGGGCCTGTGGCTTGCGCCGCTCGCTGTGGCGAGGGAGAGCCGGCTTTTCCGGGAACACCCCGATTGGCTCGTGCAGCAGCGCAATCTGGAAACAGGTGAGACCTCGCCCGCACCGACCGACAACCCGGATGTCTTTTCCCTCGACTGCACACATCCGCAGGCCATCGCCTGGCTCCGGGAGACATTTCGGCGCGTGTTCCGCAAATGGAAATTTGACTACGTCAAAATCGATTTTCTTCATTATGGAGCGCAGCCGGGTATTCGGCATGATCCTGCGGCGACCTCGATCGAGGCTTTCCGGCGTGGGCTTGCGGCGATCAACCGCGAGGCGGGTCCCGGAAAATTCATTCTCGGCTGTGGAGCGCCGCTGCTCGCGAGCATCGGGCTTGTAGATGGCATGCGGGTGGCCTGCGATGTCGGAGGGCGCTGGCTGTTCGATCCCGGCTGGCCTGACTGGCCGGTCGGCAATTGTTCGATCCGGCCAACCGCCATCGGAAAAAAGAACTTCCTCTTCATCGGGGCCGCCGAAGCCGGAAAGAAAACCGCCATCCTCTACACCATCGTGGAGAGCTGCCGCCGCCGGGGCATCGATCCCCTGGCTTACCTCCACGACGTGCTCACCCGCCTCCCGCGATATACCAATCACAAGGTCCACGAACTCACCCCCGAGAACTGGGCCAAGGCTCGCGTCGGTTCCCAGAAACAATACGCCGCTGCGGCGTAAGTGTTGGAAGTGTCAGAACTCCGCGTTCTGACGGTTACGCAAAATATCCAGCGGTTCTACCGACCTGTGCTATAAAGCCCGCTTACGCTGCTCTATCTCTGCGAGAATTTTGTCTGCCAGGTCCCGGTTGCTTTTTAGCCAGAAAACTGAGATCGCCCGCGAAGGCGCGAAGCCGCAAAGGAAAAGCAGTTCATTTCACCACAAAGAACACAAAGGCCACAAAAAAAGAAATTTGCAAATGCACCACTCCGAATCTTGCCTCACTCGCCGGGTGAATCACATTTCTACCCGTTTCAATAAGTATCCGCCTTTCTTTGAGTTCCTTGAGCTCTTTGCGGTGGAATTCATTTGCTTATAAACAAACAGGGCGACATCCGCTTCCGGGTGCCACCCTGTGTTAACTCCCAAGGGAGAATCAATCCCGGCGGCGGCGGCGGAATACTACCGCAGTCGTGAGACCGAAGGCGGCGAGGATCCATGCGGCTGGCTCGGGGACGGCCACCCAGTTCAGGTTGTTGGTGCCTGGGGCCACTTCGAAGGAGCCGTAGGCATTGTAGGCCTGGTTCAGGCTGTCCAGACTGATCGAGTTCAGAGTGAATAATGATCCTCCTGTGATGCTCCCAGAGACTCCGAAGATGGACCACGAACGGTTGGTGGTCCAGAATGTGTCGGCGTAGTTGGTGGTGCTTCCGGGTCCATTCAGAACGAGGTCCATTTTGGCCCCGGATGTGATGGTCAGGTCCCCGCCCACATTCACCGCGTCGTAGTATGTGCCTTTATCTAAGGGAGCGTTCGTGTTGCCGGTCAGTTCGAACTTGAACACAGCGGTCGAATCGTAGGTGAGGTTGCTGACAAACGTCTGCAGGCCCGGGCTGTTCCCCGGATTGTGCGTCCCCGAGATGGTCGTCGCACCGCCGACTGTTCCGTTACCGCTGAGGGTGGCACCAAGATCAATAGTCACTGCACCGGTGGCAGTAGACTGGTCGCCATTGATCACGAGTGTTCCCGCAGTCACTTGGGTTGCTCCGGTATAGCTATTCGCCCCGGTGAGCAGCAGGATGCCCGTGCCGGATTTCCGCAGGCCCGTGCCTGCAATGATGCCTCCGTAGGTTGTCGAGACGCCAGCGACGTTGATCTCGCCCCCCGTGCCGCTGAGGAGTATCCCGCGGGTGGAGGAAAGAATCACTGTGCCGGTCGTCACAAGGCCACCATCATTGAGGACCAAATGGGCAGCCGTGTCTGGAACGGGAGCCGCGCCCAAGGCGGAATCGTCGCCGATCGTTATTGAGCCGGTGCCGCCGCCGTTGACCGTGGTGTTGCCGGAATAGGTGTTCCCGTTGGCGAGGATTAGATTGCTGCTTCCGTTCTGGACAACTTTTCCTGTGCCGCTAATCCCGCTGGCAAAGTCAAGCCCCTGTGTGACCACGTTGCTGCGGTTGAAGGCCAGCGTGGCGTTGTTGGTGATCGCGCTTGCTGTATTGAGCGAGCCTGTCGCTCCGCCGTTGCCGATTTGCAGGATACCTGAGTTGATCGCGGTCGCACCGGTGAAAGTGTTGTTGTTGGATACCGTCCATGTTCCTGTGCCATCTTTTATCAAGCTGGTGAGGCCACCGCCTGGGTTATTGCCGATGACTCCGGCGAATTCGCCCGTCCCCGAACTGGATCCTTCGAGAGTCAAACTTTTGGCGTTTGCAGAACTTGTGGTGAAGGCCAGATCGCTGGTGAACTTCAGCAAGCCGGCTCCCGATTGATCGAGTTTTCCGCTCCCGGTGCTGCCGTTCATCGTAATCGCACGGGTCAGGGTAGCTCCTGATCCGGCATATTTCAGCGTGCCAGTCTGTGACCCAAATCCCAGAAGAATGCTCCCCTGTCCGTTGCTTCCAGCACCAGAATCCAGCAAGCTATTAACCTGCAAAGTGCCCCTCCAGATAGCGAGCTGGCCCGTAAACGTATTCCCGGTATTGCTCAGAATGAGGCTGCCGAAGCCCGTGCCCGCGGACTTGGTGAGCCCACCGGTGTTGCTGCTGTCAATAAGGCCCGCCAGCGTGACCGTCTGGCCGTTGTTGTCGAGGTAGATGGCCGAGGTGCTGTTCTTGAAGCGCGCGGAGTAGTCGGAACTGCTGCTGTTGGCCGTGTATTGCAGCAGGCCGCCGGTGAAGGTAATGTTACCGCTATTTCCCAAGGCACCGGATGTGGCGGGCACATCGGCTTTATTCGCCTGCAAGATTCCAGTTCCCCCGATGGTGGTGGTGCCCGTGTAGGTATTGGCACCGTTCAAGGCCAATGTGCCAGCGCCATTCAAGGTCAGTCCAAATCCGCTTCCCGCAATCGCGCCACCGACAGTCATCGTGCTGGCCGACACCGTCACCGTGCGGCTGGCATTCATGGTCACCGCCCCCGTGCCGGTGTCCCACGTGTTTGTTCCGGTGAAGGTGAAATCACCATTCCAGTTTTGGGCATTGTTGTTTGTTGTGAGACGGGCTGACGTGACATCGAACGTCGTGCCGCCGTTGACTGTGAGCGCACCGGTGCCCAATGCCGCATCGTTACCCAGAATGAGTTTGCCCGCACTGATGGTCGTGCCACCGCCGTAAGTGTTGGTGCCGTTGAGGGTCAGCGTTCCCGCGCCAGTCGCCTTGGTCAAAGCCGCGCTGACGCCGGTCAAGTTGGCCGACACAAGCGCGGTACCCGACGTGTTGGCGGCACCGTATGAGGCCGCGGTAACAGTGCCGTTTGAAAGCGAGGAGGAGGTGCCGATAAAGGTCATAGCCCCGACAGACTGGCTGGTTCCACCCAAATCGGCGGTCGCAGAATTGAGAGCGACATTGTTAGAACCATTACCAAAAGTTCCGTTTCCGGTGATTTTGACATTGCTGAGGACTGTGAGGTTGGCGCTGGTGGTGTTGTTGGCAGTGAGCAAGACCGTTCCATTGCCGCCAATCCTGTAGGCACCTCCTCCTGCGCCGGCGCTGCTGATCACACCGTTAATGGTCAGGATGTTGGAAGTTCCGCTGACAATGATGTCCTGATTGGACCCTGAGGCGGCGAGAACAATGTTCTTAGCGGTGGCAAAACTGGATGTTGCCATAAGCACGGTATTTTGAGCCAAGTTGATGATGGTGCCTGCGCCCAAGTTGCTGTCCGAGGAGACGCTGAGCGTTCCGGTGCCGCCGATGAGTGTCACATTTCCTGTAAACGTATTGTTGCCGGAAAGAACCCAAGTCTGAGAATTGGAACTGGTTTTTTAAGTTCCAACTTCCCGCCAGCCGCTCCATTACTGATATTGCCACTAATGGTGTGCGTGTGGGTAGTATCATTACCCACAGTCGTGCCGCCAAGATTGAGCGTGGTGGTATTGCCGGAAGTGGCGACTCCCGAGATGGCTCCGCCGAAGGCAAGGCTTCCCGATCCTGCGCCCGTGCCATTCGTTCCGCTGTAGGCGAAGGTGTAACTGCCAGCACCGGTGCCGGATGCATTCTGAATTTCCAGCGGGGCGTTGATGTTTATAGCAACTCCTGTGCCTGCGATAGCCGTGCCAAACGTGATCGCGCCGCCCGAAGTCAACAGGAGTTTATTACCTCCTGTCGTGCCGATAAAATAATTGCCCGCGGTGGCGTTGAAGGTAAGGGACCTGATATTCCGATTGGTGTCGATCAAAACCGGGCTGCCCGACGTGCCGAAAGTGCCGACCGCCGTATTGAACGTGGCGGTGTCAGCGTTGGTAAGAGTGCTGTTCGAGCCTGGGATCACTCCACCAACCCAGTTTGTGGACGTCAACCAACTGCCATCGGTTGTGCCGTTATTGAGCCAGGTGCTGCTTGCAGCCCGAGCGGAAGGGGCCAACAGGACTGAACCCATCGCAGCTCTGTAGGGGAGACCTTTTAAATGCCGGATCTGATTATCAGCAACTTGCGCGTTCACCCTCCCCCCAGTTGCTAAAGTCGGGTTAGAAATATCGCAAAATCACAAGGAAAGATCAAGTGTTATTTTAAGCGGCAAACATTTCGTCCAGAGTGTTTCTATGGAGCGGGCCGTGGTTTTTCATGACATTTAACAAAATTGGCAAAGATCATTCCCTCTGTAGTCAGGTGGCTGCGGAAATCGGGATGGGAACGAGGCATCGCGCGAGGGGAGGGAAAGACAGGTTTTCAAGGACAGCGTGGGAGAGGGTTTTTAACCGCAGATTGGCGCAGAATTTCGCAGATTTTTTACCACAAAGGAAGGGCTGTGCAAGCGCATGGCGCGGGATTTTCCCTCATGGGAGCTCACGCATCTTGCGTGTGGGACATGGGAGCGCCGCATCCTGCGTGTGGGACATGGGAGCGCGCGCATCCTGCGTGTGGGACATCCGGCATCCTGCCGGATGCCCGGATGCCCAAGAAGGAAGATTGCGTGGCAGGATGCCCCGCGAAGCACGCAGGATGCGTGCGCTCCCAAGAAGGAAGATCTCTTGTCTCGGTTTCTCTTTGTGGTGGATTCCGCTTGGGGAGAGGTTTTTTTAGCCGCAGAATGTCGCAGAATGTCGCAGATTGGAGATGTTTCAGCGGGCGACAGCTTTGTGCGAGATGCGACGGATATGCTGATACCCGACGAGGTCCACGTAGCCGGAATCGTCTTCGATAACGAGGACATTTTTCCCCAGCAAAACATGATCGGGAGTGGGAATCGAATAAGCCACATCTTCGGCAATATCCACGCTGAATGGCTCAAATGGCACCGCATGAAGCAATTTCTGGATTTGCTCTCTCATGGGTGAAGTTTACCCGACAACAGAGGACAAGGCAAGGCCTTGCGAAGTCGAAAGCGCGAGGTGGGGCGCACGGTGTCCGAGAGCCCATGGGCAGGCATCGAAAGGGAGCTTGCCGTTGGGTGTGGCGTGTTATAAATTGTCCCTATGGAAGCGATTGAAATTCCGGATGATTTGGCGGTGCAGGCCAGGCAGATTCCCGAGCTTCAGGAACGGGTCATCCGATTTATCAAGCTTGAGATTGAGAGGCATCATTTCAGCCAGAAGCGGTTTCATCCCGCCACTCTGGATTTGGTGGCAAGGGCGAAGCAAGGGGCTGCGGCCAGACAGAGTTCCGGCTTTGACAAGGCCCAAGTCGCCGCTGATTTGAAGGAATCCTGGGAGGCTGCAACCGGGGGCGAATAGCGTCATGCTGCGGGCGGTTCTGGACACCAATATCGTCGTTGCCTCCGGGCGATCCGAGCGTGCAACCAGTCCGAACCGGGAAATCATCAGCCGGTGGCTGGATGGAGAATTTATCCTCCTTGTCTCGGACGACATTCTTGCGGAATACACGGAAAAGCTTCTTGTGCTGGGGAAAGATCCGGATCGGATCGAGTCGTTCCTGGTCAATTTGATCCTGCTCTCGGAACCGGTTCGGATTGTCTTTTTTCATCTCCGCCACTACCCGATTGACCCTGATGATATTTCGTTCCTGCTCTGTGCGATGAACGGGGATGCCACGCATCTCGTGACCTACGATTCTCATCTGGCGGATGTCGGGCTGTTTTACACGGACTTTGATACGGTATCGCCGACCGGATTTCTCACGGTATTGAGACGGAAGGAACCCTGACGACCACGGAATGGAGTGGCGGAAGTCTGAAGGGCGAAGTGGGGCGCACGACACCCGAGAGCCGCGCCCGCGCGGGATTTTTTCGCTTCCGCTTGGGCGGGGATGTCACGAATCTCACCACAAAGACACCAAGACACAAAGCGGGTGCATTCTTGGCGATGTGATTCACCGGGTGGGTGAGGAAAAAATGATGCGTTGGCAAATGCCTTTCTTCGTGACCTTTGTGTCTTGGTGGTGAAATGCCCCCATTCTGCATTCCTCATTTCGAATTCCTCATTTCACAGGGGGCCGCGGGGCGGATGCGCTGGAGGATTCGCCTTCGAAGAGGCGGACGTCTGCGAGGACGCGATCGGCCCACTTTCGGCGTTCGGGGTCGTTTTTTGCGAGAATCTGATCCAGGGCGTTCTCGATGACGCTGGTTCTGGGGGGGGCGATGATGGAGGTGAGGCTCGGGGTGAGGCAGGCGGCTTCGGGCTCGCAGGAGAGGGCGGTGACGAGGACATCGCGTCCCGGGCACAATCCGGCTTCCCAGAGAACCCGGTATCCGCCGAGGGCTGCCGGGAGGTCCGAGAAGATGATTGATGCCGGTTTCTTGAACCTGGAAAGGAGTTTCCGGGTTTGCGCGATGGCGTTGATCAGAAGGTTCTCCTCGCCGTCCTGGGGGAAAAACTTCTCACCCGAGGCTCCGACGCCGGACAGCCTCCATGACCATCGCTCGGCGAGCTGCTGCTGGCGGCCGAGAAGCGGCTGGGAGCCGACGAGGTGGATTTCGCGGATTCCTTTTGATGCGAGGTGGAAGATGAGGAGGTCCACGGCTCCGACCGGCATGTTGTCGATGCCCCAGATATCGAGCTCCGGGAGATCCTGATAAAGCGTCACAATCCGTTCGCGGGACTTTCGCAGCAGGCGTTCCAGGAGCGGCGGGATATTGACATGGGGCGGGTTGAAGAAAATTGCGTCGAAATTTCCTCTCAATGCCCTGATGAGACGCGAGTCGCTCACGCCGTCGTAGTCCACAAGTGTTGCGCGGCCCCCGCGTCCTGTGACCACGGTATCGAGCGAGGAAAACCAGAGGAAGCTCGTCGGCGCGGCCGCAGCCGGCACGACATACGCCACTTCGAGCGGACGGGACTGCGCCTTTCCCGCGACCATGCGCTTGCGTCCAGTCAACTTCAGGAGTCCACTTTTCTCCGCGGCGCAATAGGCCCGGTGGATCGTAAATTTGCTGACGCCCAACTCGGCGGCCAGCTCCCGGGTCGAAGGCAGCGGCTTTCGCGCATATTCGCCCTTGCGGATGCGCTCCAGAATGATTTCCAGCACCTCCGGGGTGCGCTTTGCCGGGCGAGCCATAGAATCAAAATCCTACCGTATCCTTGCTGCGGATAAAAGACCAAAGTTGGCCTGCTGGAGCTGTGGCACGGCCAATTCACGAACAAAAAGAATATTCACCACGAAGGCACGAAGACTCGAAGGGGAAGGGAATTTTTTTCCGTTAGAATTTAAAAAATGAAGTAGTGCTGGTTGACAGGGCGGCGCTTTCGCGCCGCCTGTTTGAAATGAACGTTTCGAACCAACCAGCACCATGAAGAAAAA
>Ga0208566_1001432_pt1 | contig 13864 bp, 13 predicted proteins | sample PL_2010_150m_FD_184159 | JGI IMG/M metagenome (GOLD analysis project Ga0208566, IMG submission 184159) | Freshwater microbial communities from Powell Lake, British Columbia, Canada to study Microbial Dark Matter (Phase II) - PL_2010_150m... | ecosystem: Environmental > Aquatic > Freshwater >...
CGAAGGTCGTTTGATTCAAATTACCGCCGCAGGTTTACAAGAGAGCCATCCACACGATGTTGCCCATGTTGCCGATGCACCTAACTACCAAGCGAAAGGCCGCGCATGAGAGAGATTGAAATAGCCCCAGGAAAGCGTGCCCGAAGTGCATATTCCTTCGATGATTTAGCAATCGTTCCAAGCCGGCGAACGCGTGACCCTGAAGAGGTTTCAACATCATGGCAGATCGATGCCTACAAGTTTGATCTACCGATGATGGCAGCGCCTATGGATTCAGTTGTCTCTCCTGAGACGGCCATTGAAATTGGCCGCCTTGGTGGTCTCGGAGTTCTAAACCTTGAGGGCTTGTGGACCCGCTATGAAGATCCACGTATTCCTCTGGGCGAAATTGCATCAATGCCAGATAAGCATGCAACTCAGCGCATGCAAGAGATTTATACCGAACCGATTAAGCCTGAGCTTATTAAAGAGCGGATCCAACAGATTCGTGATGCCGGTGTCACAGTAGCTGCCTCACTTTCCCCTGCACGTACAGCACGGCTTCATAAGGCCGTTATCGATGCCGGTGTAGATATCTTTGTTATTCGCGGAACAACCGTTAGCGCCGAGCACGTTGCCGCTGAAACGGAAGCGTTAAATTTAAAGAAGTTTATTTATGAGCTTGATGTTCCTGTGATCGTTGGTGGCGTTGCAACTGCAACTGCGGCGCTTCACTTAATGCGCGCAGGTGCAGCCGGTGTATTAGTCGGCTTTGGTGGAGGCGCTACACATACAACTCGAAAAGTATTGGGAATTGAAGTTCCAATGGCATCTGCCGTTGCTGAAGTTGCATCTGCGCGACGCGAGTATCTAGATGAATCTGGTGGACGTTATGTTCATGTCATTGCCGATGGCTCAGTTGGGCGAAGTGGTGACATTGCAAAGGCAATTGCCTGTGGGGCGGACGCAGTCATGATGGGTTCACCTCTTGCTAAAGCTACACAGGCACCGGGTCTGGGTTGGCACTGGGGCTCTGAGGCACATCATCAAGTTTTGCCACGAGGTGAGCGCGTAGCTGTTGGAACCGTTGGAACGTTAGAAGAGATTTTGCTTGGACCATCTCATACATCTGATGGCTCAATGAACTTGTTTGGTGCACTGCGCCGCGCAATGGCCACGTGTGGTTACTCCGATGTTAAAGAGTTCCAGCGCGTAGAGGTACTTATTCACCGTGCCTAATGATCGCGGTGTACTTGTAGTCGATTTCGGGGCGCAGTATGCCCAGTTGATTGCACGTCGAGTACGTGAGGCCAATGTTTACAGTGAAATCGTTCCATCGACAATTACTGCAGCCGAAGTCAGCGCCAAAAACCCTTCAGCGATTATCTTGTCGGGTGGGCCATCGGGTGTCTATGCCGAGAATGCGCCAACTTTCGATGGAGCGATTCTTAGTTTAGGGATCCCGACTTTCGGCATCTGTTACGGCTTTCAAGTAATGGCTGCGGCCCTTGGTGGAGTAGTAAGTCAAACAGGAAAGTCCGAGTTTGGTCGTACCGAAGCAAATCTTGGAACAACAACAAAACTCTTTGCAAAACTTCCAGCCACGCAAAAGGTATGGATGTCACACGGGGATGCAGTTACAACTGCGCCAAATGGTTTTACTATCTGCGCCACAACGGCAGATACTCCTATCGCAGCTTTTGAGAATGAAAGTGCTCAGTTGGCTGGAGTTCAATTTCATCCAGAGGTTTTACATTCAGAGTATGGACAGGCGATTTTGCAGAACTGGTTAGTCACTATTGCGAAGTGCGATGCAACTTGGACGACAACAAATATTGCTGAGACTGAAATTGCTAAAGCTAAAGAAATGATCGGTAACAAGAGAGTTATCTGCGGTCTATCGGGTGGAGTCGATTCAGCAGTTGCGGCAGCGATTATTCAGCGCGCAGTGGGCGATCAATTAACATGTGTCTTCGTTGATCATGGTTTACTCAGGCAAGGTGAGGCCGAACAAGTAGAGCGTGATTTTGTCGCATCGACCGGTGTTAACTTAGTTGTCGTTGATGCCAAAGAGGTTTTCCTAACGGCGCTCAAAGGTGTGATTGATCCCGAAGAAAAACGAAAGATTATTGGCCGCGAGTTTATCCGCGCCTTTGAAAAAGCTGCACGCGATATCGCATCTGGAGGAGAAGTTGAATTCTTAGTACAGGGCACCTTGTATCCAGATGTTGTTGAATCCGGTGGCGGTACAGGCACTGCAAATATTAAATCTCACCACAATGTTGGCGGCCTGCCAGATGATCTGAAGTTTTCACTCATCGAGCCCTTGCGCACGCTATTTAAAGATGAAGTACGCCAAGTGGGCATTGAATTGGGCCTGCCACAAGAAATCGTGTGGCGTCAACCATTTCCAGGTCCAGGCCTCGGAATCCGAATCATCGGTGAAGTTACGCAGGAGCGCTTAGATCTTCTACGCGAGGCCGATGCCATTGCCCGTTTTGAATTAAAGGCGGCTGGTCTTGACCGCGATATTTGGCAGTGTCCAGTAGTCCTGCTGGCCGATGTTCGTTCTGTAGGGGTGCAAGGCGATGGTCGAACGTACGGCCATCCAATTGTTCTGCGCCCAGTATCGAGTGAAGATGCGATGACTGCAGATTGGTCGAGAGTTCCTTATGAAGTTCTTGAGAAGATCTCGACGCGCATTACCAACGAGGTGCGCGAAGTCAATAGAGTCGTGTTAGATATAACCAGTAAACCGCCAGGGACTATCGAATGGGAATGACCGTGAAAAGAATTCTTGTACTGTGTATTTCATTAACGCTTATCTCTACTACATCAATTGTGACAGCTGCTGCTGCGCAAAAAGCAACACCATTAAAGTGCACAACAACGAAGGCCGTTGGACATACTGAAAAAGTTGTAAAGCCAATAGAAAAGCCTCTCAGCAAACTGCCTAAGGTTTTCACGCTTGTGACTAACTGCGGAACAATTGTTATTACAACCGTTGGCAATAAGGCCCCTAGGACACTGACTGAAATGTCTAATTTGGCTAAGGCGAAATATTTTGATGGCTCTTTATGCCATCGCTTAACCACGGCTGGAATATTTGTCCTTCAGTGCGGAGATCCAACGGCAACAGGAATGGGAGGCCCTGGTTTTACTTATCCCGATGAGAACCTTCCAGCTGAGGCTCTTAATAACTATCCCGCTGGCACTGTTGCGATGGCTAACTCTGGTCCTGGCACTAACGGCAGCCAATTCTTCTTAGTCTTTGCAGACACAAGACTAAACGCCAACTACACAATTTGGGGAAAGATTACAAAGGGTTTAGATATTGTTCAAGCGATAGCTAAAGCTGGCGTCAAAGGTGGCGGCGGCGATGGAACGCCAAATATAAAGATTGCCCTTACGAAAGTAACAGTCGGCTAATTCGTATTGACGATTTTAAAGGCTTCAGCGATACGGCTCTCGGCAAATCCAGCGGCAGCAGCATTTCGCTGACCCCACTCACGAACCATCGTCTCTAAGTTTTCATTGTGTGCAGTTTGGGATGCATGTGCATGGAGCGCCGCCATCTTTAAATCAAAGGTATCGGTGATATCTACAAAGTGATCCGGGGTAGGGAATGCGCTCACCCAAACCTCTTTCACTCGCCACGGTTGCAAGCCCTCTTGATCAAGCAAGTCGGTAAATGCAAATGGGTTACGTGCATCGGGATAAACAGCTTGAATCGCCGCTTCTCCTGCAGCTAAGTGATCTGGATGGCTGGCACCGATTCGATCCCAGTTTCGCTCGGGGCTTTGACAGACCATGCGATCGGGTTGTGATATTCGGATTTGGCGCACTAAATCTTTACGAAGTCCAAGAGTTGCCTCTAAGTGGCCATCTACATAGTTAAGGAAAGTAATATCGGTGACACCGATTGCAGCACCGGCGTCGCGCTGTTCACGCTGTCGAATCGCTGGCATCTCTTCCTTTGTGAAACCAGATTCCTCGCCACCTTGATCGCCATTGGTGCAAAATACATAGGCTACTTCAATACCTTTTTTAACCCATTGGGCGATTGTTCCGGATGCTCCAAAATCTGAATCATCTGGGTGGGCACTAATGACCAAAACTCGTTTGATCTCACTATCTGCGATCGGTTCCATCGGCGTAGCCTAATAGACTTCGCCGCATGTCGAGTACTGAAAACCTGCTAGCAGAGCTCAATCCTGCGCAGGCCACTGCAGTAACGCATGCGGGCGGTCCACTCCTAGTTATTGCCGGAGCTGGTTCTGGAAAGACGCGGGTCCTTACTCGCCGCATCGCTTATCTGATGTCAGTTCGAAATGTTGCTCCTTATCAAATTCTCGCAATTACGTTTACAAATAAAGCGGCAGGGGAGATGAAAGCACGGGTTGGCGAACTTGTTGGTCCTGTTGCACAATCGATGTGGGTATCAACCTTTCACTCTGCATGTGTGCGCATTTTGCGTCAAGAGGCGGTCAGATTGGGATACAGCAACTCGTTTTCCATCTACGACTCAGCCGACTCCCTTCGCTTAATAACAATCGTTGCAAAGGGACTCAATTTAGATTCAAAGAGATATCCCGCACGGCAGTTCCAGGCGATGATTTCAAATGCCAAGAATGAACTCATGGGCCCACAGGATTATGTGAACGCGGCAAGCAATCAGTTTGAACAGGTCGTTGCCGATGTTTATGCCGTTTATCAGCAGCGTCTACAACGCGCTAATGCGATGGATTTCGATGACCTAATTTTGAAAACAGTTGAAGTCTTACAGCGATTCCCAGAGTCAAAAGCGCGCCTTAGATCGCGCTTTCGTCATGTATTAGTCGATGAGTATCAAGATACAAATCATGCCCAGTACATCCTGGTAAAGGAGCTAGTCGGAACTGAAAGTGAAGGCATTGCTCCTGCAGAGTTATGTGTGGTCGGAGATGCAGATCAATCTATTTATGGCTTTCGTGGAGCGACAATTCGCAATATTTTGCAGTTCGAACTTGATTACCCCAATGCAACGACAGTGTTACTTGAACAAAACTATCGCTCAACTCAGAATATTCTCAATGCAGCAAATGCCGTGATTACTAAAAACGTGAGCCGCAAGGAGAAGAATCTTTGGACTGATTCGGGATCAGGGGCGCTCTTAACTGGATATATTGCCGAGAACGAGCATGATGAAGCGAGATTTATCGCCGATGAGATTCGCCAACTTCAACGCGATGGAACATCTAATCCTGGAGATACCGCGATTTTTTATCGCACAAATGCTCAGTCTCGAGTTTTTGAAGAAGTATTTATGCGCGGGGCCTTACCTTACAAAGTCGTTGGTGGTCTTCGATTCTATGAGCGCCGTGAAGTTAAAGATCTTCTAGCTTATTTACGCGTTCTGGCTAATTTGGAGGATGAGATTTCTCTACGCAGAATCATTAACGTTCCAAAGCGGGGAATTGGAGATACATCCCTGGATTACGTGGATAGCTTTGCTAACTCGCAAGGAATCTCTTTTTGGCAGGGACTTCTTCGTTGCCAGGAGGCAATAGGACTCCCTGCGCGGGCCGCTCAATCAATTCAAGAGTTCACTTCAATGATCAGCGCACTAAATGTTTTAGTAGAAGCTAAAACACGTCCATCAGTTATTGTCGAGGCAGCGCTGGAACAGTCTGGGCTATTAACAGAGTTGGCATCGAGTACTGATCCACAAGACGAAGTCCGTGTTGAGAATTTAAAAGAGCTAGTCGCCGTATCCATGGAGTATGAAGAGCGTGATTTTGAAGAGTTGGTTGAAGACGAAGAGATTTCGCTAGCGGGATTTTTGGAGAAAGTATCACTTGTTGCAGATGCCGATGAGATACCAGAGGGCGAGGATCATGGAGGAGTAGTAACCATGATGACGTTACATACTGCTAAGGGGCTTGAGTTCCCCACCGTATTTTTAACCGGCATGGAAGATGGTATTTTTCCGCACTCTCGAACACTTGGCGAAAAAGAAGAAGTTGAAGAAGAGCGCAGACTTGCCTATGTTGGTTTAACGCGTGCGCGCGAGCGTCTATATCTTTCGCGCGCCGAGTACCGCTCAACATGGGGTGCACCGAATTACAATCCGCCATCGCGATTCTTAGATGAGATTCCAGAGGATGTAATTCAATGGCGCAACGAAACATCTGCCTCCCCATCTGCCTCCTTTGTGAAGCGATCTCGAACCGTGACATCACCTCCACCACGGGCCACCGGTAAGAAAATCACAGCGATTGAACTCCATGTTGGCGAGCGTGTGTCACATGACACATTTGGTTTGGGTACCGTCGTTGCAGTAGCGGGCGAGGCAGATAAGGCTGAGGCGACAATTAACTTTGGAAAGTTTGGCGAGAAGCGTTTACTCCTGCGCTATGCACCCGTGGAGAAGCTCTAGTATTGCCCTCTAATCAGGATGTGGAGTACACGTGGATCTCTTTGAATATCAGGCCCGAGACTTATTTGAAAAGCATGGCGTCCCAGTTTTAGCAGCAGCGATTGCAACAACTCCAGATGAGGCAGAGGCGGCCGCCACAACAATTGGCGGAAAAGTAGTTGTTAAGGCCCAAGTAAAAGTTGGCGGACGAGGAAAAGCCGGTGGCGTAAAGCTAGCTGAAAACGCCGCTGATGCCCGTGAAAAAGCCACAGCTATTCTTGGAATGGATATTAAAGGTCACGAAGTTCGTACCGTCATGATTGCAGCAGCTGCACCGATTGAATCTGAGTATTACTTAGCAATTCTTCTAGATCGCTCAAACCGAACATTTTTAGTAATGGCATCGGTTTCAGGCGGAATGGATATCGAAGAGGTTGCACATACTGCGCCAGAGAAATTAGCAAAGATTCCAGTATCTGCCGTTGATGGAATAAGTGCAGCTAAAGCAAAAGAAATCATCGCCGCTGCCAATTTTCCATTAGATGTCGCCGATCAAGTTGCAGATGTTCTCTTAAAACTCTGGGAGGTTTTCCAGTCTGAGGATGCAACGTTGGTTGAAGTAAATCCATTAGTAAAGACTAAAGATGGAAAAATCATCGCACTCGATGGAAAGATCACTATTGATGACAATGCCGAGTTCCGCCAACCAGGACATGCCGCCCTTGTCGATCATGCAGCTGCAAATGCTCTAGAGGCCGCAGCGAAGGAAAAGAATTTAAACTACGTAAAGCTAGATGGCGAAGTTGGAATCATCGGCAATGGAGCAGGCTTAGTAATGAGCACGCTCGATGTGGTTGCCTACGCAGGAAAGAAGCATGGCGGTGTTCGTCCCGCTAATTTCTTGGATATTGGCGGTGGCGCATCGGCACAGATTATGGCCGACGGTCTCTCCATCATTCTGGGTGATAGCGATGTTAAGAGCGTGTTTGTAAACGTCTTCGGCGGCATCACTTCATGCGACGCAGTTGCAACTGGAATCGTACAAGCGCTCGAACTCTTGGGCTCTAAAGCGACAAAGCCCATAGTTGTACGCCTAGATGGCAACAACGTTCTAGAGGGTCGTGCAATTTTGGCTAAGGCGGCACATCCGCTTATTGAACAGGCCGACACAATGGATGGAGCAGCAAATCGTGCTGCAGAATTGGCGGCTAAGTAAATGGCAATCTTCTTAGATGAAAAATCAATTGTAATTGTTCAAGGAATGACGGGTTCAGAGGGCACCAAGCACACCCGTCGAATGTTGGCATCAGGCACCAAAGTCGCCGGAGGAGTAACACCTGGCAAAGGTGGTCAGGTCGTCGATATAGATGGACATCAACTTCCGGTATTTAATACCGTCGCTGAGGCGATGAGTGCAACGGGTGCAAATACTTCGGTCGTATTCGTTCCACCTAAGTTTGCAAAGGCTGCAGTAATCGATGCAATCGATGCAGCGATGCCCTTAGTAGTAGTTATTACTGAAGGTATTCCAGTTCATGACTCTGCAAGTTTTTATGCATACTCGGTAAGTAAAGGCACGACGCGCATTATTGGTCCTAACTGCCCTGGCTTAATTAGCCCAGGAAAATCAAATGTAGGAATTATTCCGGCAGACATAACAGGAGCTGGACCAATCGGCTTAGTTTCAAAGTCCGGAACACTTACTTATCAAATGATGTACGAACTACGAGATATAGGTTTTAGTACTGCAATCGGTATCGGTGGAGATCCAGTAATTGGAACAACTCATATCGACGCCTTACGTGCCTTCCAAGATGATCCAGAAACAACTGCAATTGTTATGATCGGTGAAATCGGCGGCGATGCAGAAGAGCGCGCTGCAGCATTTATTGCAGAGTACGTAACAAAGCCAGTTGTTGGTTATGTTGCAGGGTTTACGGCTCCTGAAGGAAAGACGATGGGCCACGCTGGCGCAATCGTCTCTGGGTCTTCCGGAACTGCACAAGGAAAGAAAGATGCCCTTGAAGCAGCCGGAGTAAAGGTCGGGCAAACGCCAAGTGAGACTGCGCAGTTGCTGCGCGATATTTTAGGTCGCTAAAGCAATGTTTGGGCGCGTACTTGGGGTGACATTAACCCAAGTGCTGCGCAGCGTTGCACTTGTTTTGCTACCAACCTCATTTGTGGCGCTATTTGCATGGGCAACGGCAGGAAGCGCGGTAGGAAATACTGGAGATCCATTGCGCGCTTCGTTATGGATCTGGCTAGGTGCGCATCAAATTCCATTTTCACTCTCGTTGCCACCATCAAATGCCGCGGGTTATCTCTCCTATTTACCACTGGGAGCACTTATTGCTCCGGTTTTAGCTATTCGCAATGGGGTCGCACGCGCTTTTGATCGACTCGACGGAGATGAATCTTTATTGCCACTTGCACGCATCCTCTTTGCACTTCTTTATACCGGCATTGGCACACTTTTTGCCTTCTTTAGTGCAACTACAGGTGTTGCATCGATCTGGTATTTAGCTCCAGTCTTCTTACTACCTATAACTCTTATAAGTGCGGCAACGGTTGGGCGACGATTAGTTTTCGGACAGGCTCTTCTCTATAGCACGCGAATAATCGCACTTCTACTTGGAATCTCATCACTTGCCTTTGGGGTTTCATTATTTTTAAATCTCTCAACAGTAAAGAACTTAATTCTTGTTCTTGAACCAGGAATCATTGGTGGTTTTCTACTTCTTATTTTGAATATTCTCTATATTCCAAACGCTGTAGTTGCAACTCTGGGTTACTTTTCTGGGGCAGGTTTCGCAATCGGTTCCGGCACCATAGTTTCGCCTATAAGTTTTAATCTCCACTCGATCCCAGCATTTCCTCTCCTGGGCGCTATTCCATCTGGAACTGCATGGTGGGCACTCTTTGGAATACTGATCGTACTTATTTCTGGAGCACTTCTAGCCAGTTGGACGGTCGCACTGAATACTCGGATTCTCATGCAATCCCTGCTGGCATCTATTCTTATTATTGCCGGTCTTGGATATGCCGGAAGTGGGGCATTAATAACCGATGCAATGTCTGCAATGGGTGTTTCGCCTTGGAAGTTCACCGTTACTGTCGGGGGAGAGTTACTAGCTGGAGCCTTATTAGCGCTCTATTTGCCGCGTATTGGTAAGCGCTGATGTCTCACCGTTTAGTTATTTTGGCATCAGGTGCTGGCTCACTTGCTCAAGCTGTTATTGATGCAGATGAATTAGATTGTGAAGTAGTGGCCGTAATGAGTGATCGTAGCGATGCGCAGGTTTTAGATCGCGCAAAGTCGGCTGGAATTGCTACCGAACATATTCCGATGGGAAAATCCCGCGAGCAATGGAACACGCAGATTATTGAAAAAGTTGCCGAATATAAACCTGATCTCGTCGTAAGTGCTGGCTTCATGCGAATATTGCCAGCTGAGTTTGTTAATCGCTTCCCCACAATTAATAGCCATCCAGCGTTACTGCCAGATTTTCCGGGGGCACATGCCGTTCGAGATGCGCTAGCAGCGGGGGTTTTGGTCACTGGAACTACCGTGCACTGGGTTGATGCAGGCATAGATACTGGACCGATCATTACTCAAATGCAGGTTCCAGTTATATCCGGGGATGATGAAGCCACACTTCATGAGAGAATTAAGAAAATTGAACGCGGTCTCATAGTTGCGACCATTGCATTGATCCTTCCAACACTGGAGCGCCATGTCTGAGGTTAAAGTTATCCGCCGTGCACTTCTTAGCGTCTATGACAAGACACGTCTGCTGGAAATAGGAAAAGTATTAAGTGACGCCGGGATTGAAATTCTCTCAACAGGATCAACTGCGGCTCAATTAGCTGCCGCTGGAATTCCAGTACAAGAAGTCAGCGCCTATACAGGTTTTCCAGAGATTATGGGTGGTCGCGTAAAGACATTACACCCACGTGTGCACTCTGGAATCTTGGCAGATCAAAGCAATCCTGACCACATGGCGGCGATCGCCGATTTAGATATCGCACCTTTTGATTTAGTTATCATTAATCTCTATCCCTTCGCTGCAACGATTGCATCTGGCGCCGAATTTGCCGAATGCATTGAACAGATTGATATCGGTGGTCCATCTATGTTGCGCGGGGCGGCAAAAAACCATGGTTCCGTGGCAGTTATCAGCCAAACTTCGCAGTATGACGAACTCATTGATGCGATAAAGGCGGGCGGATTTACTCTTACCCAACGACGCCGCTTAGCCCTTGAAGTCTTTAGAACTACGGCGGAGTACGACTTAACTATTGCGAATTGGCTTTCAGAGGGTGAAGAGCTACCTGAATGGTTCGGTCGAATCTATCATCGCGAAAACTCACTTCGTTATGGAGAAAACCCACACCAAAGCGCAGCGATTTATTCAGGTGGAGCACCTGGAATTGTTAATGCAGTCCAGTTACACGGCAAAGAGATGTCTTTTAATAATTACACCGATGCAGATGCGGCATGGCGGGCAGCTTTAGATCATACCGAACCATGTGTGGCCATTATTAAGCATGCAAATCCATGCGGCATTGCAACGTCTATTAATATCGCATCTGCACATAAAAAAGCTCATGAGTGTGACCCGGTTTCAGCCTTTGGTGGTGTCGTTGCAGCCAATCGAGAAGTAAGTTTGGAAATGGCAACCCAACTCTCTGAGATATTTACTGAGGTTGTCATCGCTCCGAGTTATGCCGCAGGTGCAGTGGAGCTGCTATCTAAGAAGCCATCGATTCGAATTCTTCAATGTGGCATCCAGAAGATTTCTACTATTGAGATGCGTCTAGTCTCTGGTGGAGCTTTATTGCAGGAGATGGATTTAATTGATGCACCTGGTGATTCACCAGCTAACTGGAAGCAAGTCAGCGGTGAAAGCGTCGACGCTAGCGTTATGAAAGAGCTCGAGTTTGCTTGGAGATCTGTACGAGCAGTTAAGAGCAATGCGATTCTCTTAAGCAGTAATGGCGCATCTGTTGGAATTGGAATGGGACAGGTTAATCGCGTGGATTCTGCACGCCTTGCGGTGATTCGTGCGGGGGATCGAGTAAAAGGATCGGTAGCTGCAAGTGATGCCTTTTTCCCATTTGCCGATGGATTGCAAATTTTAATTGAAGCAGGCGTGAGCGCTGTAGTTCAGCCCGGCGGAAGCGTACGTGATGAAGAAGTCATCGCAGTGGCCCAGAACGCTGGTATTGCGATGTTTTTCACAGGTACTCGTCATTTCTCTCACGCATAAAGCTGCAATAGGATTGCTCGCATGAGCGCACAGATATTAGATGGCAAGGCATTAGCGGCAAAAATTAAATCCGAACTTGCAGTTCGAGTAGTCGAACTAAAATCTCGCGGGATTACTCCTGGACTTGGCACCGTACTTGTTGGTGATGACCCTGGCTCGCACTCCTACGTTGGTGGAAAACATCGCGACTGTCATGAAGTAGGCATTAACTCTATCCGCGTAGATCTTGCCGCCGATGCGACCGAGGCCGATGTTATGGCTGCGATAAGAGATCTCAATGCATCACCCGAATGCACGGGCTACATAGTCCAACTACCTTTACCTAAGGGAATTAACACGCAAAGAGTTTTAGAAGCAATTGATCCATCCAAGGATGCCGATGGATTACATCCCATGAACCTTGGTCGATTGGTGTCAGGCTATGACGCACCTCTGCCTTGCACGCCTCATGGAATTGTTGAACTTCTAACTCATTATGGAATTAGTACTAAAGGCGCTGAAGTTACTGTTATTGGTCGAGGATTAACTGTTGGACGTCCGCTTGGTTTATTACTTACGCGAAAACAGGAAAATGCTACCGTGACCCTTACCCACACTGGGACCAAGGATTTACTCACGCACACTAAGAACGCCGACATTATCGTCGCAGCGATCGGTCAAGCTCATTTCTTAAAGGCTGAGATGATTAAACCCGGCGCAGTAGTTATCGATGTAGGAATTTCACGCACCGATGCAGGCCTACTTGGTGATGTTGATCCGGGAGTAATGAATGTTGCCTCATGGGTTGCACCAATGCCTGGTGGGGTTGGACCAATGACGCGTGCAATGTTGATTAAGAACGTAGTTGATGCATGCAGTTAACAAATCGCCTGCTTAGTGCCTTTAGCAACGCTGCGATTATCGTTGGTATCGCTTTAGGCATTGGCGGAATAGTGCGAGGTGGGTCACTTTTCATCGCACTAGGCACAGCAGGAGTTGCCTTTAAGGCACGGAACTTGCGTAAATTCGACTTTTATTTTCCTCTGATAATTGCAATAGCCCTTTTTGCTCTGGCAGTTGCACTTCCTCGCGGGCGGTAGAGTTGAGGCATTGCTAGTTCGGATAAGAAAAGGGAGTACGCCATGGGCGGAAAAGTTACTGTAGTCGGTGCAGGTTTTTATGGTTCAACAACTGCGCTTCGTCTAGCTGAATACGATGTTTTTGACACAGTAGTTCTTACCGATATCGTCGAAGGAAAGCCAGAGGGCTTAGCCCTTGACATGAATCAATCTCGCTCTATTGAAGGCTTTGAAACAAAGATCATCGGAGCCACCACTACCGCTGAAGGCGCAGGATATGAAGCTACAGCTAACTCTGATGTTGTAGTTATTACTGCAGGTCTTCCACGCAAACCCGGCATGAGCCGTATGGATTTAATCGGCGTTAACGCTGGCATCGTTCGCGGAGTCGCAGAAAATATTGCTAAGCATTCACCTAACGCCGTCATTATCGTGGTTTCAAACCCACTCGATGAGATGACATCCCTTGCCCAACTCGCAACAGGTTTTCCTAAGAACCGCGTCATGGGTCAAGCTGGAATGCTAGATACTGCCCGCTTTACTAACTTTGTCGCTGAAAAACTTGCCGTCAAAGTTGGCGTGGTAAAGACACTTACTCTTGGCTCGCATGGGGACACGATGGTTCCAGTTCCAAGTCGCTGCACAGTTAATGGAACCGCTTTAAGTGAACTTCTTTCGCAGGTTGAAATCGATGAACTAGTTGATCGCACTCGCAACGGTGGCGCCGAAGTTGTCGCACTCCTTAAAACAGGTTCGGCTTACTACGCACCGTCAGCAGCAGCTGCACGTATGGCAAAAGCGGTCATCGAAGATTCAGGCGCCGTTATGCCTGTATGTGCGTGGGTAGATGGCGAATATGGAATCTCTGGTGTCTACCTTGGTGTTGAAGCCGAGATTGGTCGCACAGGAATTAAAAAAGTTGTTGAAAGTTCACTTACGGATTCTGAAGTATCGGCCCTAAAGGCCGCCGCCGAAGCAGTCCGTGCAAAACAAGCAGATGTCCAAACACTCTAAATAGGGAGCACGTCACATGGCCAAGATCAAAGTAGAAGGAACCGTAGTCGAGCTAGATGGCGACGAGATGACTCGCATTATCTGGCAGTTCATCAAGGAGTCACTAATACTTCCTTATCTCGATGTGAACCTTGATTACTACGACC
>Ga0208566_1001433_pt1 | contig 13860 bp, 9 predicted proteins | sample PL_2010_150m_FD_184159 | JGI IMG/M metagenome (GOLD analysis project Ga0208566, IMG submission 184159) | Freshwater microbial communities from Powell Lake, British Columbia, Canada to study Microbial Dark Matter (Phase II) - PL_2010_150m... | ecosystem: Environmental > Aquatic > Freshwater > Lake...
TCGCGACCATCGGGGAAAGGGGGTCCCTGCTCGTAATGGAAAACAATCTGCACATACGCAACCATCCTTTCTATCCATCAATAAACGAATCGATTTTTTCGGAATTCTCCGGCCTTCGCCAAGAAGACGTCCAGAAACTGAAAAAGTCTGAGATGTATATTAGAGCCAAAACCGTGCCATATTCCGGAAACGGCAAGGATCACGGCCGTTGGAATGCGTTTAGATTCCGGGAGGGCCCTCTGCCATCCCCCGCGATGAGGGAAAAGAGCAGCGATTGCGACACAAAATTGTCTTATTGCCAAAAAAAAGAACAAAAATGTATCATCTTTTTTTATTTTTCCTTCATGCCGGAGCGCGGGGCATCCGCCTTTTTCGCGCGGTACGGCCGGGGATCAATCCCCATCTTTTGGATCCGGTACTGGATGATCCGCTTCGTCGTCCCGAGGAGCTTCGCCGCCCGGGTCTGGTTCCCGTGGGTCTCCCGGAGGGCATTCGTGATGAGCTCCCGCTCCTGCGCCTCGACGACAGCGGTCAGCCTGCCCTGTTCCTGCCGCTCCATGCCTTTCACCCGGAGCGGTAGGGAGGGGGGCAGATGCACCGGCTCGATCGTCTCCCCGGGCGCAAGGAGAATCGCCCGTTCGATGCAGTTCTCCAGTTCCCGGACGTTGCCCGGCCAGTGGTAGGCGAGCAGGATGTCCGACACGGCAGGCGAAATCTTTTTGAGCGGCTTCCCCATCTCCTTGGTGTATTTCAGCACAAAGTGGTCGGCGAGGAGGATGATGTCGCTCCCCCGCTCGCGCAGCGGCGGCAGGTAGAGCGGAAAGACGTTCAGCCGGTAAAAAAGGTCGGCCCGGAACCGACCCGAGGCAAGATCCTGTTCGAGGTTCCGATTCGTCGCGGCGATGATCCGGACATCGACGCGGACCACGCGGGAGGAACCGAGGGGCTGGAACTGCTTTTCCTGGAGCACCCGGAGCAACTTGGCCTGGGCCGCCGCGGAGAGATCCCCGATTTCGTCAAGAAAAATCGTCCCCCCGTGCGCCTCTTCGAAACGTCCGCGCCGCTGGTGGATGGCGCCGGTGAAAGCCCCCCGTTCGTGGCCGAAGAGCTCGCTTTCGATCAGCGTGTCGGGAATGGCGGCGCAGTTGACCTGGACAAGCGGCCCCTTGAGGCGGGGGCTGTTCCGTTGGATCGCGCGGGCGACCAGTTCCTTGCCCGTCCCCGTCTCCCCGTTGATCAGGACCGTCGTATTGGAATCAGCCAACTGGGCAACCATGCCGAAGAGGTTCTGCATCACCCCGGAATGGCCGATGATCTCCGCCGACGGCGTCCGGGAACGGCCAAGGAGATGGCGGAGGCGCCGGTTCTCCTCTTCGACGGCGCGGCTGTGGACCGCCTTGGCGAGCAGCTCGGCAACCGAGGATAGCATCGCGAGTTCCCGGTCCAGGTTCTCCACCTGACGGGCGACCTTGTCCGCCGAGAGCACCCCGACGACGCGGGCGTCGTAGATGATCGGCACGCAGAGAAAGGACAGCTCCGCACGGTTCAGAAAACGGCGGGCGCCGGTCCGATCGAGAAAATGGACCTCCTTCCCGAGATTCGCGCAGGCCATCGGCCGGCCTGTCTGCGCAACCTTGCCGGTGATGCCTTCACCGGGAAGGTAGGTCACGTCCAAGCCCTGGATATCAACGCCGTGCGCGACATCCAGCCAGGCCTCGCCCGTTTCGCGATCGAGGAGGGAGATCATCCCCCGCTGCATTCCCAGCCGGTCGCCCATCTCCTGCAGGGCAAGCTCGATCTGGTCCCGCAGCTCCCCCGGCTGCGCCAGAATCTTTGCGACGGCGTGCAGCGCGGCCAGTTCTTCAAAGTTATGGATGCTGATCTCTTCTCCTCCGGATGTGCCGACCTGCGACGGTCGCCAGATCGATGAAGTCATGGCGGAACCCTTCTTCCCGCAATGAATGCCCCTTCCGGGACATTCGACCCTTCCGATGCGTTCCATCATCCACGGGTGACGCCTGACAGACCCTTGCCGGAATATCAAATGGTTGCGTTGTCGCGGAACACCGGTAAATGAGATTACCACTGTTCCAATGAAAAATGCAATGTGTGCTTTGGACCGGTTTTTTGCTTCTTCCGGTTTATGCTTACTTTATGATTTGAGAAGGCATTATATCCCCATTTTTAAATAAATGGCCATTATGCCCCCACTGTGCAAGGTCATCCGGACGCTTTTGTACCGCTATTGAAAGCAGGTACAATATTGTGCGTTTTCTTGAAAAGTCCCGTCTGACCCGACGCAACACAACCATAATAAACTACGGCAATTTGTCTCAATCGTTCCAGCATGGCCTCGTGGCACCGTTCTTGCTGAATATTATGATGAAAAGCCGATGCTTTTGAGGATTGTGCTAGCCAAACGGTTGATGGAGGTTCAGGCCATGAAGACGATTTCGCAACAGGTGATCTTTGGAGGCGAAGTATTCAATATCGCCGCCAGTGACACCGACAGATACCACGCACAACCTTTTCGCTGGGTTTCGGGTCCGGGAAAGCAATCGGTCCCGCAGCAGTATGATCAATTTAGGGATCTCGAATCGGTGCGGGTGATGGAAGAGCGCTACGGCATCAAGGAAGAGGGCCTCTTCTGAATCCCTGCCCGCCGTCATCCACGCGCCTTCTCTACCTCCATGCCATGCATGATTTTGGTCGTGGAGGGCGAGGCGCCCCGGATTGATGTAATCATGTTGGCTGCCACGATCCTGTCCAGGCTAGAAGGCTCGTGGTAATGACGACTCTTTGCTGGAAAGGCTGCGGTTCGCTATATTTGGCAGGATAATTGCCGATCGTCCTTCGAACCGGGTTAATTTCATCAAGAAAAATAAGGGGAAGAATGCTGAATCCAATCAATGCGGGTGACACCGCCTGGGTGTTGGTCTGTTGTTCGTTAGTTCTGTTGATGACGCCGGCCCTTGCGCTGTTTTACGGGGGAATGGTCCGTCGGAAAAACCTCCTTTCCACGCTGACCCTAAGTTATACGTTTATGGCCTTGATCGGTGTTCAGTGGCTGCTCTACGGCTATTCTCTCGCCTTCGGCGAGGACATCCAGGGAATTATTGGCGGGTTGAATTTCCTAGGCTTCAACAGTGTCGGCCCACTGCCCAATCCGGACTACAGCAAAACTATTCCGCATGGACTTTTCGCCGCCTTTCAGATGATGTTTGCGATTATCACCCCGGCACTGATTACCGGTGCCTTCGTCGAGCGTGTTAAATTCAAAAGTTTTCTCCTTTTTAGTCTGCTCTGGGCCACGCTGGTCTATGATCCCCTGTGCCACTGGGTCTGGGGGCAGGGAGGCTGGCTGAAGGCGCTTGGTGTTCTTGATTTCGCCGGGGGAACGGTGGTGCATATCGCGGCCGGTTTTTCGGCCTTGGCCTTTGCGCTGGTGATCGGGCCGCGCAAAGGATTCGGTAAGGTTCCCATGGAGCCGAACAACATACCAATGACAGTCCTGGGTGCGGGACTCCTTTGGGTAGGATGGTTCGGCTTTAACGCTGGCAGCGCCCTAGCCGCCAATGGCGTGGCGGTGAACGCCCTCTTGACCACGAACACCTCCGCCGCGACCGCAGGGCTTGTCTGGATGCTCCTCTCCTGGCTGGACGGCCGGCCCAGCACGCTGGGGATCGCCACGGGGATGGTGGTCGGCCTGGCGGCCATTACGCCGGCTTCTGGTTATGTAACGCCCCTTACCGCCATGCTCATCGGAGCCGTCGCCGCGCCTCTTTCGTATTATACGATGCGTTTTCGGGACCGGCAAAAGCTAGACGAGTCTCTCGATGTCTGGGCGTGTCACGGGATATCAAGCACATGGGGCATGATGGCTGCCGGTCTTTTTGCCACAACAGCGGTCAATAGCGACGGTGCCAACGGACTATTTTTCGGTAATCCCGGGCAGATTGGCGTACAGTTTTTCGCGGTGATCGTCACAATCGCATTTTGCTTCGGCGCTACCTATGTTTTAGCCAAGTTGTTAAGCTGGAGCATCGGATTGCGGGTAACCGTCATGGAAGAAGAGGTCGGGTTGGATATTAGTTCTCATGGAGAGCGATCCTACTCATGAATCGGTTGTTATAGAAACACGTTCCATAGCAAGAATCTGTTTCATACCTTGGAGATTTAGCCATGCTGAAAAAGATCGAAGCCATTATACGGGAAGATAAAGCAAACGATGTTAAGGATGCATTGGAGAAAATTGGCATCGTGGGGTTGAATATGTTTGAGATCCGCGGTCATGGCCGTCAGGGAGGAATCCAACTCTTAGGTCGCGCTGGTAGCTACCAAGTCAACATGCTGACCAAGATACAAATCAACATCGTCCTGAGCGACCGCAATCTTGAAGAAACGATTGAAACCATCCTCGATGCCGCCTACACCGGAGAACCTGGAGACGGGCTGCTCTTCATTTATCCAGTGGACGAGGTCATCCGCGTTCGGACTCGTGAACGAGGCCAGGATGCGGTGATGTATCCCGGCGACATCGATGAAAGAAAAAATGCGGTGCGTCGTCGTCCTTCCTCCGGAGGATCTTCCCCTGGAAAATGACAGGGGAAAAATGCTGATCAGATTTGCATCTTTCAGCCCATAATGCAGAATTCAGCGGAACGATTTCTCGATGAAAAAATGGGGTGACAATGGGTGCTTTCTCAAAGATCAATGAATCTCAGAGTGATACATCCTTAATATCCTGTTCATTCGAAACATTTTACAGTTGAAAAGAAAAGCGACGAGAGGGCGTAGCTTGGGCCGCATCCTCTCGTCGCTCGGGCGCTAATGTCACCCTCACTTCGTTTCCGCACCATTGCCGGGGATACCCCTTGATGGTTTGGATTTTTCCCTTTGCCGGTGCGCCTTTCTTCAGCCCACGGCCTTGGGGCCCGTCTCGCCGGTCCGCACCATGATGCACTCCTCCAGCGGGACGACGAAGATTTTGCCGTCGCCGATTTTTCCGGTCCGGGCGCCTTTGATGATTGCGTCAATGGTCGGTTTGACAAATTCGTCGTTGACCGCGATCTCGAAGCGGACCTTGTCGAGGAGGTTGACCTCGGTGAAAGCGCCCCGGTAGGACTCGGTATACCCGCCCTGCGCGCCGCATCCGATGACGCTGGAGACGGTCATCTTTCCGACGTTTGCTTTGACGAGAGCCTGCTTGACGTCGGTCAGTTTTTCGGGTTTCACGATGGCTATGATCAGTTTCATGTTGTGTTCTCCTTTCATTATAATGTGCCTTGCGAAGCGGTGATCACTTCGTCAGGAACCCCTGGAAGTCCGGATAAGCCTTTGTACCGTGTTCGCCGAGATCCAATCCGGCGATCTCCTCTTCCGGCGACACCCTGAGCCCCATGACCATCTTGATCACGTACCACACGGCGCAAGCAACGATGAAGGTGAAAACCCCGACCGCCACGACGCCAGCCGCCTGCGCGGCCAGAAGCTTTAAGCCGCCGCCGAACAGTAGACCGTTCCCGGTCGCCGTCCCGGTGATTTTGTCCTGGGCGAACAGGCCCACGGCCAGGGTGCCAAAAATGCCGTTGACCAGGTGCACCGAGAGAGCGCCCACCGGATCGTCGATCTTCAGCTTATCGAACATCAGGACGGCGAAGACCACGAGCACGCCGGCGATAAGGCCGATGACGGCCGCCGACCCGACGCTTACAAAGGCGCAGGGCGCCGTGATCGCGACCAGCCCCGCGAGCGCGCCGTTGATGATCATGGAGAGGTCGGGTTTCTTCTGAATCAGCCACGAGACCGCAGTCGAGCTGAGGATGGCCATCGCGGCCGCGGTGTTGGTGGTCACGGCGATGTGCGCGATTGCGGATCCGTCGCCCACACCCATGGTGGATCCGGGGTTGAATCCGAACCACCCGAACCACAGGACGAGCCCGCCGAGCGTCACCATGGACATGCTGTGACCGATAATCGGGTTGACGGATCCGTCGGCTCGATACTTGCCGTAGCGGGAGCCGAGCAGCAGCACGCCGGCGAGCGCCGACCATCCGCCGACCGAGTGGACAACCGTGGAGCCGGCAAAGTCAAACATGCCCATCGATTGCAGAAATCCGCCGCCCCAGATCCAGTGGCCCGTGATCGGGTACATGATCCCCACCAGGATGAACGAAAAGAAGATGAAGGAGTGGAACTTGATGCGTTCTGCCACGGCGCCCGAAACGATCGTGGCAGCCGTCCCGGCGAACACCAACTGGAAAAAGAACTTTGCCCACATCGGCACGCCGGTCCAGTTCAGGGCGGTGTAAGCACCCTTGTAGGCATCGCCCATAGCCGGGCTGTTATCAGCGCCGCTCGCAAAGAACAGGCCCTCCAGACCCGCAAAAGGATTGCCGTTCCCGAACATGAGGCCCCAGCCGATGATCCAGAACGATACCGAGGCGATGGCAAACACGATGAAGTTTTTCGCCAGGATGTTGACCGTGTTCTTGGCCCGGCACAATCCCGATTCCACCATCGCGAAGCCCAGGTTCATAAAGAAGACCAGAAACGCAGTGAATAGCACCCACATCGTGTCGATCCCCACTTGGAGAGAGCCTTTAACGGCGTCCAGCGTCTCTTTGGTGACGGCCATAGCCGACGGTGCTGCGGCAGCGTGAACCGGTGTTGCCGGCTGACTTAAAGCAGGCGCTGCTTGCGCCGCCGTGGTCTCTGCGGCAACAGCCACAGTGGTTGCCGAATAAAACAGACATACCATCATTATTATGATGCTAATGAATCTTTTCATTTGTAAGCCTCCCTTTCTCCTGCCGCTCCTTATTCAGGGCGACAGGGATGTTGTATTAGAAAGTAATCGGCAACTTCCTCAAGAGTTAAAAATCAATATCCAACTGTATGGTTGCCGTCGGTTTGTAGGATCTTTCATTATAGATATCATAGCCGAAGATCACGCCCACATTGGGGGCAAACTTCCAGGCGAATGCGGCGCTCAGAGCGCCATAGCCGTTTTTGCCTCCCTGATAATCGACAGCAAACCACAATTTATCCGATATCTCCGAGATGGTCCTGTCCCAGGCCAGCAGCACACCATGGTTGTCTTTATTCCCGTTAATATCCAGCAGGAGTTTGTCGTTACCTGTGTAATATCCGGCCGATAAACGTCCCAGATTTCCGATCGTCTTTGCGGCTATGGCATAAACGATGTTGTAATCGGAGAAATCTTTTTTCGTGCCGAAATCATACCCGCCGATCACGATGGCCGGCGAATACTTGAACAGGGCATCCTCCGGCGTGCCGATCTTGGCGTTGAAAAGCATTGGATAGGTATGATTGCCACCGACATCCCGGTAATCGAGGCCTATTTCCATCTGGAACTTTTCCCAGGGGAGAACGCCCACGGTCAAACCCAGGTTGGTTACCGTCGGTTCCGTAACCCCATCCTGACTGGCGGTTTTGATGTACGTGTCGGCACCGAAATGGACCTTCTTATAGGACTGGATATCCGTCGATGGGATCCAAATATGGGTTGAAGGGGTCGCATGAGCGACACCGGAGACAAGGATTATTGCAATCACGAACGCTGAAAATAATTTTAATCGTTTCATTCCTTCCTCCTTGGCTGAAAATAATTTTGATGGTTTCATTTCTTCTCCTTCCTCCCTGTTCTGCAATTAGCGATTCTGTTTGTTTGATCAAACCATTCTTGCCGTTCAGCGCTGATCCCGTTTGGCCCACTATAGGGCAAGGATGGTGCCAACCGCGCAAATGAGATGCATGTGCAAGGATATATTGAAATAATTATCTTAGCCCTGAACGGCCTGGCGAGGAAATGATTGATACAAATTTGTATCGTTCCAGAATAACATGACGAAAATGTGGTTAGATCCGGATGGACGGGAATGGGAAGAAAACGAAGATATCAGGTGCCGGGCGATGATCTCCCTGATGGTGAGGTAGTTGGCCGCCTTTCCCCTCTCGTCTTAAAAATGGAACGAACCCTTGAAATGGCTGAGGGGCGAGGATTCGAACCTCAATATACAGGTCCAGAGCCTGTTGTCCTGCCATTGGACGACCCCTCAGTGCACAAATAAAAAAAAGCCCCGGCGAACGCTTGATTCGCCGGGGCCCGATTTTTTATTTCACAAAGTAAGCTTAGAAATATCCAATCGCAGACGAATCATGGATTCGCTTGCGCTGCTGCTGATGCTGCTGGATTTGAATATTCCCAAGTCTTACGATCATGGCGTCATCTTCATATAAAAAAAAAGACATTGTCAACAGATAAAACTGACGAACTCGTAAAAAGTCGATTTTGCCCTGTTTTGTCATTCCGTGCTTGACACGGAATCCAGTGTATTCAAATAGTTCTGGATACCAGCTTTCGCCGGTATGACGGTTTGGGGGACTTTTTACGAGGTCGTCAAAACTGGAGCCGAAATCAAATTCTATGATCTTCCCGTATAACAACCCTGCTTCCCCCGTGGATGCTTGCACCCCAGTTCTTGGGGGCCTTAATCGATTTCAGTCGATCGAGTTCACCGATATTCTTGAGCCTCTGATAGATGAGTTGCCAGGCGCACGGCCGATCGGCTCTCACCTCGCACCGGTCTTCTCGCGAGCCGCTGCAAGGGCCGTTCAGCATATGCTTCGCACACCGGGTGACGGGGCAAATGCCGCCGTACTCATGGAGAACGCATTTGCCGCAGGCGATACATTTTTCCGTCCAGGTGGCCCGCTCTTCGAGGATGCCGATGAACGCCGTGTCGAGTCCCGCGTATACCGGTTTGTCATATCGTTCGGCAATTGCCTGGACGCCGGCGCCACAGCCCAGCGAAAGGACGACATCGTTTCTTTTGATCGCATCCGCCGCTTTTTCTATAAAAACGTTATCACACTGCCGTTCAATCGTCAGCTCTTCAATCTCGAACGCGAGGTTCTTCAGCCTCGAGGCGATGCGCAGCGCCGATGCATTGATGCTGACTTCGCGCTCCCCTCCGGCCAGGCAGACCGTGACGCATGTGCCGCAACCCAGCACAAGGATCTTCTTTTGGCCTTTCAGTATATCGATGAGCTCGGGGATGCTTTTCCTTTGTGCTACTATCATATCCTAATCTCCGCATTTTTTGATGGGTTCATGCTCTTTAACGGGCTTGGCCCGAGGTTTTTCAGGGTGGCCAGCATCTCATTGATGTAATCGACAAGTGGTCTGGCCTGTGCCGCCGATATGTTGATCATGCGGATGCGCTCCTTCTCCAGCCCGCTCTCGGAAAGGAATTTCTGCGTATAGCCGACCCTGCCCCTGGCCAGGAGATTGCCCTCCGTAAAATGGCAGCCGCCTTCCAGGCATCCCGCGACGAGAATTCCATCGACGCCCTTTTCGAAGGCCTTCATAAAAAACCCCACCTCCAGCCTTCCCGTACAGGGTGTTCGGATGATACGCACATTCGGGGGGTACTGCAATCTCATGGAACCTGCCAGGTCCGCGGCGGAATAGGAACAGTACTGGCAGCAGAAGGCAATAAGCAGTGGTTCAAAATTCTCGTTACTCATAGGATGCCTCTATCCATCTTCAATTACAGTCGACAGTTAAATGGTGCTCCAACAGGCTATCCAGCATCATGTTAAACTGCTTGGACTCAAAATGGTTGAGCTGAATCGCACAGGCGGGACATTCGGAAGCGCAGATACCGCAGCCCATGCATTTCGCCGCCGTAATCTCCCCCTTGTTGTCAACGTTCGCAAAGGGTGCGCCGTAGGGGCAAGCGTGAACACAAGTCATGCAGGAAATACACTTGTCCTGGTTAACCTCCGAGACTTGGGCGCCGACATCCAGATGCGTCTTGGAGAGTACGGTCGCCGCCCGTGATGCGGCGGCGCGGGCCTGAGAAATATTTTCATCGATCATCTTGGGTGAATGGGCCAGGCCGCAAAGATAGATACCTTCGGTGGCAAAATCCACAGGGCGCAGCTTCACGTGCGCTTCCAGGAAGAACCCGTCGGCGTTGAGCTGCAGTTTGAGCATGTCCGACAGTTGCCTGTTGCCGGCCGGCGCGCTGGTTCCGGTGCTCAGGATGACATGATCGGCTTCGATTTCCACCCTGTCGTTGACATCCGGGCTGTCGACCGAAACGAGAAGTCCGTTCTCGCGGGAGACGACCGGCGGCTTTGCTTCATTATACCGGATGAAGACGATTCCGGCGTCGCGGGCCATCCGGTAATACTTCTCCCTAAAGCCGTAGGTCCTCATGTCACGGTAAAGGATGTAGATATTGGCATCCGGATTTCTCTTTTTGATGCCCAAGGCATTCTTCACCGCCATGGAACAGCAGATGCGGCTGCAATAGGGATGCTCATCATTACGGGAACCGACGCATTGAATCATGACGATGTTTTTGGCGCCGCCGTCAAACCTGTCCTCATAGAGCAGTTTTTCCAGTTCGATTTGGGTCAGGACATTTTCTGACTCGCCGTAGAGGAATCCGGCGGCTTTCGCCGGCTCCGCCCCGGTGGCCGCGATGATGGCGCCGCAGGATATGTCGGTTCTGGTGATTTCGCCCTGGCCGTTGCCCTTTCCTTTTCCAGTTATCGTCACTAAAAATTTACCGATATGCCCGCTGACTTTGGTCACTTCACTATTGAGATAAACCTTGATGTTTCGGTGATTTTGCGTCCGGTATAAAATATTTGCCGTAAAGAAGTAGGGATCATCGCCTTCCAGTACGGAATGGATGTTTAACATCTGACCGCCCAGGGTTTCCGATTTTTCTATGAGAGCTACTTTGAATCCCTGATCCGCCAGGGAAAGGGCGGCGGTCATGCCGCTCAGTCCTCCCCCGATGACCAGGCCGTCCTGGTTGATGGCCAGGGATTCTCCGACAAGCGGCTTCAGGAATCTCGCGCGGGCGATGGACATCCTCACGAGTTCGATCGCCTTTTTTGTGGCGTGGTCCGGCTCGGAGGAGTGAACCCAGGAACATTGGTCCCTGATGTTGGCCAACTCGAAAAGGTAGGGATTCAATCCGGCTTCACGCAGGGTTTCCCGGAAAAGGGGCTCGTGGGTCCGGGGGGTGCATGAGGCGACCACCACCCGGTTCAGCCGGTGTTCTTCGATCCGCTTCTTGATTTCAGAAAGACTCGCGTCCGAACAGGTGTACATGGTGTGCGAGGCGACGACCACATGGGGGTCCTGAGAAATGGCCGCGGTCACCTTTTCCACATCCACCGTACCGGCGATGTTGATCCCGCAATGGCAGACAAATACACCGATCCTCGGTTCGTCGTCGCCGACATCATGCTCCAGCGGATAGGTCTTCTTCGTGATGAGGGTATTGCGCGCCGAAGCCAGAAGCTCCATGGACATGGCGGCGGCGGCGCTCGCCTGGGTCACGGTTTCGGGTATATCCTTGGGTTCCTGGAAAGCGCCGGCCACAAAAACACCGGGCCGTGACGTTTCCATCGGGGAAAACCGGCTCGTTTTGCAGAAACCGAACTCGTTGAGTTCGATCCCCAGATGCGCCATGCTCTCCGAGATCCCGGGTTTGGGGTCCAAGCCGACCGCCAGAACGACCAGGTCAAAATCGCTCTCCACCTGTTTGAAATGCTCATCCACGTAGCGCAGCCGGACATCCAGCGAGCCCGGAATCTGGATGACGCGGGAGGGAATACTCTTGATATATTCTATATTTTCCTTGCTTCTGGCTCGTTCGTAATACTGGTCGAAGTCTTTGCCGAAGGCCCGGATATCCATATTGAAGATCGTAGCCTTGAGGCCCACGGTGTGTTCACTGGCGACCAGCGCCTGTTTGGTCGTGGCCATGCAGCAGATGGAAGAACAATATTCATTTCCGCATTTGGCGTCACGGGAGCCGACACACTGTATCCACGCTATTCTTTTGGCTTCCTTGCCATCATCCCTGCGGACGACGTGTCCGGCAAAGGGACCGGCGGCCGACAGCATCCGCTCGAACTGCACGCTGGTCAGAACGTTCCGGTACCGGTTGAAACCGTATTCCCCTTTGCGTTTGGCGTCAAATTCTTCAAAGCCTGGTGTCAGGATGACGGAGCCGACATTCAGGGTGATGGTCTCTTCCGCCATGGCATGGTCGACGGCTTTCTTGTCGCAGGCGGCAACACACTCCATGCATTCGGAGCAAAGGGCGCAGTTTAGGCAGCGTTCGGCCTCCGCCGCCGCCTCTTCCACGGAAAATCCGGCTTCGATCTCCCGGAAATCGCCCGTCCGCTCGCCGACCGGAAGATGCACCGCCTCGGCCCGGTCTTTCTTTTCGATGTGGTCTGTCAAGGGCAGGAGCTCATCGGGCAGGGGGTTCAGAGTGTCGGAAAAACGGTCCGCCCGGAGGTCCTTCCCGTTCAGGTAGCGTTCGATCGATTCGGCGGCCCGCTTCCCTGCGGCGACGGCCTGGATGACGCTCCCGGGTCCGGTCGCGTTTTCGCCGCCGGCAAAGATCCCCTGGACCGACGTTTCCAGCGTCACGGGATCGGCCATGAAACAGCCCCGCCCGGTCCCCACGCCGCAATGCTGAAGCAGGTCGGGGTTGACCGCCTGGCCGATCGCCACGATGATCTGGTCGGCGCCGATGGCTTTCAAATTGTTTTCATTGTAGGCGGGGCTGAAGCGGCCGTTTTCATCGAAGACGCGGGTGCATTCCTTGAGCTCGATGCCGGTGACGGAACCGTCGCCGACGATGCGGTTCGGCCCCCAGCCGTTGTTGATCGTGATGCCCTCCGCCAGAGTGGCCACGATCTCCTCCTTGTAGGCGGGCATTTCGTCGCGCTTTTCCAGGGCCACCATCTCGACCTGCTTCGCCCCGAGCCTGAGCGCCGTTCGCGCCACATCCACGGCCACATTGCCGCCCCCGATGACCAGGACATGCTTGCCGACACGGGGCTTATCGTCCTTGCTTCCGGCTTGCCGCAGGAATTCCACGCCGAAATCGACGCCGGACTTGTCTTCGCCGGGGACCCCCAATTTCCTGCTCACGTGCGCGCCGGCGCTGATGAAGACGGCTGCGTTTTCCTTCTGCAGCTCTTCGATCGTCCTATCCTTGCCGATGCGGCAGTTCAAGACAATGGTGACGCCTCTGCGCCGGATGAGTTCCACCTCGTACGCGAGAATGTCCTTGGGAAGGCGGTAGGACGGGATCCCCCAGAGGAGCATGCCGCCTGCGCTGCCGGATGCTTCATAGACGGTCACGGCGAACCCCCGGTCTGCCAGATCCCCGGCCGCCGTGAGTCCCGCCGGTCCCGCGCCGATGACGGCAATCTTCGGGGCACCCGCAGAAGGGGTTTTCTCCTCCGGCAGCGCCAGTTCGCCCGCTTTTACCATCCTGATCTCCTGGTCCACGGCGAACCGCTTGAGCTGCCGTATGGCGAGCGGTGCGTCCACGTTGGAACGGGTGCAGGCGCTCTCGCAGGGGGCGGGACAGACCCGGCCGCAGATCGCGGCCAGCGGGTTTCTCTCCCTGATCAGGTCCGCCGCCTTGACGTACTCCTTCTTCTTGATCAGCTGGATGTAGCCCTGGACGTTGATGTTGGCCGGACACTCCATCTTGCACGGGGAATGACCCAGCTTGAGGATCCTGGGCTTGTTGGGTATCGCCTGTGCGGAATATTTCTGGATGACTTTCCTCTTCCCCAGATCGCGGTTGTAGACGTCGTCGATTTCGACCGGGCAGGCCTTGGTGCAGTCGCTGCAATCGTTGCAGATCTTTTCGTCGATGTAGCGGGGAGACTTTTTTACGTAGGCCTTGAAATTCCCCGGCGTGCCTTCCAGCTTCTCGAGCTTGGAGAGCGTAAGGATTTCGATATTGAGATTGCGGGCGCACTCGACCAGTTTGGGAG
>Ga0208566_1001434_pt1 | contig 13852 bp, 15 predicted proteins | sample PL_2010_150m_FD_184159 | JGI IMG/M metagenome (GOLD analysis project Ga0208566, IMG submission 184159) | Freshwater microbial communities from Powell Lake, British Columbia, Canada to study Microbial Dark Matter (Phase II) - PL_2010_150m... | ecosystem: Environmental > Aquatic > Freshwater >...
CCTATCATCCGTTCGGAATGGTTCGGATGCACCGAGGCATGGACGGAGGAGATAAGCATGAAAGCAGACGTAAGCAAGGCGTCGTTCAACTGGAGCGATCCGCTGCTGCTGGAACAACAGCTCAGCGAGGAGGAGCGGATGGTTCGCCATACCGCCGAGCGCTACTGCCAGGACCGGTTGGCGCCGCGCGTGCTGGAAGCGTTCCGGCACGAGCGCACCGACCCGGAAATCTTCCGTGAAATGGGCGCGCTCGGCCTGCTCGGCGCGACGATACCGGTGGAATACGGCGGGGCCGGACTCAACTACGTCTGCTATGGTTTGATCGCCCGTGAAGTCGAGCGCGTGGACTCCGGCTACCGTTCGATGATGAGCGTGCAATCCTCGCTGGTGATGGTGCCGATCAACCGCTTCGGTTCGGAAGCGCAAAAGCGGAAATACCTTCCGAGGCTGGCGACCGGCGAACTGATCGGCTGCTTCGGCCTGACCGAGCCCAATCACGGCTCGGATCCGGGCAGCATGATCACTCGCGCGAAGGCCGTAGCCGGCGGCTACGCCATCTCCGGCGCCAAGATGTGGATCACCAATAGCCCGATAGCCGACCTCTTCATCGTCTGGGCCAAGACCGACGACGACGTGATCCGCGGCTTTATTCTTGAGAAAGGTATGAAAGGTCTGTCCGCTCCGGCTATCCACGGCAAGGTCGGGTTGCGTGCATCGATCACCGGCGAGATCGTCATGGACGAGGTGTTCGTCCCGGAAGAGAACCTCTTGCCCGGCGTAACGGGGCTCAAGGGACCCTTCACGGCACTCGACTCGGCACGCTTCGGCATCTCCTGGGGAGCCCTCGGCGCAGCCGAGGACTGCTGGCACATCGCCCGCGACTACGTGCTGGATCGCAAGCAGTTCGGCCGGCCGCTGGCCGCCAATCAACTCATCCAGAAAAAGCTCGCCGACATGCAGACCGAAATCACTCTCGGCCTGCAGGGCTGCCTGCGGCTGGGACGCATGAAAGACGAGGGCACGGCCGCAGTCGAGATCACCTCGCTCATGAAGCGCAACTCCTGCGACAAGGCGCTCGAGGTCGCGCGGCTGGCGCGCGACATGCTCGGCGGAAACGGCATGTCCGACGAGTTCAAGGTGATCCGCCACCTGGTCAACCTCGAAGTGGTGAACACCTACGAGGGCACCCAGGACATTCATGCCTTGATCCTGGGGCGGGCGCAGACCGGCATTGCGGCGTTCAACTGAGCATTGCGGGCGGCAAACTGGAATAGAATCCACGCGGTCGGACCGACGGTCCGGTACCCGAGCCAGGGGATAGCAAAAGGAGAATTCTGATGACTGTTGAAGTGACCGCGCCCATGTCGGGAAAGATCATTGCCTTGCTGTGCAAGGTTGGAGATCAGGTTCAGTATGAAGACGAACTGATGGTTCTGGAGGCGCTGAAGATGGAGAACCCGATATTCGCGCCGGCCGACGGCAAGATTTCGGAGATCAGGACGTCCGTCGGTGCCGCGGTCGAGTCCAACCAGGTGCTGTTGATTATCGACTAGTGCCCGTTTTTGTTTCTGGGGTATTGATGCCCGATCTTGTATCTAGGGTACTAGCGGCTCGCCGGCACGCTCACCGCGCAGACAGGTGAGAAGGCGCGGGGCTTAATGCGGAGGACGGAAAAGTGGATTATTTCTTGGGCTCGGTCAAGTTGATGTTGATCGTCTATGCGCTGGCGGCATTCATCTCGATGCTGGTGGCCTGGGCCATCAAGCTGATATTTGCCGGCATCCGCCGGCGGAACACTGCCGAGGCGCCGTCCAAGCCGGCAGGCTCGGCACCCGGGAAGGTGTCCTGACATGCCCGAGATCGATATTCTTTACATCTTCCAGGGCATCGCCACGATGGTGGCGTCCGATCCGACCATCGTCGCCGGGAGGATCGTGCTGATCTTCCTTGGCATCGCCTTCGTGTATCTTGGCGCCAAGGGCACGCTCGAACCGCTGATCATGATTCCCATGGGCGTGGGGATGTCCTCAGTAAATGCCGCCGTGCTCTACCTGTCCCCGACCGTCATGGGTACCATCTTCCTGGATCCCATGGCGGCTGAGCCGGCCCAACTCATGGATGTGCTGCAGATCAACTTTCTGCAACCGATCTATACCTTCACCTTCAGCAACGGCCTGATCGCCTGCCTGGTGTTCATGGGCATAGGCGTCATCACCGACATCGGCTACATGATGATCTCCCCGATGCGCAGCATGTTCATCGCCCTGTGTGCCGAACTGGGGACCCTGCTGACCTTTCCCATCGCGGTAGCGATGGGCCTCACCTACAAGGAGGCGGCGGCGATCGCCATGGTGGGTGGAGCAGATGGACCCATGGTGCTGTACACTTCGCTGATGCTCGCCAGGGACTTGTTCGTGCCGATTACCATCGTCGCCTACCTGTATCTGAGCCTGACCTATGCCGGCTATCCTTACCTGATCCGGCTGCTGATTCCCAAGCACCTGCGGGGGATAGCCATGGACTCGAAGCACATTCCGAGTTTCACCAAGGCCGAGAAGATGACTTTCGCGGTGGTCATCTGCACCTTGCTGTGCCTGCTCCTGCCGGTGGCGGCGCCGCTGTTCATGTCCTTCTTCCTGGGTATCGTGATACGCGAGTCCGGCGTCACGCCCTTCGTCGAATTCATCAGCGGGCCGGTGCTCTACGGCTCCACTTTTTTCCTCGGGCTGATCCTGGGCGTGCTGTGCGAAGCCGCCACCATCCTCAATCCCAAGGTCATCCTGCTGCTGGTGCTGGGCATCACGGCGCTGCTGATCTCCGGCATCGGCGGCATCATCGGCGGCTACATCGTGTATTGGACCAGCGGCAAAAAGTACAACCCAGTGATCGGCATCGCCGGCGTGTCCTGCGTGCCGACGACCGCCAAGGTCGCCCAGAAGGAGGCGCGCGACGCCAACAAGTTCGCCGTGATCCTGCCCTGGGCGATGGGGGCCAACATCTGCGGCGTCATCACTTCGGCGATCATCGCCGCGGTCTACGTCACCTTGCTGCGCTAGTCTGGCCTAACCGCGGATCAGCCGCGGCAGCAGCATCTGGTGGCGCGGGCAAGTGGATTTTGGATTCTGGTAGACGCTGCCGGCGAAGGCTTTCAGGTAACCGCGCAGCGCACCCAGGTCGACGATCTCGTCCACGAAGCCATGTCGGGCGCAGTAGGCCGGGCGGGAGGTCTCGACATACTTGCGCGCCATTTCGTTCATCTTCTCGGCGATCGGTTCCAGCGGCTTGCCGGCATCCTTGTCCTTGACCGCGCGCCTGGCGTAGGTTGCCACCGCAGCGGTTTCGCCATGCATGACGTACACCTCGGTGGCCGCGGTGCCCAGCGCAAACGTGTTCTGGCGGTTGGCGTTCGGCCCGCCCATGATGTAGTGGGCCGCGGCGCTGCCCTTCCTCAACACCACCAGCATCATCGGCAGATCGACCTGCTGGATCGAGTACACCAGGGTTGAGCCCAGGCCGAGCAGTTCGGCCTTCTCCGCCGCGTCGCCGACGTCGATGCCGCTGGTGTCCTGCAACCAGATCAACGGCACGCGGTCGCGCCCGCAGTGGGTGACGAATTCACTCATCTTGATCAGGCCTTGCCGGTAAAGCTTGCCGCCGATGCCGGGATAATCGGCGTATTCCGGGTAACCCTTGGGCAGCAGTCCCTGGCGGTTGCCGATGACGCCGACCAGCAGGCCGTCGAGCTTGACCAGTCCGGCGTAGATCTCCGGTCCGTAGTCGGGGCGGAACTCCATGTGCTCGCTGCCGTCCACCACCCGCGCCAGGATTTCTTCCAGAACATAGGTCTCCTTCTGGTTGAAGGGCAACAGGTGATACAGGTCGGTAGCCGGCAGCAGCGGTTCGGCCGGCGCGGCGACCCGGAAGAACATCGGATCGTAGGCCGGGATGGCCTTCATATAGGTCTTCAGGCCGTCGAGAACGCCTTTCTCTTCGTCACAGACCTGCGTGAAGAACCCGGTCTCGTTGTAGTGTGTTTCGACGCGACCGGGCGGGCGATCCTTGAGGTCGCGGGTCACCGCGATCAACTGTTCCAGCCCCTCGACATCGAAACCGCCGCGCGGCGACATGCCGGAGACGATGCCGGCACCGCCGACGGCGATGTTGGCATCCTTGTGCGCGATCAGGATGGTCGGGGTGATGCCCTGGTAGCCGCCGCCGGCCGGGTTGGTGCCGTAGATGCCGGCGAGGACCGGTATGCCGGCCTGCTCGAGTTCGGCGTGGCGGAAGAAGGGCGTGCCGGAACTGCGCCGGCCGGCGTAGAACTTCTCCTGGTCGGGCAGCTTCACGCCGCTGCAATTGACCAGCCACACCAGCGGAATGTTCAGGCGCTTGGCGAGGTCGGTGACGCGCAGGATGTTCTCCGGTTGCCCGGCGATCCAGGCGCCCGCCAGCACCTTGTTGTCGAAGCCGATGATGACCGCCCAGCGGCCGCAGATCTTGCCCAGGCCGTCGACCACGTTGGTCGTGCCTTCCTCGTTTTCTTCCGGGTTGTAGAGGCTGTGCAGGGGATGCCAGGTGCCCGGATCGACCAGATACTCGAGGCGCTGCCAGATGGTCCAGCCGCCGCGCTCGTTGATCTTCTCGGCTGGAATGCCGACTTTCTCCCGGATCTTTTTCAGCGCCGCAATCTCCGCTTCGACGGCCTCCAGTTTGGCGCGGCTCTCCTGCGAGCGGGCGATGCGGTTTTCCTTGATGGGCTTGCCGAAGACGGCCATCTTCTCGAAGTACGGTCTCATATCCTTGGTCCTCTATGCGTTGAATGCAGCGGGGCGGCGAAGCGTTATTCGCGGTTGGGGGTAAAGCCCAGTGCCATGCCCGAGATGATGACTTTCTGGATGTTGGAAGTGCCTTCAACGACCTGCAGCGACTTGGCGTCGCGGTAAAAACGCTCAGCCGGATACTCGGTGGAGAATCCGTAGGAGCCATAGATCTTCATGCACTCATTGGCGGCATGCACCGCGGCTTCGGAGGCGGCGAACTTGGCCACCGATGTCTCGAATTGATTCGGCTTGCCCTGGTCCTTGAGCCAGGCGGCGCGATACACCAGCATTTGCGCGGCCTGGTGTTCGACCACCATTTCGGCGATCTGCGCCTGGATCATCTGGTGCTGAGAAATCGGCTTGCCGAACTGGGTGCGTTCGTTGGCATACTGGATCGCCAGGTCCAGCGCGCCGCCGGCCACGCCCAGTGCCCCCGCGGCGCAACCGAGCCGGGTCTGGTTCAATTGCCACATGCAGATGCGGAAGCCCTCGCCGGGTTTGCCCAGTACATTCTCCTTCGGCACCTTCATGCCGTCGAAGGCGAATTCGCCGGTCGGGGCGCATTTCAGGCCCAGCTTGGTCTCGATGGCGCGGGCGGTGCAGCCCGGCATGTTCTTCGGCTCGATGATGAAGGCGGTGATGCCCTTGTTGCCCTGTGCCTTGTCGGTATAGGCATACAGCAGCCCGGCATCGCCGACATGCGCCTGGGAGATCCACATCTTCGAGCCATGCACTTCCCAGTGGTCGCCCTTGTCGATGGCATGCGTCTTCATGCTGGAGACATCCGAACCGGTATTCGATTCGGTCATGGCGAAGAACCCGAGCTGGGTGCCGGCGACCCAGCCGGGAACGTATTTTTCCTTCTGCGCCTGGGTGCCGAATTTGCTCACGGTCAATGCCGGCCCGAGGTTCTGCATGTTGAACGGCAGCCGCCAGGAGGCGGAGATCTTGGCGATCTGTTCCGCCATCAGCACCGATTCGGCGAAGCCCATGCCGCTGCCGCCGAACTCTTCAGGCACGGCGCAGGAGAAGAATCCCAGGCCACCCATCTTGGCGACGCGATCGGCGCGAAACTCGTGCTTGCTTTCCTCTGCGTCGAGGGTCGGTGCGATCTCCTCGGCGGCGAAACGCTGTGCCGTATCTTGGATCAGGCGCTGCTCTTCGGTCAGTTCAAAATTCATGGTCTTCTCTCGCTTCCGGTTATGTTGATCACGATATTCTTGGGAGAATGTACTTGAAACTCGACTTGCTAGAATGACGCAAATCAAATTGTGGAGCATTTGCCACGGCTGATTGACCCAAACCGATCATGAACTTGACGAATGCCATGAATATCCCCAGTGCAGACCACCATCCCGAAAGGTTCTAAGATGCCCGGAGCGCTTTCTCACATCCGCGTCCTCGACCTGTCCCGCGTCCTGGCCGGTCCGTGGGCCGGACAGGTCTTGGCCGATCTCGGCGCCGAGGTCATCAAGGTCGAGCGGCCCGGCGCCGGCGACGACACCCGCGGCTGGGGTCCGCCCTACCTGAAAGACCAGCACGGCGAGGCGACCACGGAGGCCGCCTACTTCCTCTGCGCCAACCGCAACAAGCAGTCGGTCACCATCGACTTCACCCGCCCCGAGGGGCAGGCGCTGGTGCGCCAACTGGCGGCGAAGTCGGACATCCTCATCGAGAATTTCAAGGTCGGCGGGTTGGCCCACTACGGCCTCGATTACGCAGCGCTGAAGAGCCTCAATCCGCGCCTGATCTATTGCTCCATCACCGGCTTCGGCCAGGACGGCCCGTATGCGGCGCGTGCCGGCTACGACTTCCTGATCCAGGGCTTGGGCGGCATCATGAGCATCACCGGACGCCCGGATGGAGAGGCTGGCGCCGGACCGATGAAAACCGGCGTGGCCCTGACCGACATCCTCACCGGTCTGTATGCGGGCAATGCAATCCTCGCCGCCCTGGCCTATCGCGAAGTTTCCGGGCTGGGACAGCATATCGACCTGGCCTTGCTCGATGTGCAGGTGGCTTGCCTCGGCAACCAAGCGATGAATTACCTGACCACCGGCATCCCGCCGAAGCGCATGGGCAACGCCCACCCCAACATAGTCCCTTACCAGGACTTTCCCACCGCCGACGGCGACATGATCCTGGCAATCGGCAACGACAGCCAGTTCGCCAAATTCTGCGCGGTCGCCGGCCATGCCGAGTGGGCGACGGACGCGCGCTTCGCCAGCAACGCCGCACGCGTCAGGCATCGTGACACGCTAATTCCCCTGCTGCGCCAGGCAACGGTGATGCAGACCACTGCCGCGTGGATAACCGTGCTGGAAGGGGAGGGCGTGCCCTGCGGGCCGATCAACAATTTGGCACAGGTGTTCGACGATGCGCAGGTGCGCGCTCGCGGCTTGCGCATCGACATGCCGCATCCGCTGGCCGGCAGCGTGCCGCAGGTGGCGAGTCCGATCCGCCTGTCCGCGACCCCGGTCGAATATCGCCGTCCGCCGCCGCTGCTCGGCGAGCATACGCACGAAGTGCTGAGCGAGTTGCTTGGCCTCGACGAAGCGCAGATCGAATCGCTGGCGTCGCTCGGGGTGATCTGAATGGGCGGCACGCGCATGGATGCTGCCAGCATGGTCAGGCTGGTCGTCCTGGCCGCCATCTGGGGCGGCTCTTTCCTGTTCATGCGCATCGCCGCGCCGGTGTTCGGCCCCGGTATCATGGTCGAACTGCGGGTGGGGATGGCGGCGGCATTTCTCTGGCTGGTGTCGCGCTGGCTGCGTCGCCATGCGCATCTGCCGGCCCACTGGAAGCACTTCCTGAAGATCGGCCTGTTCAACTCGGCGCTGCCCTTCGTCTTCTTTGCCTATGCCGCGCAGACCTTGAGCGCCTCGTTGATGTCCATCCTCAATTCTGCCGCGCCGATTTTCGGCGCCTTGCTCGGTGCGCTGTGGCTGCGCCAACCGGTCAGCCGTTCCGCCGCGCTGGGCCTGGCCTGCGGCGTGGCCGGCGTCGCCACCCTGGTCGGCGGCGGTGCCGCCGTGCGCGGCGAGGGCTGGTGGAGCGCAGTCATCGCCGGGCTGGCCGCGCCCATGTGCTACGGCATCGCCAGCATCTATGCCAAGCAATCGCCCGCCGCGCTGACGCCGCTCGACAACGCCCACGGCAGCATGTGGGCGGCCGCGCTGCTGGTGCTGCCCGTTGCGCTATTCATGCCCATGCAGGCGACCCCGCTCACTCGCGACTGGGCGGCGCTGGTTGCACTCGCGGTGATCTGCACCGGCGCTGCGTACCTGCTGTATTTCCGTCTGATCGAGGATGTCGGCCCAGTGCGGGCGCTGTCCGTGACTTTCCTGATCCCGGTGTTCGGCGTGCTGTGGGGCGTGCTGCTGTTAGACGAGACGGTCGGCTGGAACACTTTGGCCGGCGGCGCGTTGGTGCTGTTCGGCACGGCCCTGGCCAACGGGGTGGTGACGCTCGGGCGTGTCATGTCGAGAGCAGGAAGCTGAAGGCGCAACGCTCCCGGGGCGATCGTCAAGGCGTCACATAGATCATCCAGGATAGCCCGAAGCGGTCGGCGAGCATGCCGAAGGCGGGCGAAAAGAAGGTCTTGGTCAAGGGCATGCGTACCTGTCCGCCCTCCGCCAGCACGCCGAACAGCCGCTTGGCCTCGGCCTCGCCGGGCGGGGTGAGCGACAAGGAAAAACCCTGGAAATTCGGCTGCCCCTTGCATTCGCCATCGGAGGCCATCAGGGTGGTGTCGCCGATACGGAAGCTCGCATGCATCACCTTATTCTCGGCACCGGGCGGGACCATGCCCGGTTGAGCCGGCTCCGGGCTGTCCTTGTTGCGCATCAGCATTAGGACTTCGGCGCCGAGCGCGGTGCGGTAGAAATCCAGCGCTTCTTCGCAGCGGCCGTTGAAGAACAGATAGGGTTGAATGTGCATGGCATCTCCTTTTCGCGGGTTGGAGGCGATCGTTCAGCGCTTGAAGTATATCAAGAGCGAACAATTCAGGCAGGAAGTGTACTCCGTCGCGCGATCAAGTCGATAGGGCGGCGCGAAGATCGGCGCAGTGCTCCGCCGGCAAATGAACTACCGAGCGGCGAGGTGTTTCGCGATGTTTTCCATTTGCGCGTCCCAACCCGAACTGTTCATGCGAAATGCTTCCGCCCGACGCGCCAGCGGAACATTGTCGAAGCCGGATTCGACGACGCTGAACGTCGGGCGGGCTATTCACGCAGCCAGCACTGCCCAAGTCACAAGTCCGGCCATAGCCACCACCACCGCGCAACTGAACATGAAGACCCGGCGCCGGGCAGGAACGTAGTTCGAACCGGTGTGGATATAGGCATGGACCACCCGGCTGGCGACGAACAGCCATGCCAGCGATTGCGCGACGACGCCCGTTTCCCTGAGTTGCCACAACAGGATCGTGAGCACATAGAAGAGGATCGGAAGCTCGAACTGATTCCGAATGTTGTTGTTGATCTTGAGGACATTCTCCGGCCAAGCGTCGTCGTGTAGCGCCCGGCGATCAAGGTCGACCAGCTCACTCCTCGTAGCCTTGGCCTTGGCAAGCGCCAAGGCGCCATACAGAGCCATGGTTAGCAGGACTTGCGCCAGCGCGGGCAGGAGAATCATGTTGTTCGGCATCGGATTGGCTCGACCGAAATCAGACCACTACGAGTTCCACCCGCTTGCCTAGGGCGTGCAGGGCCCGTTCCAGGGCGGGTACTTTGGTGCCATGTTTTGGATCGAGCATGCGCCGGGCTTCCTTTTCATCGAGTCCAAGGCGACGCGCCAGCTCCGCTTTCGATACGTTCTGCTCCTGCATCGAGACGTACAGCGCCGCTTTCATCGCGGTTCCCACCGGAAGCGCAGCGAAGTGTTCGCCGCGCTTTTTGGCGGACGGCACGGGGATTGCCATTCCATCCTCGATGCGCATTTCGATCGCAGCTTCCAGGGCGCCTTGAGCCTCGCCGATGGCCTCTTCGGCAGTCTCGCCTTGGGTAACGACTTCAGGAACGTCGCGGCAGGTCACAACAAAGCCGCCAGCTACTTTGTCGGGGGTCAGGATTACGGGGTAGGTGAATTGCTGCATGATGATGCTCTCCTAGAACAAGTCTTTTTCCGTCAAGCCCACCGCTTGAGCATGGCGTGATACGTGCCGGTCTTGAGTTCGTTCGTGGTGCGCGTGTCGCCATACTTCGTCACGCCCTGCGAAGCCTATCGAGTTGCTCCAGCGGGGTGCTGGCAGGGCACCGTTTCACGCGCTACCGGAATGGCGTGCCACGTATTTGCGAAGCACACCATCCATTCGCGATTGCCAGCCTTCGCCAGTGGACTTGAAGTAGGCCACGACCTCGGGGCTGTAGCGCACCGACACGAGCAGCTTCTTGTTGGCTGATTTCGGCCGGCCACGCAGGGGCACCATGGCCTTGAGTTGCTTAGGCGTGAGCGGCTGCGCGTCAGGATCGCTTCTGGCTGCCGCGGTAATGACTCTGTCCTCTTCCGCAGTAGGCATGAGAACAGGGGGACGCTTAGATATTTTCGGCATAGTGTCTTACCTCGCGACGATTGGCGCGGCGCAGGCTGATGACTCGCCGCACCTCGCCACGGTCCACAAACGCCACGCAGTACAGGATCCCGGTTCTCGGGGCGAGCGCGACCAATCGCGTCTCCTTGTAATCGAACCGGTCATCGACCCACACCAGTGCGGCTTCCCAGTCAAGTTCGTTCGCCATGGACAGGGACACGCCGTGCTTCGCCTGGTTTGTCGCGTCCTTGGCTGGATCGAACTCGATACGCATTCTTTACTGTAGCTACAGTAAAGCTGCCTGTCAATAGAAGGTGTGTAGGGTTCTATGGGGTACAACGATGGAAGAAAGCGGCAGCCGGGTTTGGCGGAGACCCCTCCATGGTGTTACCGTGCCCCACGTCCTTGATGAGTTGAAGATTCATCGGAGTGATGAGGTCTGAATCTTTCGCTGAGGCAGACCTATAGTGCATATCGTCGAAACGACTAACTGTCGTCCAAATTTAGTGGCTGGCCCTGCCCAATTTCGCCAGTCCGCAATGATTTGCGCTGGTTATTTCGACGCTGGCCCCTTTAACGCGATGGAAATTAAATCGAACACGGCCCCTTTGATTTCACGAGTTGTTGAAACTCGCCAAGCCGCAATTTTTTTTCAAACAACTGTTCCGTTTTCGCATTGCTATCTACGCACTCCAACATCAAGCTAACCGACCGCCCGCTTGCGGGCCGTCCGTGTTGAGCGAGCAGTTTGAGGTGGAGCGTAGCTATCCACATACGCGTCGATGAGATGGCGAATCATGCGCTGATACTGGGTATGATGTTTTGCCGCTTCGGACTTGAAGAACTCAACGCTCTTCTTGCTCAGAGCAAGTGTGACTTTCACGCCCTCCTCGCGGAATGCCAGTTGCTCGGGAAGGGGGAGGAAATCGCGAACGACCTTGACGTCGCCAAGCGGTTCATTTGTGTATTTGATTTTAGTTCCGGCATAACGCCGATTTGAATCGGCATTAGCCTTCTCTGAAACTCCGCTACGCTGCGTTTTCGCGCTCATAAATTGTCTTGCCTTTCCGCCAGTAACCGGCGCCAATGATACGGATGACCCCACCGCGATAAGTGAAGCGAACGGTAAGAATGCCACCACCGACCTCGCCAAAACAGAAATGACGTTTTTCGTCTTCGCTGTGCCCAAGGTCTTCGGCGATTACGCGGTGCGGGTCGGCGAAGGCATGTTGCGCCAGAGAGAAAGCCACCCCGTGCTTCTCCTGGTTTTCGGCATCCTTGTTACCATCCCACTCGAACCGCGCCTTGTTCATGTGCTCACATTAGCACAACAGCGGGATGAAAGCCATATAAACGTATGGATTACCGTATGGTTACCCAAACGTTTAAGCTGTGAGGCGCGAGCCGCTACGCGGCGAAGCGTCCCACACAAGCGCAATGTAAGGCGTCGGGATTCCCAGTGACGTCCTTTGTCACCAGATTGGACAGGTGGGACCTTCAAGACACCAGCAAATTGGATTGACGGGCTGGCGAGGTCTTATCGCGTCAGCCGAGGTTGAATGAAAAGTCTGGCTGGTTAACTCGACCCTGGCCCCTTTTATCCTTTGATTCCCTTAGCTCAGGGGCGCGGGGCAGGCTTGCCGGCGTAGCTTCCCCTGGAGCAGCGGGTTAGGTTTGATAGAGAATTGACGCAATGTCTTTGCGTGCCGCATCAATGAACTTTTGTCTCAATGTAAAGAAGTTGGAAACGATAGCTGCGCTTTCAGCGGCATGACTACACTGCGCATAGTCGGCGACAGCATGAGCTGCGAGAACAACGGTTTCCGGGGCGACAAGCGACACTTCCGCAAATTTTCCATTCAGCTGGTCAAGGTCGACAAGCGAGGAAATCTTGTTTTCTCTCGATTGAACAACAAGACGTTGCGCTTCCACAATAAATTCGGCGTACAGCTTCTGGCGTGAGGCGATTTGATCTTTGGCGAGTGCGAGTTTCCATTCGTGATGCTTAACGCTACGAGTGGCAACGTAGTTGATGAGGCCGCCGACGAGAACGCCGCCAAGCGCCCCGAGTATCGCGATGAGCTCATTTGGCATGGATAAAACCACTCATTGACTAAGGCATTTTCTGCATTCGGCTTCTGGCATTGACGTAGCACAGGATTTAATCAGCGTTTCAAAAGGTAAGCTTCTCCTATAACCACGATACAGATCGCACATCATTTCCCCTCGACTTGGCGATGCCGATCCTGTCGGAGATTCCGCTCCCATCAAAGATGAATTGCTACCACAAGACGAACGGACTAATTGAACACTGCTATCGAATTCATTCAATATTCTTTCAAGAGAATTCACCGCACTTCGATAATCGTAATCCATGCTGCGGCAGTGATCACGCATGAGGTCAAAACTCTCCGGAGTCAGCTTGCAGTTATCGAGGTCATTTGCTTTTGACTTAACCTTGTTGGCGGCATAAGCAGCATTTTGGGTTGTTTGACTCAATTGATTTAGGTGATACGCACAGCTACTCCAATTGGCCGAGTTGGACGGAGTTGTAAATTGCATTGCAACAAGACCGAGCAATAATGCGCATTTATTCATGGCGAAACCTAAAGTAATGTGTACGCCAAATTGTGCGCACTCCCGGAACACAACAGGGTGTCATCGCGTATGCACTCAATCGGTTTTGATGCCGAGTTATAAACCATCCGAGACGCACCCTCAATCTGGCAAGCCACCGAATCTGCTGGACCCGGTCCCTTATTACGCTGGGAATGATAAGGCCCGCAGTCGCCAATAGATATGCCTGAAAACCAATAGTCTGGTTGGTGCAAACGTATCACGAGTTCCGTGCCTTCTGCCCGCGTCGAGACGATTCAGCCATCATTGCGTACCAGAGTCATATCTTGCCGAAGTCTCCGTGCCGCCCAGCCCCGGACGAGAAGCGCGCCGCGCCGGCTATGCCTTCGATCAGGGCTTTGACACCGTTACCCCATTCGACCTTCAGCGCTTCCTGCTCGCCGAGTCCGACGGTTGCATAGACGTTGCGCCGGTCGGCGCGCACGGCTTCCTGGGGGAAGCGGGCGATGTCATGGGCCATACTTTCCGCTGCCGCGCGCGCCTGGCCGGTGGCCACGATCTGCTCGCACAGGCCGATGCGCAGGGCTTCTTCGGCGGGCACCTTGCGGCCGGTGAGGATGATCTCCAGCGCGCGTCCCTGGCCGACCAGCCGGGGCAGGCGCAGCGTGCCGCCATCCACTAGGGGCACGCCCCAGCGCCGGCAATACACGCCGAAATAGGCATCCTCGGCGCAGACGCGAATGTCGCACCACATCGCCAGTTCCATGCCGCCGGCCACCGCGGGTCCTTCGACGGCAGCGATCACCGGTTTGGATAACGACAGTCGTGTTGGTCCCATGGCGCCGCGCGGGATCGGTGCATCGTCTTGCGGAAAATCCAGTTGCGCGAAGACTTCATTGCGTTCTTGCTCGGGCAGATCCATCAG
>Ga0208566_1001435_pt1 | contig 13833 bp, 13 predicted proteins | sample PL_2010_150m_FD_184159 | JGI IMG/M metagenome (GOLD analysis project Ga0208566, IMG submission 184159) | Freshwater microbial communities from Powell Lake, British Columbia, Canada to study Microbial Dark Matter (Phase II) - PL_2010_150m... | ecosystem: Environmental > Aquatic > Freshwater >...
CAACTCACTTGCAAGCAACACCGTTGAGGGGCGGTTGCCGGGCATCACTCGTTGAGCCTCTTCGGATGATGCCCCAAAAGCCAACGCTTGTGCCTGTGCAAACATGTTGGCAATCAATGTGTCGTGAGCATTGGAATGCACTGATGATGACCGTGCAAACCCAATCAGGTCTACAGGCACAACCGACGTGCCCTGGTGCAGCAATTGCATAAATGCGTGCTGCGAATTGGTGCCAACACTCCCCCACACAACTGGAGATGTTTGTGTTGTCACCACCTGGTTGTCATTTTGCACATGCTTGCCGTTGCTTTCCATAATCAGTTGTTGCAGGTATGGAGCAAACTGCGCGAGCGCAGATGCATACGGCACGATGGCTTGTGTTTCGCGACCTAAGACAGATCGATTCCACACACTGATGAGGCCCATCAGTACGGGAATATTTTGATCCATCTCAGCACTCAAGAAGTGCTCGTCAACTTGGCGCATCCCGCTTAAGAAATCATCAAAAACTGTAGGGCCAAATGCAATCACATTTGCCAAGTTGACTGCCGATGAAACAGAAAACCTGCCCCCAACCCATGGCCAGATTTTGAATGAATGAGCAAATGCAATACCAGCAGATGCCGCTCGCTGAGGCTCGACGGACACGACGGCACAATGTTGCGCCACACCAGCATCTCCCACAGATGCCGCCAACCACTTCTGAATAATCAAACTATTTGAAAGTGTCTCTGCGGTCGAAAAAGTTTTTGAGCACATCACCACCAATGTCTGTTGCGCGTCATGTTGCTTGAGCACTTGCTCTACATCAATTGGGTCGATATTCGAGACAAACGCGCACTGCAATGCTGGTGTGAGGGATGTCGAAAGTACATCCCATACAAGAGACGGTCCTAGATCGCTTCCGCCAATCCCTACGTTGATGATGTGGGTAAAAGGCTTGCCCGTTGCGCCACAAAGACTGCCGCCCCGAACACCATGAGCAAATTCGGCCATCGAGCGTCGCACCTGATGCACTTCTTGCACAACATCAACTCCGTCAATCACAATATTTACGGTGCTTGGAGCGCGCAGTGCTACATGAAGCACCGGCCGACCTTCAGATTCGTTCACAGGCTCGCCTGCAAACATGGCATCTCGTCGGCTTTGCACTCCCGCTTCAGAAGCGAGTGCGAGCAATGACTCAACAATTTCAACTGAGACGTTTTGTTTTGAAAAATCTACGATGACCGATGCATCGCCCACGTTGAGTTGATGAGTGAATCGCTGGGCCCGTTGAGAGTCGTGCAAAAACAACCCGCTCAGGGTTGATTGCGGCGCCTCTTTGCCAAGAGCGACAAGTTTCATCCACGAAGATGTGGTGGTGATATCCACTGTTCACAGGTTATCTGGCTACCGCGAGTAGCGTCTTGCACCGTGATTGCTTTATGACGTACACCGACGAAGCATCACAAGTAGATGCTGCACAGCGTGACGCCAGATCTGGAGTGACTCTCGGGTTGGCTGCGTATCTCATCTGGGGTCTTGTCACCATTTTTTGGAAACACCTCAAAGGTTTCGACTCGTTTGAACTCATTGGTTGGCGCATCACCACATCCGCGATATTGCTCATTGCCTACATGACAGCAACAAAGCGCATCAAACCACTGCTTGTAACGATGCGCAACCCAACAATTTTGTTACGTCTTGCCCTGGCAAGCATCTTGCTGACGATCAATTGGACGACGTATGTCTGGGCAGTTGTTAATGGCCATGTCATTGAAACCGCATTGGGCTATTTCATTGCACCACTCTGCACGATGGTGCTTGGCGTATATGTCCTGCATGAAAAACTTCGTAGAACGCAAATCATCGCGGTGTGCTTTGCTGTGTGCGGAGTAGTCGTGCTCACAGTCGGCTATGGCAGAGTGCCATGGATTGCGCTCACCATTGCATCATCATGGACGTTCTATGGTTATCTTAAAAAACGGGTGCAACTACAGCCGCTCGAGAGTCTGACAGGCGAAGTAATTGTTGCCTGCATCCCCGCACTTGTCTATGTTGCAGTGTGCTGGAATCACGTTGGCAGCGTGGCAAACACCGCATCGTCCGCAGAGTGGACACTCATCGGGCTCACGGGTTTTGTTACTACTGTGCCACTCCTCTTGTTTGCTGCGTCGTCGCAGCGCATTCCACTCACCTTGATCGGACCAATGCAATACATCGTTCCAACGATCAATTTCCTTCTTGGGTGGCTGCTCTATAGCGAAGAAATCACGGCAACCAAAGTTGTAGGTTTTGCACTTATCTGGGTTTGCTTGGCGATTGTGTTACTCGACTTATTTATTTGGCAGCAACGTGGCGCGCAGTCCCAGCAACAATCTGCTTCAAACCAGCAATAACATCAAGCCCACGCTGTTGATCGTTGACAGTTGTCGAAAAACGCGACAAACCTGTGAGCACCACGTTGACCAGATCTTGTAAAACCTGCGCGTTGATGCCTTCAGTGATTTCGCCTCGATCAACCGCGTCTGTGCACATCTTCGACAAAAACTGTCCAATCCCAAGCCGCAATGGTGCAATTGCCGCCGACAACTCTGGATGACGTTGTAATTCAGAAGCGACTCCAACAACAAAGCTTGCAAGCGAAGGGTCTTTGGCGCTCATCATTGCAATTGAATCCAAGATTGCTGAAAATTTGTCGGCGAAGGTTTTGTGTTTCGCAGCCGCTTCTTCAAATGCACGCTGCACGATCTCTTGCATCTCACCGTACGCCGCAACATACATGTCTAACTTTGAAGGAAAGTAATAATAGATAGCGCCTGTTGTAATACCGGCAGCTTCGGCGAGTGCCCGATTGGTTGTGGCGTCGTAGCCAACAGCAGCAAACGATCGACGAGCTTCACGCACTAATAGCTTTCGTGTTTCGCCAGAGTCAACGGCGCATGGTCGACCCAACTTCTTGACCAAAACTTTCATATCTTCAGGCTAATTCGGCGATCTACTCTCAGGCGAAGCGGCGCAAGTGGTGTGCCAACTCAATTGGGCGATCGCCCTGCACGCTATGCCCAGCACCATCTACGACCACGATCTCGGCATGAGGGCACTGCTCTCGCACCCCCGCAATGTCTTCATCATCGACAACAGGAGATGCTCCGCCACGCACCACCAAAAGTGGGCATGCAAGACGCGATACCGCGTCCCATAGTGCCGAGCGTGGGGCCTCTGTTTCAAGATTCGTTTTTTCAGAATTGATTTGACCACGACGGTCATAACGCCACTCCCAGCTTCCATCGCTCAGTTGGTGTGCATTATGCAAAATACCGCGGCGCAAACTTGTTGCAGAACGTGTTGGGTTGTGCTCTGTTGTGCGCGCAAGCAGGTCGTCAAAACTGGCAAAACTTTGTGGACCATTAATAAAGTCGAGCACGGCTTTTGCCTTTTTGCTTGTAACGCCAGGAGTGATGTCAACCATCACGAGATGCCGTACCAACTGTGGATATTTGTCGGTGAGAACCAAACATGTCAGTCCGCCCAACGACATTCCCACAATCGCTTGCGCGTTTGGTGCCAGTTGTTCAACAACAATTGCCAAATCGTCTGCCAAATTCTGTGGCGTGTATGTTGCATCTTCGCGCCACGAAGAATGCCCGTGCCCTGGCAAATCAACTGCAAGCAATGGGCATCCGAGGGCAAGCGCAACGGTGTCCCACGTGTGCGCATTTTGAGCGGTGCCGTGCACCAACACCAATTGCGGTTCTCCGTTTCCCCACTTGAGTGCGCTTACCGTTCGTTCATCGGGCAATTGCACACTGACGCGCCGCACAATTGGTGTAGCGCTTGCATCAATCGAGTACTCCGCAATGTTTTGTCCAAACATCGAAAACTCGTCGTATGAAACCATCTCTGCGTTGCTCATGTGCGATTCTCCTACGGTGCAGTAAGGGGAATTGTTGTTGGTGATCCAGCAATTGTTGTTACAACAACTTTTGGCAGAGTCGTTTGAGGAACTGTTGGCACTGTCGTGTAATCCGGATCTGGTGTATCAAATGGAGGCACAGGAGCACCATAGTCCTCTGGTTCTTTAATGCCGTCAAACACATACACGCGATCGCCGTATGCGACAATTGCCTGAAAATATCTTGCTACCGACATCGGAATACGTATGCAACCATGTGAAGCAGGCTCGAGGGGCACCAAAATCGCGCCGTGGATGGCGATGTTGTAGTTGAAATAGACAGGGTTATACATCGTGCCGAGTTTTGATTCACGCATTCCCTGGCGACGGTTGTAGAAGTAGAAAATCCCTGGGGGCGTTATCGCCTCTCCGCAAATGCCGCGCTTGATTTCGGCGTCAGTGTTATTGCCATCCTCACCTGGGCTAATAGTCACTTCTTCACACCATTTTTCATTCGACCCTGTTGAGATGTGTGTGATCACCACGGGTACATTTTCTTTAAACACAATCAACACTTGTTCAGGTAAATACACCTCAACATGTGTTGCGGTGTCGGCATCTCGCCGAGGCTTGATTTGAATATCCGATTGCATGATCGCCCAAGTTGAAGGTGTAACAACCCCTGTAGCGCCAGCTCGTGGTGTGCCCATAACCAGTTTTTCAAAAGCCCACACAGCCTGAATAGTGTTCTGCCCAAACTCGCCATCTTGAGGGCCCGGATCAAAATGAAGTGCTGCGAGTCGCTGTTGCACTCGCAATACGTCGTCACCTTTCATTCCCGGTCGTATTGTTCGTGTCAGCGGCACAGTCACCATCGGAACAGCGGTCGAATCTACGACTACGTTGGGATTACTGGCATCCGAGTCTGATTTGTCTGCGTTCGCCACAACCGATATCGCAACGACCGTGAGCAACACAGCAATTGCGGCAATCGCTGGTCGCCATCGGTCATACAGGCTGACTTCGGAGTTGAATCCGTCCAACTCATCGTCGTCAAACAACACGCCTTCATCAAAAAACTCGTCGCCGTCAGAAAACTCGTCAGAAAACTTGTCACTCATGATGTTTGTCCATCGTTAGTCAGATGCCGATAAATCTATTTTGTCTGTGGGGCAAGTGCGTTGAGGTGGCCACGCAGCGTCCACGCTTCTTTCAAAATCTTGATTATCACCGATGGCGAACTGAGGGTGGATACGCCACGGGTTCTCGGAAAGTAGTCAACACCAAACTGCACAACACTCATATTCATTTTGCGCGCACTCACCATTAACTCAGCGTCGATAAATGAACCCTCGCTCGTCAGCGAAATTTGGTCGAGCACATTGCGTCGAACGAGCTTGAATGCAAAGTTGACATCTCTAAACCGACAACCAAACAGTGCCCGCACCATCAAGTTATAAAAGTACGAATAGACCACCCGTACATAGCCCTCGCCTGTGCGATCAAAACGATATGCGGCAACAATGTCTGCCTCATATTGATGCATCAATCTCATCGCTTTGTGCACTTCCTTAAAGTCAAACGGCAAATCGGCGTCTGTGTACAACACGACGTCGCCGGTCGCTGCGTGAAAACCCGACTTGATCGATCCACCGAGTTTGCGATTTATCGCATGGTGCACGACTTTGACTCGTGGGTTCTTTGCAGCCGCAGCATCAGCAAGTTGTGCAGTGGAGTCGGTGGACGCGTCATTGACAATGATCATCTCGTAGTCGCCGATTGTGCCAGCGGCTATCAATTCGTCACCCAACTCGATCGCTGCATTCAGTGCGCGCTGCAGATATTCCTCTTCGTTCCACATCGGAAAAAATACGGAAAATCGTTCGAAACGCGGATTCGGCATGCCCACTCAGGATATCTGCGTTCTATCGCCTGTATTGTGCAGGCTGTGGCTACATCAACTGTCAATCATTCGGGTCTCACCAACACCTGGCGCACAGTTGCAGTCGTCTCGTGGCTTCTCGTCTTTTTTGCAATCATTGCTGTTGCAGTTACCAGTCGCAATATTGGCAAGCCAACTTGGTGGCTTGGCCCTCAATCCAATCCGTCGTTCGTCTTATTGTGGGCTCTTCCGTTTGTAGCACCAATCGCCAGCATCATTGCAGCAATCAAATTTGGACGAGTTGCAAGTTATGTCGGTTTAGGATCAGCACTTCTTCTTGGTGCCATCGGAGCCGCGGACATCAATGGCACGCCTGGAGTCGCTCTGGTCGAATGCGCTATCGCAGTTTCATCAGCACTCATTGCCATTGCCACATTTGCTGGTCGCACTACAGTCTCTCGCCTGTAAGGGCGAGTAAAGGCGAGCAAAGGCGAGTAAAAGTAGTCGCTGTAGACCCGTCAAAGTAAGTACCGTAGTTACATGCCTCAGTCCAACGCATCTGCTTCAAACGCCAAAGTTCTCTCCAGCCTTCCGGTTGGCGAGCGAGTTGGCATCGCGTTTTCTGGCGGACTCGATACATCTGCCGCAGTTGCATGGATGCGCGAAAAAGGTGCTCTGCCCTACGCATACACCGCCAACCTTGGTCAACCAGACGAGCCGGATCTCGACGGTGTGCCAGATCGTGCCAAACAATATGGCGCGCAAGGTGCACGACTCATCGACTGTCGAACCGAGTTGGTGCACGAAGGTTTAGTTGCTCTGCAATGCGGTGCATTTCATATCACCACTGCTGGCAAAACATATTTCAACACCACACCACTTGGTCGAGCAGTCACGGGCACGTTGCTCGTGCGTGCGATGAAAGAAGACAACGTCGACATCTGGGGTGACGGCAGCACATACAAAGGCAACGATATTGAGCGCTTCTATCGCTATGGGTTGCTCGCCAATCCAAATTTGCGCATTTACAAGCCATGGCTCGATGCAGACTTTGTGCGCGAGATGGGCGGACGCTCCGAGATGAGTGCGTTCTTGGCAGCAAGAAAGTTGCCGTATCGCGACTCTGCTGAGAAGGCGTATTCCACCGATGCCAATATTTGGGGTGCAACACACGAAGCAAAGACACTCGAAGAGCTTTCAACGAGCATGCACATCGTTGCCCCAATTATGGGTGTTGCACATTACGACGAAAACATTCAGATTAAAAAAGAAGACGTCGTTGTGCGCTTCAAAGAAGGCTGGCCTGTTGCACTCAACGGCAAAGAGTTCGATTCACAGACCGATCTTGTTAACGAAGCAAACATTATTGGCGGACGACATGGCCTAGGCATGAGCGACCAAATCGAAAACCGAATTATCGAAGCAAAGAGCCGTGGTATTTATGAGGCTCCTGGCCTTGCACTGCTACACATCGCATACGAACGTCTCGTCACGGCAATCCATAATGAAAACACCATCGAAAATTATCGTCAGATGGGTCGCCGCTTGGGCCGCTTGCTGTACGAAGGCCGCTGGTTTGACCCACAATCGCTAATGCTTCGCGAGCCGCTCATGAACTGGGTCGGCTCGCTCATCACGGGCGAAGTCACGATCCAGTTGCGTCGCGGTGACGACTACTCCATCCTCAACACATCTGGCCCGCACCTCACGTACGCACCAGAGCGCCTGAGCATGGAGCGCGTGCAAGATGCAGCGTTTGGCCCGCTCGATCGCATTGGCCAACTCACGATGCGCAACCTCGACATTCAAGACACGCGCGCCAAGATTGACGAATACCGCGCAGCCGGCACACTCGGTGGCGGCGGTTTACTCGAACTCGAGTAACTCTCGAGTTGTAAGCGACTAGCCGTTTACTAGTGCGCGAGTGATCGCTGCGCCAAGCGCGGCACGCTCACCCATCTTCGACACGTTGATGTATTCGGTGTCGGCATGCGCACCACCACCACATGCACCAAGTCCGTCAAGAGTCGGTACGCCAATGGCGGCCGTGAAGTTTCCATCCGAGCCACCGCCCACTGCAATGCCTTGCAAGTCGGTGATGCCAATACCCTCCGCAACACTTTGTGCGACTGCATACAACGCGGCTGCAGCCGATTCATGCATCGGTGGTCGATTGATCGACCCGCTCACGCTGAGAGTTGCTCCGGCAACCGTTGGCTTGAGCGCTTGCAGTGCTGTTTCTACGCGAGTCTTTTCAGAAACAACATTGACGCGAACATCAATCGTTATCTGTGCCGCTGCTGGCACCACATTTTCTGTCGTTCCTGCCGTCGCAATAGTTGGAGTCACGGTGGTGCCTATTTCGGGTTGAGCAATTGCAGCAATCGCTTGCACTTGCGCCGCAAGCTCCATCAGCGCATTGATTCCCTTTTCAGGCTCGAGCCCTGCGTGCGATGCGCGGCCGGCAATGTCGACAACAAATGTGCCAACACCTTTGCGTGCAATCTTGAGCGCATCGCCATTGCCACTTGGTTCAAACACCAGCACATTGCCAGTTGCCTTGGCGCGAGCCTCGATGAGTTCGCGAGAAGCATACGAACCGATCTCTTCATCCGATGTGATCAAAATTTCGGCGTGATAAGCCTCGCGTATTTCGCTCAATCCATAAATGGCCTGAATGATTCCAGCCTTCATGTCAAAAATGCCTGGGCCACGAGCGATGTCTCCATCAATGCTGAAACCGCGTTTCGCAACAGTGCCTTTTGGAAACACGGTGTCGTGGTGACCGACGATCAACACCTTCGTGTCGTCGCTGCCCTTCCAGTGCACATGCGGCCCTTTATCGCTCGCAATAATTTGTGGGGCCTTGCCAAGTACTTCGGTCATCACCATTGCCAAAAACTCGGCGCTGCGCTGCAACATCTCTGGCTCATTTGATGGCGACTCGATGTTGACAAATTGCTTCACGTGCTCGACCATCTGTTCCGTGCGCGCATCCAAGTTGGCGCGCAACTCAGTGGGTGTAGGAGATGCGGTCGTCAACGGCATACATACATTCTACGACGAATATGATTTCATCCATGACCTTTAAGACCATCATTGAGCCGTTCAAGATCCATTCAGTCGCTCCGATCCGAATGACAACGCCACAAGAGCGCGAACGGCTTATTGAGCAGGCGGGGTACAACCTCTTTTCGCTGCGCTCTGACGATGTCTTAATTGACTTGCTCACCGATTCAGGAACCGGTGCGATGAGTCGCAATCAGTGGGCAGCAATCCAACACGGCGACGAATCCTACGCGGGTTCTCCATCGTGGGAAATTTTTCGGAACGCAGTGCAGAATCTGTTTCCGTTCAAACATGTAATCCCCACACACCAGGGTCGGGCTGCCGAAAAAATCCTTTTCACTGCCATCGGCGGCAGCGGAAAAGTAATCGCCAACAACACCCACTTCGACACGACGCGTGCAAATATCGAATACACGGGTGCCGAGGCAGTCGATCTTGTCATTCCCGAAGGTCTCGAGCCAGCAAGCCGTCACCCATTTAAGGGCAACATGGATCTGATTGCTCTCGAAAAATTCATCAACACGCGAGGCGTCGAAAACATTCCAGCAGTGATGATCACAATCACAAACAACTCAGGCGGAGGTCAGCCTGTGTCATTAGAAAACATTCGTGCAGTGAGTGCAATATGCAAGAAATATGGGCTGCCGTTTTTTCTTGATGCCTGCCGATTTGCCGAGAACGCTTGGTTCATTCGCGAGCGAGAGGTCGGGCAAGGTGATCGTGATGTTGTCGACATCATTCGCGAAATTGCATCACTCGCTGATGGAATGACGATGAGCGCAAAGAAAGATCCACTTGGCAATATCGGCGGATGGCTGGCGATGAATGACGACGAGTTGGCGGTTAATTGCCGCAACTTGCTGATCTTGACTGAAGGGTTTCCAACGTACGGCGGGTTGGCCGGTCGCGACCTCGAGGCACTCGCTGTCGGACTCACCGAAATCGTTTCGCACGATTATCTGAAGTACCGAATCGAGTCGACAGCATATTTGGGCAACGCTCTTGCCAAGGCTGGCATCTCTGTTGTGCAGCCCATCGGTGGCCATGCCGTATACATCGACGCCCGCGCTCTCTTGCCCCATATTCCGCCACTGCAGTATCCAGGCCAGGCACTTGCAGTTGCCCTGTACAAAGTCGGCGGCATTCGGGGTTGCGAAATCGGCACCGTCATGTTTGGGCGCAAGCCAGATGGATCGGAAGAACCATCTGCAATGGATCTCGTGCGCTTGGCGATTCCGCGCCGAACGTACACCCAAAGCCACATTGATTATGTGATCGAAGTGTGCATCGAAGTCGCCAAGAACGCTGCGCAATTACGCGGTTATCGAATCGCGGTTGAGCCAGCTGCCTTGCGCCACTTCACTTCTGTTTTTGCGCCGCTCTAGAGCGCTGCGTTTTCTGGAAGTGATACAGTAAAAAATAATTGATATGACGACGAATGAGCACACGTTCACATCCAATCGCATCGAAACCTTCAGCGATGGAGTATTTGCGATCATTATCACAATTATGGTGCTCGAGCTTCGCCCACCTGAGGGACACCATCTTTCGGATCTGACTGAACTTTGGCCGAAGTTTCTGAGCTATCTGCTGAGTTTCGTCTTCCTCATCATCTATTGGAACAATCATCATCACCTAATGAGGACGTTGGAATCTCCAAACGGAAGAGTCATGTGGGCAAACTCACATCTCTTGCTCTGGCTGTCACTGCTCCCGTTCGGAACTGCGTGGCTTGGAGAAAGCCATGGCGCAACAGTTCCGACAGCGCTCTACGGTTTCTTGCAACTTATGCCCGCGGTCGCATACTTTTTGCTCCAGAAATCAATCATTGGGACACAGGACGCGGATTCGGTGCTGGCGAAGGCAATTGGGAGCGACTTTAAGGGCAAAATTTCTCCGCTACTTTGTGTCCTTGCAATTATTTTTGCGTTTCTGTTACCCATGGTTTCATATCTACTCTTCGCCGGTCTTGCAATGCTGTGGGTAGTTCCCGATCGTAGGATTGTGCGCGAGATCAAAAAAGGGACATAGTTCAAGAACCGGATCTGTTTGCTTACTAGTGCCCGGGATCGGACTCGAACCGATACAGCACTTTCGTGCCAGGGGGGTTTAAGCCCCCCGCGTCTACCATTCCGCCACCTGGGCTAGCCGTTTTAGGCTACGCGCGTTTGGGTCTGATCCGACCGCATGGTGGCGCTGGCATCTGCTGTGAAATCTGTAGAAATAAAACCGCGAATTGAAAGAATGGCCCAGAGTGCTGTGCGCACTTGGTCGGCAATTGGGGCGACGAGGCGATTGACCACGATGACGCCCTCGATCATGTCGCCAAGCACTGCAACAAACGGACGGTCTCGAAGGGCCACTGCCACCACCCCACCGTGTTCGCGACGACGCACCGTGCGATCCACTCCAATGACTCGTGGTGGGCTGCGAAAGCTAGGTGCATCGAGCCCAAATCGCTGCGATTCGGCATTCAATAAACGCGCTGCAGCGGCAAATTGCATGGTCAATGAACCCGAGCCATTTGCGGTGTTTTCGTTGGTCGCTGCGTTCACAGGGGCATCATGACACACCCCTGTGGCACAGTGATTCGACATGCCAAGTCCATCTACACATTCAGTTATGACGCTTCCGCAGCCGCTCAACCGATCACTGAATCCAATGCAACAACACGTTCTTGAGGCACTCGCCAAGCAACCAGAATGGACACCAATTTCGCGAGATGTGATCGAAGGTATTCGCACTCAACTGCATCATGGCCTCGCCGACATCGCCGAAAAACTTGATCCGCAACGCGCACTATGGGTCAGCAAACACAAACTCACGACGGTGCACGGTTGCGAAGCACATCACATGTCCGGCCTCACCGACTTTGCGTGGTCGGTCAACAATGTCAAGGGCACCGTGTTACACAAGGCAATTGAGCTGGGTCTCAATTGGCAGGGCGTTGTCATTCCCGCACAGATTGTTGATATCGCACTCGATCAACTTGCCGACGATGACATGGCAAGTGCAGGGCCATTCATTGATCAATTATCGCCAAGTGAACGTGCGCAATTGCGCAGCTCAGCAGTCGACTTGTACACAAAGTTTGACGAAAGTTTTCCGCCTCTCAAAGCATCATGGCGACCGGTGCTCGAGAGCAGTGCACGCTACGAGATGTTTGGTCAACGGATCAATCTTTCAACTCGCGCCGACCTCACACTTGGCGCACCGGGTTCAAAAGTAATTGTCGATTTGAAGTCTGGACGTATTCAACAAAGCCATCGCGAAGAGTTGCGCTTTTACGCACTTGTCGAAGCTATGCGCACAGGTCAAGCACCGCGACGACTTGCCACCTACTCACTTGTCACTGCCCGTCCCGATGTAGAAGATGTCACCGAAGGTGTGCTTCAAGCAGCGATGCGTAAAACGATTGATGGCATCCATTTGCTTGTCGAGTTGCAACGCGATCGCCGCGAACCAACCACCAGGCCTGGCTCATCATGCAGTTGGTGTCCGCTTGCGGCATCGTGCGCTGCTGGCATCAAATATTTGGCACAGCGCGATGATCCAGATGCAGTGCTCGACTACTAGCGCAGTCACCCAACTTTTTAGTCTGCATTTTGACCCATCAATGCAAGCGGCACGCCTAACCCAACCGAACTTCTAAAAGTTCCAATCAACTTCCCAGCCTGCACAGCAGGCTTCGGAATGCTCAGCACGTCTGGACCTACATGGTTTGCAACGGCGTAAATGTCTTTGACGTTTAATACAAAACCCCACAATGAAGCCGGTCCTGGACGCATTGTTGGCGCAGTAACAATTTCGACCACAACACTTCCCAGTCGATGAAAACCTTGTTGCACATTATTGCCCGCATCTCGCACACGTTTGAGCGGCGCACCCGTAGCCACAAACAATGCATCTGATGTGCGCATCAAATCTGGGGTATTGATCACCACATGATCTATGCCGATCACACCCAGTTCAAAATCCGGCTGGACACTTGCTGCAAGTTGAGATTCACCAATCTTGTGACTGGTTGCAACGCCATCGATGCTCGATACCGAGACGTCTGCTCCAAGCAAAACCCATGAATGCAATCCGGGTTCTAGCGAAGTTTCCAAACGCAACGCAACATCACCGAGTGCAGCGCAGTTACTTACGTCAAACGAGATTCCGATGAGAGCCCAATTTTGAGCCCCTCCACCAACAACTAGTTCACTTATTCGTGCCTGATCAGAAAGAGGCACAACAGAAACTTTTGTTTAGCCGCGACCCATGTTTGGACGCTTGCCGTGGTTGGCCTTCGAGCGGCGCATACGCGCTTTTTTCTTCTTTGTTTTCTTCGACATAGTCCCGACACGCTATCGGCAGACTTGCCCAATCACGCCATTCAGCCCTTAACGACCCAATGTGTCCTGCCATCAGCATGTGAATCTCCGTTCGCCTTAGACCTAGAACAAGTCACCACAGTTGGCACAGATTTGCCCGTATATGTGTATGCACCCTTTGAGCCTTCCGGCGAACACCACTTTCCCGGTCGATAAAAGTCATTTGTCTGAGTTCCGAACCCGCTCGATACAGGTGCGTTCGGAGTAATGGAAGTCGATGGTGCGGTTGTCGGCGATGTGAGCATCGTGCCCATCAGCGGTGCTTCAGACCAGGGAGCAATCACTAATCCTGCGCACGACGAGTTGAGCAGGTTCTTGATTCGTCCCCACTCACTTTGATCCATCGACAGGTTCCATCGTGCTTTTATCGAGATCCAATTACCGAGATATGTGCACACATACGACTTCAATGGTGGCACCCAGTTCGACGGATCCTTTGCGCTTTTTTGCTGATTCACGTTGTCTGTCACTGCCATCAGTGTGCGGCGATCGGTTGTGTCATTGGCATACGCAGCACGCGTGGCATTCGACCATGCCCATGCGCCAGAGTCCCACGCTTCTTTTAACGCAACAACATGGTCGATATCGACATCCGTAGGGTCTGACCACTTTGCACCGTCATAGGGCGA
>Ga0208566_1001436_pt1 | contig 13832 bp, 10 predicted proteins | sample PL_2010_150m_FD_184159 | JGI IMG/M metagenome (GOLD analysis project Ga0208566, IMG submission 184159) | Freshwater microbial communities from Powell Lake, British Columbia, Canada to study Microbial Dark Matter (Phase II) - PL_2010_150m... | ecosystem: Environmental > Aquatic > Freshwater >...
AAGCGAAGTAGAATTGTTCACATAGATTTAATCCGGCTTATAGGGCGACTCTTCTTCCATTATGATTTAACCGTGCACAAGATTTTTGAGATGCCTGTAGCCGATGTCTATGTTCATTATGTGAATAAGGTCGAGCGCAAAGATCGCACAGAAGCAGAGCTGGTCAAAGTAATCACATGGCTCACAGGTTTCGACTCGAAGACCCTAAAGAGTCACCTAAAGAAGCAGACTACTTTTAAGGAATTCTTTAAGGCCGCCAAGATTCATCCAAACGCAAAGCTAATTACGGGTTCTATCTGCGGAGTGAAGATTGTCGAAATAGAAGACCCGCTAATGAAAAAGATCCGCTACATGGATAAGTTGGTTGACGAGCTTGCCAAGGGCCGTCCGATGGAAAAGATACTTCGATCCGGCTTATAGGGCAACTCTTCTCTTAAGCTTTTATTTTGGCACTGTTAGAGTTATCAGTACCGTGCGTGAGAGGTTGATTAATTGAAGCGATTGAAGTTTGGCTTAATTCCCGCATTATTGCTCTTACTTACTTCCTGCTCTAATGACTCGCCAGCGATGGTAAAAGTGAGTCTTGCGCCAGTGCCTTATTCGATAGAAGTCCCAGCAGAGATTGCAAAGCATTTATCCATTGAGAATATGGTTACAAGCACTCCAAACGAATTTACAAATCAGGCGCAAGAGGCCGGGGCAATCGCGCAGGTGTATATCAACTACAAAGCAGCTGATGGAACTATGCATGGCTTTGCTGGTGTTTACTACTTCAAAAAGGCTGACTTTGAAAAAGCACAAAATCCTGATGAACCACCTGTATATGGCAGCAAAGTCGTAGAAGAAAACTCAATGGTTGTAGTCATCCAGGGGCCGCAGGAGTCTATATTTGACCGAAATTCACAAGATGATAAGAATTCTGCCGCTCTTTATACGCTGGTTTACGATCCTAAATCATTTAAATCTTCATAGCTACGAATAAAACTAAGCAGAGCCTTGCAAATCTTTGTGGGCAACAACGTGGGCATTTACCCTTTTCGAGCATGAAGCGAAGGTCTCCGGCTTATAAGGCGGCTCTTTGTACTATTTAGGTGTGCGCGGCTCAATTTGCGCTCATTTACTTGCATTTAGCTTGTACAAGTTATTACATAACCTGTCGCAGATGTAAGGATTTTTATGGGGAATCTATGGGCAGCCAAGGCCTTTTAGAATACACTTTTCCACTCTTGTATAGTCATCGCATGCTTGAGCGTAATAAGAAATCCCTCTCCGCTTTACTAATCCTTTCATTTCTTTCAATCCTTCCTCAAAGTTATGCGAGCCAAAAGAGAACTTTGACAGTATTTGCCGCTTCCAGCTTGGCCGATAGTTTTACTAACCTCGGCAAAACTTTCGAAACTGCAAATCCGGGCACTTCGATCACTTTTTCATTCCTAGCCTCGTCAACTTTGGCAACGCAGATAAACGCAGGAGCACCTGCGGATGTTTTTGTTTCTGCCTCAAACAAAGATATGCAAAGTGCATCGGCAAGGGCTCTCAAATATAAAGATCTTATCTCCAATCGCATTGTGCTTGCCGTGCCCGTGAAGAATCCCTTTAAAATTAAGAGAATTAAAGATCTTAACAAAAGCGGCCTTAAGTGGATTCAGTGCGCACATGAATTACCTTGTGGGAGTGCTGCTGATGCTGCACTTGCATCAGACGGGAGAGTAATTTCAAAACCTGTGTCACTTGAGCCTAAGGCTTCGGGGGTCATCGCAAAACTTATACAGGGTGAAGTCGATGCGGCGCTTGTTTACCACACAGATGTAGTCAAGAATCATAAAGCGTTAACGGAAATAGTTTTCAGTGATCGCCATGCATCAACGACAAACTATTCGATCGCAATCATTTCCGACGGGAAACAGAAGGCACTCGCACGCACTTTTGTAGATTTCCTCGAATCACCTAAAACGGTTTTGTATTTGCGAAGAAGTGGGTTCGGAGTTATTTCGTGATTCGGCGACGGATAGATAGAGCAACCGGGGCGCTGGCCATCTTTGCAAGTTTTATTATCATCGCGCCCATGATTGCCTTATTGGCAAATGTTCCCTGGAATTCTTTCTTCAGCCATCTGACACAAGATAATTCTTTATCTGCGATAGAACTGTCATTGTGGAGTTCGTTATTGGCAGCAGGTATATCGGTTGTATTAGGCGTTCCACTTGCGTGGGTACTGGCTAGAGGCAACGAGAGATTTACAAATATCTTGCGTCCGATTGTTCTTGCCCCAATAGTTCTGCCACCTACTGTGGCTGGAATGGCTTTGTTGGCCCTTCTTGGAAGAAATGGCCTTCTCGGTAAATATATTTACGAAGCTACGGGATGGTCGATGCCATTTACCAGTGTCGCAGTTGTTGTCACAGGTGTTTTTGTAGGAATGCCCTTTCTAGCTTTAATTGTTGAATCAAATTTTCGTCATCTGCCAAAGGACCTCGAAGAGGCAGCAGTGATTGATCGTGCTTCAGCTCGAGATGTTTTTTCTTTGGTAGCACTGCCTCAAATACGCAATGGCATTGCAACTGGTGCGGTTCTGGCATGGGCCCGAGCCTTAGGTGAATTTGGTGCAACAATGATGTTTGCAGGTTCTTTGCCCGGACGCACTCAAACGTGGGCAATGCAGGTATACATAGACATGGATATTGACATGGGAAGTGCGTACACATTGAGTGCGGTTATGTTAGTTATTGCGGTCTCAGTTGTTTTCGCACTGAGAAAACCACTGACCCAGGCATTTACTTCGTGACAACTCGTGTTTTTGTTGTGGATGACCACGAACTTGTCCGTCGGGGATTGATTGAACTTATTGATACTGAAGAAGATTTAAGCGTTGTTGGCCAAGCAGGAGATGTGCAGGAAGCGCTTGAAGCTCTTGCATCTATTACCGCCGACGTTGCCGTCCTTGATGTGCGTCTACCAGATGGAAGTGGGATCGAACTCTGTCGTGAGATTAGATCCCTTTATCCAAATGTAAAGGTATTAATGCTGACTTCCTTTCTCGACGATGAAGCAGTCCTTGGTGCAGTTCTTGGTGGGGCAAGTGGGTATGTGATCAAAGATATTAAGAATTTAGATTTGCTTGAGGCTATTCGGAAAGTCGCCGCGGGAGAAATCCTCTTAGACATAGCTCTTGTCTCAAATGTTACAAGTCGCTTGCGCAAAGTGGCTAGCCCTGCGAGTGAAATTTATGAACTCACCGATCAAGAACAGAGGGTGCTAGAACATATTGGCCGAGGTTTAACGAACCGCCAGATTGCAGAATCGATGTTCTTGTCGGAGAAAACTATTAAGAATTATGTCTCTTCACTTCTTGGAAAACTTGGCTTAGAACGAAGAACTCAAGCAGCCGCGCTGGCAGCACGATTAGGTTTAGGTAGGAATTAGTAACGAGCAACCCAAAGAGCCCGAGTTCCTAGCGGCTCCTTCTTAGTTATAGAAAAAGTTCCGTTGCATTCTTTCGCGCGTTCTTCCAAATTTAGTAATCCACTCTTACGGTGTCCTTCAACGTATCCAATTCCATCGTCACTTACTTGAACGACTAGTACCCCCTCACTTGAAGAAATAATCACATCAATATGACGACAACTTGCGTGTTTCATGGCATTCGTAAGAAGCTCCCTAATAACTGCAATTGCATGTTCACTAAGGATTCCATGAATAGAGGCGTCAATTGGTCCGTGAAATTCACAGGAAATATGGATTGCATTTTTGCCGTGAAAGATTGCAATCTCTTCTTGGATACGTCCACGTAGTCCGGCAATGGGGCCAGGTATCTGTAATTCAAAGATTGTGTTACGGATTTGTTGCACAGTTGAATCTAGATTATCTATAGTCTCCTGAATAATCTTGAGGCCTCGCATTGGTACAAGTTCATCCTTGGCCACCGCTTGAAGTGAAAGTCCAGTTGCAAAAAGACGTTGAATCACTAAATCATGGAGGTCGCGACCAATACGATCACGCTCTGCTAGAACAACAATTTGGTTTTGTGCTGCCTGTCCTCGCGCGCTATCTATTGCAATACCTGCAGCGGAAGCAAGTACTATAACCAGTTGTTCATCTTCTTCCGTAAATTCAAGACCACCTTTTTTCTCAGTGAGATAAAGGCTTCCATACACTTCATCCCGAATGCGAATTGGTACTCCAAGAAATGAATTCATTGCAGGGTGACCATCGGGAAAACCTACAGATGCCTCGCTGCTCTTAATAGATGCTAAACGCAGGGGCGTGGGATGTTTCAGTAAATGCCCCAGGAGTCCTTTACCTTCAGGAAATCGTTCAATCTCGTCAGCAGATTCTTCGCTTAATCCGACGTGGGTAAATTCCTCAAGTCCGCCATCAGGACTTATTGTACCCAGTGCGCCATAGGTCGCTTCAGAGATAATTACTGCGTTCTTAACTAAGCGTTTCAAACTTGCGCTGAGGTCTTCACCTTTTGCCACATCGATGACAGCTTCGGAGAGAGCACTTAATCGACTGATAACCATGGGTGAAGTCTGTCTAAACATGGCAAGGATTGCGAGTTAGCTGCGTTTTTCAGCCGCGGATCTAGCGTAGAACCACCATGCAACGCATGCTCCCATGATTGCAAAAACTGCGACACCGAGGAAGAAGCTCTTAGGTGCCACAAATGATAGGAGCACTCCGAAAACAAAAGGACCAAATGCTGCAATAGCCCCAGTCCATCCGATAACTCCACCTGCTTGTCGAGGTTCGAAAATCATCGGCATCTGTTTAAAAGTACTTGCATTTCCAACACCGGCGAAGAAGAAGATGGCCATCATTCCCCAGAAGAATGACATGAAGTCATCACTACTTTGTGGAGAAAGTTGGAAAGCTGTAAAAATTGATGAGCTTGCGATACCGGCGCCTGAAACGAATGTCAGAATTCCACCACCTAATCGATCAGCAAGGGGCCCACTTACTACACGAGCAGCTGAACCAATCAATGGACCGTAGAAAGCAAACTTCACAGGGTCTGGCGCATTTGCAAACTCGCCAAATAGATTTTTAATAAGCAATCCGAATTGTGCCGAAAGTCCTGAAAATGTTCCGAAAGTCATCACGTAAAGAAGTGTCATCAACCAGGTGTGCTTATTCTTGAAAATATCTAATTGATCGCTTACTCCACGAGCTTTAATAGGGACGCTCTTGAGCATTGTCCAGGCAAGTACAACCGCAACGAGAACAAAGGGCACCCACAAGAGCCCTGCATTTTGATACCAAGCGAAGGTGTCTATGCCTTTGTCTTTATTGACGAAATGTTGTGGTGCTCCCAGAGTTGCACCAAACATTGCAGATGCAACGATAAGTGGCGTTACAAATTGCACGATACTGACACCGAAGTTACCAATACCTGCTTGAAGACCTAAGGCCATTCCTTGCTTAGATTTAGGAAAGAAATATGAGGTACTCGGCATGAAACCGGAGAATATTCCGCCGCCTAAACCAGAGAGGAATCCAAGTGCAAGTAGACCGATAAATGGCGTAGATGGATTGCGAACCGCAACTGACCAACCTATGAGTGGAAGTAGTAACAGCGCTGTTGAGTACGTGACAAGTTTGCGTGTTCCAAGGATTGGTGGAAGGAACATCCACATCAAACGTAAACCTCCGCCTGCCAATCCGGGCATTGCGGCTAACCAGTAAAGTTCTTTCTTGCTTAGATCGAAACCTAAGTTATTTAATTTTGGCGCTAAAGCAGAAACCAAAAACCAACTGATGAAACCCAAAGTAAGTGCGTAGGTCGTAACCCAAAGAGTGCGCCAGGCAATTTTCGAATCCCATTTGCCCTCTTCGTTGGGATCCCAATCCTCAAGCCATTTACTGGAATCGTTCGTCTTTGAACCTTTCGCATGCATGTCATGCTCCAATCGTAAGTGAGGTATTGGTATCAATTCTGTGTTCTAAATGGGGACTTTCTTTTGAGAGTAGGCGCATGATGACAACATGCATACATATGCTTGCGGTAAGGGTGAGAAGAAATAGGACGATGAAAGTTGATTGTGGAAGCCCTGTCTTTTCACGCACTAGTACAAAAAGAGGAGGCAGAAGGAAACCGCCGAGCGCTCCGAGCGTGCCGACAAGCCCACCTACAGCACCGACATCATGTGGGAAATATTCTGGAATGTGTTTGAAGACTGCCGCTTTCCCAATTCCCATGGCGCAACCAACAATAAAGAGCAAAGCGGTGAACTGTTCGACACCTAAGGAATAGGGAAGGACGTTTTTTGGGCCATCTGGAGTTTCAAGAACTATGTAGCCAAAGGGTGCAGCTAGAAGAAGAAGTGCAAAAAGCATTGTTGAAAAAGTTCCGTACATTAATTTACGCGCCCCGATTTTGTCAGATAGATATCCACCTAAGGGACGAAGCAAGGATGCTGGGAAGATGAAGAGCGCGGTTAGTAATGCTGCGTCATGAAGATTGAGTCCGTAGACAGTTACGTAATATTTTGGCATCCAAGAGGCAAGAGCTACATAGGCTCCAAAAACTACGACATAGTACAAACTAAAACGCCACACTTGAATGTGCCGTAACGGCAAGAACATTTCTTTGAGAGGCCTCGACTCTTGGATTTTTTCGTTATCTGAGGGAGTGAAAAAGAAGATTACAATCGCCGTGAGAACTAACAGAACTGAATATAAAGCTGGCACGAAACGCCATCCACCAGGAATAATTCCACCTAGATATGAACCGCCGATAGTGCTTGCGATGACGGCAGGTCCTATGAATTTTGTAGCAGATGCTCCAACATTTCCCGCACCAAATACTCCTAGTGCAAATCCTTGTCGCTCACGTGGAAACCAATGAGAGTTCCATGCGATACCAACGCTAAATAAGTTACCAGCAAAACCAATGAGAAAAGCTAGTATAAGTAACCAATGATAATTGAGAGTCATGTGCGCCAATAAATATGCAGGCACTGAAGTCACCAACAACATGGCTATGGTTACACGTTTTCCACCTATGCGATCGGTGAGAACTCCAAGAAAGAGTCGCCATATGGAACCGTTAAGGATTGCTACCGAGGAGAGCCAGGCGAGTTGTGAATCTGAGATCCCAAATTCTTTTTGAATAGGAATTCCGAGAACTCCGAACATCAACCACACGGCAAACATAAGGGTGAAGGCAAAAGTGGATAGAGATAGGACTCGAGTGGATCCAGTCCGCACAGGCATGGCGCCTCCTTATCGACAATCTTCGTTATTGGAAACCTCTCATACTCAATCGCTCTGAAAATAGGGTCTTTAGACCTATATTCCATAGGGCATCCCTAAGTCACACTGCAACCATGGCTAGAACTGATGATGTACTTAATGGAACCGAAGAAGCGCTTATAAAATTCGGACGCTTCTTTGCAGGCGGGGAAGTTTCCAAAGATTTGTTGTCAGTGACTAAAGCTGGTGGGCGCGAAGGCGATGTTTTCTACCGAGATCGTTGGAGTCATGACAAAGTTGTTCGTTCAACGCACGGTGTGAATTGCACAGGGTCATGCTCTTGGAAAGTGTATGTTAAAGACGGAATCATTACGTGGGAAACACAGCAAACGGATTATCCATCAGTTGGTCCAGATTCTCCTGAATACGAGCCACGTGGATGCCCACGAGGCGCTGCATTTTCCTGGTATACGTATTCTCCAACTCGTATTCGCTTTCCCTATATTCGCGGTGTTCTTCTAGAAATGTTTCGTGAAGCGAAGGCTCGTTTAGGTGATTCTGTACTTGCGTGGGCTGACGTTGTAGATAATCCGGAAAATCGCCAGCGCTACCATCGTGCTCGAGGCAAGGGCGGATTAGTCCGCGTGAGCTGGAGTGAAGTTTCTGAAATTATTGCGGCGGCCCATGTTCATACTATTAAGAAATATGGACCAGATCGCGTCTTTGGTTTCTCACCAATTCCTGCAATGTCAATGGCTTCCCATGCCGCCGGTGCTCGCTTCATCTCCTTAATGGGCGGATCCATGCTTTCTTTTTACGATTGGTATGCAGATCTTCCTGTTGCCTCGCCTCAAGTTTTCGGAGACCAAACTGATGTTCCAGAATCGGCGGATTGGTTTAATGCCTCCTACTTAATTATGTGGGGATCTAATGTTCCGGTAACTCGGACACCTGATGCACACTTCATGACAGAGGCGCGTTACAAAGGGCAAAAAGTTATTGCGATTAGTCCCGATTATGCCGACAACACGAAATTTGCAGATGAATGGGTCGCGCCACATCCAGGTACCGATGGTGCGCTAGGTATGGCAATGGGACATGTGATCCTTAAAGAGTTTTTTGTTGAGAAACAAGTGCCACGTTTCCAGGATTACGTAAAGAAATATACAGATTTGCCATACTTGGTTTCGTTGCGCAAGAAAAATGGTTCATGGGTTCCAGATAAATTTCTTGTAGCATCAGATTTAGGAGATGTTTCAGAAGGTTCACGATTTAAGACGGTGGTTCTAGATTCCAGTACCGGTGAAACTTTCGTTCCCAATGGTTCACTCGGACATAGATATAACGACTCTTCAATGGGGAAATGGAACCTTGACCTTGAGGGTGTAGATCCTCTTTTGAGCGTTTACGGTAAGAAGGGAGCGGTATCAGCTCCAGTTCTCATGCCACGTTTTGATCAAGGTCAAGAAGTTTCAGAAAGCGGTGGCGTTCTGGCTCGCGGAGTGCCCGTCATTGAAATAGCAGGGAAAACTGTCACGACAGTTTATGACTTGATGTTGGCTCAGTACGGAGTTGCTCGTGATGGCCTAGATGGTCAATGGCCGGAAGGTTATGACGATCCTTCTCCTTACACGCCATCATGGCAAGAAGAAATAACGAGTGTTCCTGCTGTTCAGGCTATTCGAATTGCACGTGAATTCGCACAAAATGCAATCGACTCCGAAGGTCGTTCGATGATTTTGTTGGGAGCCGGAACCAATCATTGGTTCCACTCCGACACTATGTATCGCACTTTTCTCGCACTTGTCACTCTGACGGGTTGCCAAGGAGTTAACGGCGGAGGATGGGCACATTATGTTGGACAAGAAAAATGTCGCCCCGTTACCGGGTGGGCACAACTCGCCTTTGGTGCAGATTGGTCTCGCCCTGCACGACAGATGATTGGTACCGCGTTTTGGTATGTATCAACTGATCAATGGCGCTATGACGCGTTGGGCTCGGAATTATTAGCAACTCCTTTGGGAGAAGGACGATTCAAGGGCATGAGTGCGATTGACGTTATTGCCCAGTCTGCACGTATGGGATGGATGCCTTCATATCCTTCGCTCAATCGCAATTCTTTAGACCTGGTAGATGAGGCTCGTGAAAAGGGCATCGATCCTGCTCAACATGTTATTAACGAACTTAAAAGCGGAGATCTCCAATTTGCGATTGAAGATCCCGATGCTCCAGAAAACTGGCCACGTGTCCTAACCGTTTGGCGTGCGAATATTTTGGGTTCATCGAGTAAAGGAAATGAATATTTCCTCAAGCATCTCTTGGGTACGGACAACTCCGTAAGGGCTCAAGAGAACGAACCAGATGCCAGACCTAAGGATGTTAAGTGGCGCGAAGATGCACCTGAAGGAAAGTTAGATCTTCTGGTATCGGTTGACTTCCGAATGACAAGTACCGGGCTTTTCGGAGATATTTTGTTGCCTGCTGCAACATGGTATGAAAAACATGATCTTTCGAGTACAGATATGCATCCTTTTATTCATGCTTTCACACCTGCTATCAATCCGCCGTGGGAAACTAAAACTGATTACGAGATTTTCCAGATGCTCGGTCGTCAAGTCTCCGAACAAGCTAAAGGACATTTAGGTGAACGAGAGGATCTCGTTGTTGTTCCTCTATTGCATGACACACCAGATGCAATGGCAACTCCTGGCGGCGTAGTGCTTGATTGGAAGAAAGGTGAAGTTGAACCTATTCCAGGAGTCACGATGCCTAAACTTGTGGTTGTTAAGCGTGACTACTCGCAAATTGGCGAAAAGATGGCCGCTCTTGGGCCGCTGATCGACACACTCGGGACAAATACAAAAGGCGTTCCCGTCAGCGTTCTTCCTGAGATTGAATTACTACGACATAGCAATGGTGTTGCATCGACAGGAGTGGGGGCAGGAAGGCCATCACTTGCGCGAGATGTAGATGCATGCGAAGCAATCCTTGCTCTTTCTGGCACGACAAATGGGCGAGTTGCCGTTGCTGGATTCAGAGCGCTGGAAAAAAGAACAGGTCAGAAACTTACCGATCTTGCCTTGGATAATGAAGGAAAACGAATCACCTTCGCTGACACACAAGCCAGGCCGGTTCCTGTTATTACCAGTCCTGAGTGGTCTGGATCAGAACATGGTGGTCGCCGATATACGGCATTTGCAATCAACGTTGAAAGATTAAAACCTTGGCACACTCTTACTGGACGCCAACATTTCTTTATTGACCACGACTGGATGAGCGAGCTGGGAGAGCAGTTACCTGTCTTTAGACCACCGCTGAATATGCATCGAATATTTGGAAGTCAAGGTAATGGAATCGAAAAAGAAGTGACGGTTAGGTACCTCACGCCTCACTCTAAATGGTCTATTCACTCTGAGTATCAAGACAATCTCTTCATGCTTTCTCTTTCTCGCGGAGGACAAGAGATTTGGATGAGCGTTGAAGATGCAGAAACTATCGGCGTGAAAGATAACGAATGGATCGAGGCTTACAACCGCAACGGTGTGGTCGTAGCACGTGCATGCATTTCACACCGCATGCCATCTGGAACGGTCTTTATGTATCACGCAAAAGATCGTGTTGTTGATGTTCCTTTGGCAGAAACATCAGGCAAGAGAGGTGGAATTCATAATTCACTCACGCGTCTGATGATTAAACCAACACACTTAATCGGCGGGTATGCACAACTGACATTCGCTTTCAATTACCTCGGACCAACCGGCAATCAACGTGATGAAGTAACGGTTATTCGCCGTCGATCACAAGATGTGGAGTACTAATGAAGGTCATGGCCCAAATGGGCATGGTGATGAATCTCGATAAGTGCATCGGGTGTCACACATGTTCTGTAACGTGCAAGCAAGCGTGGACTAATCGTTCTGGTTTGGAATACGCCTGGTTTAATAACGTTGAGACTCGTCCAGGGCAGGGCTATCCACGTAGATACGAAGATCAGGAAAAAGCCAAAGGCGGATGGGTTCGTACCCGAAGTGGGAGAATTCGCCTCAAAGGTGGAAGTAAGGGACGACGTCTGCTTTCCATTTTCTCTAATCCTCGCATGCTCAATATCAAGGATTATTACGAACCTTGGACATATGAGTATGACAATCTAATTTCAGCACCTCTTGGTCAGCAGACTCCCGTTGCTCGCCCTAAATCTCTCTTAACAGGCAAACCAATGAAGATTGAATGGTCTGCGAACTGGGATGATGATTTAGGTGGGGGACCAGAAAATATTGAAAAAGATCCCATTCTGCAAAAGTTGTCAGAAGATGTCACAACGAAGGTGAAGTTGGCATTCGAAGAAACTTTTATGTTTTATCTGCCTCGAATTTGCGAACATTGCTTGAACCCTGCTTGCGTTGCGGCCTGCCCATCAGGTGCGATGTATAAGCGCGCCGAAGATGGCATCGTCCTTGTCGATCAACAACAATGCCGCGGATGGCGCATGTGTGTTTCTGCTTGTCCGTACAAGAAGATCTATTTCAACCATAAAACGGGTAAAGCTGAAAAATGCACTATGTGCTACCCACGTCTTGAAATCGGAATGCCAACAGTTTGTTCTGAGACCTGCGTTGGTCGTCTTCGCTACCTTGGTCTCTTCCTTTATGACGCAGATAAGGTTCTTGAAGCTGCTTCTATTGAAGATGAGAAAGCTTTGTATCAAGCCCAGCTTGATCTACTTCTGGATCCTAATGATCCAGAAGTTTTAGCTGCCGCCCGAGCTGAAGGAATCCCTGAGGATTGGTTGCTTGCCGCACAGAATTCTCCAGTATATAAATTAGCAAAGGTATACAAGATTGCACTTCCACTTCATCCTGAATATCGCACGATGCCGATGGTTTGGTATGTACCGCCGCTATCACCCATTGTGGATGTCTTAACCGAGACTGGTCATGATGGCGAAGAAGCAGGCAATCTCTTTGGTGCAATCAATGCACTGCGAGTCCCGCTTGCATATTTGGCCGAACTATTTTCTGCTGGAGATGTCGAAGTAGTAGAAGGCACCTTGCGCAAACTTTCGGCGATGCGCTCGTATATGCGCGACATAAATCTTGGTCGCGAACCTCGGCCGGAAATTCCAGAAGCAGTCGGTATGACGCAGGAATCCATTTACGAGATGTACAGACTCCTGGCCATTGCCAAGTATGAAGATAGATATGTCATTCCTGCCGCCCACTCAGAGCAAGCAAGAGAACTCGAAAGCATGGGTTGCTCATTAGATGGCGTTGATACGGGAGAGAAATTTGGAGGACCTTTTGGACAGGCCTCTGGAAATCCGGTTCCAGTCACCATTGAAAACTTCCACATTATGAGAGATCGGCAGACCAAATGAGCATCGCTATCGCTCGAATAATCGCTTCATCGTTGCTGGTTTATCCCGATCAAAAGTACGCTGAAACTCGGGGTGAAATGGTTGTTCTAGCTAATCACATCAAGCCAACATTCGCAGAACCGCTACTATCATTTTTTAACGCCACGAAAGACTTAACGCTAGAGGACATCCAGAAGCATTACGTGGAGATTTTCGATATGCGTCGTAGGTGCTCACTTTTCCTCACATCGTGGACTCATGGAGACACCCGCAATCGCGGAATGGCTCTTGTCTATTTCAAGGAAATTTACCAACGATGCGGTGTAACAATTACCGATGAAGAACTCCCTGATCATTTGGCGGTGGTGCTTGAATTCGCTGCGTTGAAGAATCCGGAAGAAGGAAGGCTTCTCCTAGGGGAACATCGTGCGCCTATCGAGCTGCTTAAAGATGCATTGCATAGTGCGAATTCGTATTATGCATTCGTATTGGACGCAGTGGTTGCAACGTTGCCACGCATGACTCCGGAAATTGAAAAACGCGCACGTGATTTGGCGATTACTGGTCCGCCTCAAGAATTTGTCGGATTAAGTGGAGCTGTGACGATTGCGCTAGAACCTTTTTCATCGCATGGTTCTGATATTTTGCAAGGAGTACGTTCATGACTTCATCTAGCATTTTACTTTGGTCTGTTTTGCCTTACCTAGCGATCGGTTCATTTGTTATCGGTCTCGTATGGAGATATCGCTTCGACAAATTCAACTGGACCACACGGTCTTCACAAATATACGAAGGCAAACTCTTAAGTTTTGCTGGCCCAATGTTTCATCTTGGCCTATTCGCTGTAATTGGTGGGCACATAGTTGGTTTATTGGTTCCGCAATCTTTTACAGAGTTTATTGGACTAAGCCAACACGCTTATCACTTAGGTGCTGTATCCATGGGTGGACTTGCAGGTGTTGCAACGGTAATTGGGATCTTCCTTCTGATCTATCGTAGGCGAACAACTGCTACGGTTTTTGCTGCAACTACGAAGAACGACAAGACAATGTATGTGTTTCTAGTAGCAACACTTTTGGCCGGATGCAGTGCAACCCTTTCAAGTGCTGGTGTAATTGGGGAAGAGCATAATTATCGTGAGACAGTGGCACCTTGGGTTCGCTCAATCTTGTTATTGCGTCCGGATGGCACTCTTATGGAAAGCACCCCGCTTGCATTCAGAATTCATGCTGCTCTCGCTATGGCACTGTTTATTATTTGGCCTTTCACGCGTCTAGTTCACGCC
>Ga0208566_1001437_pt1 | contig 13815 bp, 12 predicted proteins | sample PL_2010_150m_FD_184159 | JGI IMG/M metagenome (GOLD analysis project Ga0208566, IMG submission 184159) | Freshwater microbial communities from Powell Lake, British Columbia, Canada to study Microbial Dark Matter (Phase II) - PL_2010_150m... | ecosystem: Environmental > Aquatic > Freshwater >...
CTTCCGGGGCGTAGCCGCGGCGGCGCATCCCGGCGATCGTGGGCATCCGGGGATCGTCCCAGCCGGAGACGAGCCCCTCCTCCACCAGCTGAAGCAGCTTCCGCTTGCTCATGACCGCGTAGTCGAGATTCAGCCGCGCGAACTCGTACTGGCGGGGACGGGGCTCCGGAAACAGGTTGTCGACGAGCCAGTCGTAGATCGCCCGGTTGTTCTCGAACTCGAGCGTGCAGATGGAGTGCGTGATCCCCTCGATCGCGTCGGAGAGCGGGTGGGCGAAGTCGTACATCGGGTAGAGGCACCAGGCGTCGCCCCGGCGGTAGTGGGTCGCGTGGCGGATGCGGTACAGGAGCGGGTCGCGCAGCTTCATGTTCGGCGCCGCCATGTCGATCCTGGCGCGCAGGACGTGCGCCCCGTCGGGGAACTCCCCCGCTCTCATGCGGGCGAAGAGATCGAGGTTCTCCTCCACGGACCGGTCCCGGTGCGGGCCGCGGGCGCCCGGCTCCGTGATCGTGCCGCGGCCTTTTCGGATCTCCTCGTCGCTCTGGCTGTCGACGTACGCCAATCCGTCCCGGACCAGGCGGACCGCCAGTTCGTAGAGCCGCTCGTAATAATCGGACGCGAAGAAGAGCTTCTCTTTCCAGTCGAACCCGAGCCAGCGCACGTCGCGCTGGATCGATTCGACGTACTTCATGTCCTCGGTTTCGGGGTTCGTGTCGTCGAACCGCATGTGGCAGACGCCGCCGAAATCCGCCGCGATGCCGAAGTTGATGCAGATCGACTTGGCGTGGCCGATGTGCAGGAAGCCGTTCGGCTCGGGGGGAAAGCGCGTCACTACCCGGCCGCCGTAGACGCCGGCGTCGGTGTCGCGACGGGCGATCTCCCGGAGGAAGTCGACGGGTTTCCGCGGTTCGGATCCCGGTGGACGAACGGTCGGGGCACTCATGGCGGAGCCCATTATAACGGAACATCAGAGATAGATGAATGTCCCGGTTTTGGGGGAGTTTTGAGGACGTCCCGGATTTGAGGGAGATTTGAGGACGTCCCGGATTTGGGGTTGTTGACGGGATCCGTGGAATGCGTTCAATATAGGACCTTACATCTCATTTTCCGGGGAGTACATGCGCAAACCGGTCTACCAGGCCATATTGGGGATTTCCATCGTCGTGGCGGCCGTTTCCCTCGGAGTCACCCTGACGCGTTACCTCGGTCTGCTCGCGTACTCCCCGAAAGGCATGGCACAGGCGGCCGCTACCCCCGCCGGACCCGGATCCCCGGCTACGCCTCCGGAGGAGTGGAACAACCTCTTCGCCCCCGGGGACGGGATGAAACTGGCCTCCCGGCTCCCCGCGGTGGATCCGAAGGCTCCTTCCCGGGCAGCGCACTCGAATTTCGTCCTCGTTGGAACGATCGTATCCTCCTCACCGTCCGTCCGCCGGGCGATCCTATGGGCAAACGGCATGAAGGAACCGAAGGCTTTCCGGGAAAAGGAGGAGGTCGAGCCAGGGGCGTTCCTCGCCTCGGTCGAGCGCGACGCGGCGTGGATCACGCGCGGCAGCGAGCGGGAAAAACTCGAGATCCGACCCGTGGGAAGCCAGGCACCGCAGGCGGGAGCCCCGAACATCCCTACCCGGGGTGCCTCTGCAACCTTGCAGCCGGCCACCCCCGGTACCACCCCCCTGTTCGAACCGGGGAGGCGCCTCACCCGGAGCAAGCGGCTTCGGCAATCCCAGAGGAATCAGCGGTGACGACACTCGCCGCTGTTGACGAACTCACCGGAATACGTCCAATATGTATGTTTATATCCTGTCTTCCGGGGAGTGGATGCGAAAGCCGGCGCACCTTGCGGTATTGGGCATTTCAATCGTCGTGGCAGCGGGTTCCATCGGCATGACGTTGTCGAGGTACCTCTCCCTGCGCTCCTACGCCCCAAAGTCCGTGGTACGGGCCGCCGCCGTTCCCACAGCGCAGGCCGAGCCGGCGACCGCCCCGGAGCAATGGACCAACCTCTTCGCCCCCTCGCAGGGGATGAAACTGCCGTCGCGCCTCCCCGCCGGGAAGGGGAAATCCGTTTCCCAGGGCCCGCGGACGGCGTTCGTCCTCCTCGGTACCATCGCCTCCACCAGCCCGGCCTCCCGCCGCGCGATCCTGTGGGCGAGCGGGATGAAAGAGCCGAAGGCGTTCCATGAAAAGGAAGAGGTCGAGCCCGGGGCGTTCCTTTCCTCCGTCGAGCGGGACAAGGTGTGGCTCACCCGGGGGGACGAGCGCGAGATGCTCGAACTCCTCCCCGTTGGGAGCAAGACGCGCGCGTCGCTTTCTCTTCCGACCGCCTCGGCGCCGAGGAGCGCGGCCCCCCGTGCTCCCCAGGCCGCCGGAACCTCCTCCCCTCCGGCGGGCGACATCCGCGTGGAACACCTTGGGGACAACCGGTTCTCCATCGACGAGGCGGGTGTGACGCAACTGACGACCAACATCAACCAGTACATGACCCAGGTCCGCCTGATCCCCTTTTTCGAAGGGAATAAATCCGCCGGGTACCGGATCGCCGCCATCCGCCCCGGCACCACCTTCGAACACCTCGGGTTCCAGGGAGGAGACGTCCTCCAGCAGGTGAACGGGCTGGACGTTTCGTCTCCCGAGAAGCTGTACACCATCTTCCAGAACCTGAAGGATGAGAAGAAGGTGTCGGTGAACATCCTTCGTCAAGGGCAGAAGAACACGCTGACGTACGAAATCCGATGATCCGGGAGAACCTCATGCGAATTCCTGTCGTGCTGATCGCCGGCCTCATCGCCTTCGGGCCCGCCGCGTACGCGGCCGAGGCGCCTTCGGATAACGTGGCCTCCACGGCAGCTCCGGCGCCCACGGTCGGGGCGCTTCCGGATAACGTGGCGCCCGCGACAGCTCCGGCGCCCGCAACCGCTCCCGAGACCCCGCCGCCGGCCGCGATGGCTCCGGCGCTCCCGGTTTCCCCCCCGGTGTACCTGTCGATGGATTTCACCGACGTCGAACTGCCGGTCCTCATCAAGTTCATGAGCGAGCAGACGAAGAGGAACTTCATCTTCGACGAACGGGTCCAGGGAAAGATCACGATCATCTCCCCCCGCCGGGTGACGATGCATGAGGCGTACGAAGTCTTCCTCTTTGTGCTCCAGGCGAAGGGGTTCACCACGGTCACGCAGGGGAACACGATCAAGATCGTCGCCGCCCGGGAGGCCCGCCAGGACACGATCCAAACGGGCGTCTCCAAGGATACCGCCTCCGCGGAGTTCATCACCCGCCTCGTCCCGCTGCAGTACCTGGAGAGCGCCGAGGTCGTTCCGCTGCTGACGCCGCTGGTCTCCAAGGACGGGATGGTCTCCGCGTTCGGCTCCTCCAACATGCTGCTGCTGATCGACTCGCGCGCGAATATCGACCGGGTCGTAGCGATCCTCTCGGAGGTCGACACCGAGGGACCGCCCGGAATCCTTCGGGTCTACCCGCTGGCGTACGCCGTCGCGGCCGACGCCGCCAAGACCCTGGCCACCGTCTTCCTCGAGGGCGCACCGGGCGCCGCCGCCGGAACCGCCAGAGTGCGAGGCCGCGCCCGCGGGCTGGCGATCCGCCCCTCCCGCGGCGTCGCGGTGAAGTTCCTGCCGGATGCCCGCACCAACAGCGTGATCGTGCACGCCTCGCAGGAGATGCAGGACGACGTGGCGGACCTGCTGAAAAAGATCGACGTACCCGTCTCCGCGGGGAGCGGACGGATCAACGTCTACTACCTCGAAAACGCGGACGCCGAAGAGGTGTCCAAGGTTCTCGCCTCCCTGTCGAAGGAGCGCGCCGGCGCCGGTCCGACGGCGGCTCCGGGCGCGCGGACCGCCCCCACGGCGACCGCGACCGGGGGGGCGGTCGTGGCCGCAGAGCTCGAGGGAGGCGTGAAGGTCACGGCGGACAAGGCCACCAACGCCCTCGTCATCGTCGCATCGGCGAACGACTACGAGACGCTGGTGGGGGTCATCAAGAAGCTCGACATCCGTCGCCGCCAGGTGTTCGTCGAGGCGATGATCATGGAGATCGACCTCGACAAGACGCTGGACGTCGGGGTGGAGTGGCGCGCCGCGGCGCAGGTCAACGGGGGGCAGGGCGCCGTCATCGGGGGCGCGAACTACGGCATCCAGGGCGGCATGAACTCCCTGCTGGCCGGCATCGCCGCGGGAGCCCCTCTCATCTTCCCGGGTTCGGGGCTCGTCGCCGGCGGGATCGGCGGGAGCGTCACCCTGCCGGACGGAACGCAGGTTCCCGCCATCGCGGCCATCCTCCGGGCGTCGCAGGGGAACAACAACCTGAACATCCTTTCGTCGCCCCACCTGCTCACGCAGAACAACAAGGAGGCGGAGATCATCGTCGCCGAGAACATCCCCTTCATCACCAGCACATCCCGCGACTCGACGAACCTCGCCAACGTCATCAACACCGTCGAGCGCAAGGACGTCGGCGTCACGTTGCGGATCACGCCTCACATCCACGAAAGCGAATTCGTCAGCCTGGACATCTACCAGGAGGCGTCGGCCCTGAAGCAGGATGCCTTGACCCTGGCCCAGTCCGCCTCCGTCGGACCGACCTGGACGAAACGGTCCACGAAGACCACGGTCCTGGTGAAGAGCGGGGACACGGTGATCATCAGCGGCATCATTCAGGATAGTTTCACCAAGAACGTGTCGAAGGTCCCCCTCCTCGGAGACATCCCTCTCCTGGGGTATCTCTTCCGGTACACGTCGGAGCAGAAAAAAAAGACGAACCTGCTGATCATGCTGACTCCCCATGTCATCCAGGAGCCGGGGACGCTTTCGAAGCCCCTGGAGGACCGGCAACTGCAATTGCTCGATCCCTTCGCCGCCACCCGGGAAGAGGTGAAGCGCGCACTCCCCGGATTGATGCGCGCGCCCCCCGAATCGACAAGCGTGCCTCCGGAATCGGCCGGGGAAAAGAAGCCTTGACCGGCCCCGCGTCGCCAGCCCCGTTCGATCCGGATGAACTCCACCCGGAGACGGCGCTGCTCGCGAAGATACCGATCGGCTACGCACGGAAGCACCTCCTGCTCCCGTGCCGGACGTCGGCCGGGGAAGTCGTGCTGCTGTCGGGGGGAAAACCGGAGGCCCGCGAGGCGATCGACGAGATGCGGTTCCTCGCCGGATCCACCCGGGTCGTCTCCGCGCCGGAGAACGAGGTGCTCGCCCGGATCGACGTGGCCTACGAGAAAGCCCACTCCCCGGAGAACGAGATCGTGGAGGGGCTTCCCGGGGAATGGGACCTCGACCCGACGGCCGCCATCGAGGAGACGCGGGACCTTCTCGAGACGCCGGACGAGGCCCCGGTCATCCGCTTCGTCCACGCCGTCCTCTTCCGCGCGATCCGGGAGCGGTCCAGCGACATCCACTTCGAGCCGTACGAAAAGGAGCTCGTCGTCCGCAACCGGGTCGACGGCATCCTCTACCCGATGATATCCGCCCCCCGGAAGTGGCACGCCCCGGCGGTCTCCCGGGTCAAGGTCATGGCGGGCCTGGACATCGCCGAGCGCCGCCTGCCCCAGGACGGGCGGATCAAGATCCGCCTCGGCGGGAGGGAGATCGACATCCGCGTTTCCACCGTCCCCACCTCCTTCGGCGAGCGCGCCGTGCTGCGCCTCCTCGACCGGGGGAACGTCCTTTTCGGGCTTTCCGACATGGGCTTCGACCCCGGGGACCTCGCGACGTTCGAGCGGTTCCTTTCCCGGTCCAGCGGCATCCTCCTCGTCACCGGCCCGACCGGCTCCGGGAAGACCACCACGCTCTACGCCGCCCTGCGCCACCTCGACTCGGGCACCAAGAACATCATCACGATCGAGGACCCGGTGGAGTACCAGTTCCAGGGGATCGGGCAGATCCAGGTGAACCCGAAGATCCAGCTGACGTTCGCCAACGGCCTGCGCTCGATCCTGCGCCAGGACCCCGACATCATCATGGTGGGCGAAATCCGGGACGCGGAGACGGCCGAGATCGCCATCCAGGCGTCGCTGACCGGTCACCTGGTCCTTTCGACGCTCCACACCAACGATTCGGCCAGCGCGGTCACGCGGCTTGTGGACATGGGGATCGAGCCGTTCCTCGTCGCCTCCTCCCTCTCGGGCGTCGTCGCCCAGCGGCTGGTGCGCCTCCTGTGCCCGGACTGCAAGGAACCCTACGCCCCCACCGCCGTGGAAGCGCGGAGCGTGGGGATGCCCTCGCCGCCCGAAACCCCCTTCTACCGGCCGGGCGGATGCGAGAAGTGCCTGCGCACCGGATATCTCGGGCGTCGCGCGCTCTTCGAGATCCTCCCCGCGGACGAAACGATCCGGTCGATGATCCTCACCCGGGCCGATGCGGACGGGATCCGGACGCTCGCCGTCTCCCGGGGGATGCGGACGATCCTCGCTGCCGGCGCCGAGAAGGTCGTCGCCGGGGTGACCTCGGTGGAAGAGGTCCTGCGCGTCACGCAGGAGGAGTAAGGGCCTGTCCAGGAATAATGTGTGCAGATATGGGCGTTGAGTCGCCCGGCCGGCAAGGCGCGAGGAAGGAGAATATCGTGAATATTCGACAGACGAGCAACGCAGCCCGCCGGGATGAATCGGCGGCCAGATCGCACAGATTATTCCTGGACAGGCCCTAAGCGGACCGTGCCGACGTTCCGTTACACCGGGATCTCCCGGGCCGGCGCCTCGCAGAAGGGGATTCTCGAGGCGGACAGCGCCATCCTCGCGCGCCGGAAGCTTCACTCCGAGGGGATCCTCCCCTTCACCCTGAAGGAGGGTCCGCCGGAGCGCAAGGGCGGGTTCCTCCCCTCCCTTCTCCGAAGGTCGGATTTCCTCCCTCTCCTCACCCGGCAGCTCGCGACGCTCCTGGGAGCGGGCGTGCCGCTCGTGGGCGCCCTGCAGTCGGTGACGACCCAGGTGGACGACCCGGAGAGCCGTCAGGTCCTCATCGACCTGCTCGGAGCCGTTCGCGAAGGCGCGCCGCTGGCCCGCGCCGTGGAGGGCCACCCCGAGACGTTTCCGAACCTCTACGCGAGCATGGTGCGGGCAGGCGAGGAGAGCGGGACGCTCCCGCTCTCCCTCGCCCGCCTCGCAGACCACCTCGAGGAGCAGGCCCGGACCCGGAACCGGGTCCGCTCCGCGCTCACCTATCCGCTCCTGATGGCGGTCGTGGCCGCCCTCGTCGTCGTGTTCCTGTTGACCTTCGTCGTTCCGAAGATCGTGGGAATCTTCGCCCACCTCGGGCACGCCCTCCCGCTTCCGACGCGGATCCTCATCGGGGTCACCGACGTCCTCGCGGCCTCGTGGTGGGCGCTCCTGCTTCTCACCGCCGGTGCGGTCCTCGGAACCCGGAAGTATCTGTCGACGGAGCGCGGCAAGATGGCCCGGGACACCCTGCTGCTCCGCCTGCCCCTCGTGGGGCGGCTCGAGCACCTTTCCGCCCTCTCGCGGTTCGCGCGCACGCTGTCCACGCTGATCTCGGGAGGGATCCCTGTGGACCGCGCCCTGCGGATCGTGGCGCCCGTCGTCGGGAACGCCGTGATCACGGAACAGATTTCGGCCTCGGCGGATCGCGTGGTGGAGGGGGCGACCCTCTCCGAATCGCTGCGTCCGCATCCGGAAATCCCCCCGACGCTCGTTCAGATGGTGGCGGTGGGCGAGGAAAGCGGGGCCCTCGGCGACCTCCTCTACCGGGCCGCCGACGCGATGGACGAAGAGACGAACGCCCGTCTTTCGCGCCTGCTCTCCCTGCTCGAGCCGCTGATCATCCTCGTGATGGGGACCGTGGTCGCGTTCATCGTGGTGTCGGTCCTGCTCCCCCTGCTCGACATTTCACAGATCGTCCGATAGGAGGAACCCGATGGAATCGGAAAAGGAAGAGACGAGGAGGCTCCGGGGCCGGTCGGGGTTCACGCTGATAGAGATCATGGTCGTCATCGTCATCCTCGGCCTGCTGGCGGCCCTGGTGGTTCCCAAACTGATCGGGCGGACCGAAGAGGCGAAGAAGACCCAGGCCCGGGTCCAGATCAGGAACATCGAGCAGGCCCTCGGGCTGTTCAAGCTGGACAACGGGTTCTACCCCACGACCGACCAGGGGATCGAGGCGCTGATCAAGATCCCCGAGGGCGGACGGGTCCCGAAGAACTACCGGAAGGACGGCTACATGGACCGCGTGCCGAAGGATCCGTGGGGGAACCCGTACGTGTACGTGAGTCCGGGGTCTCACGGAAATTACGACATCAGCTCCTACGGAGCGGACGATGCTCCAGGCGGTGAAGGTGAGGATGGGGACATCAACTCCTGGGACGCCCAATAGAGGGTTCACGCTTGTCGAGCTTGCCGTCGTCCTGTTCGTGCTCGGCCTGGTGCTGTGGGTCGCCCTCCCACGATTCGCACACGTCGGCGAGCCCGACCGCGACACGGTGTTCCGCACGCTCTCCGCGGGTTCCGAGGCGGCGTACGATCTTTCCCTCTACGAGAAGCGGGAGACGCGGCTCGTCCTGCACCCCGCCGACGGGACGTACGAGTTCGTTCATCCGGACCGCCCGGACGAGGGGAAGCGCACCCTTGAGTTCGGGTCCCGCCTGTCGGTGACCGGAATCCTCATCGAAGGGGTGGACCGCCCGCTGGACATCCCCACGGAGATCCGGTATCTCCCCGGCGGAAGGGTCGCGGCGGCGCGAATCTTCGTTCGGGACGACGGGGGGGGGAAGACCCCCTCCCAATGGACCCTCCGCATCAGCCCGTTCGACGGCTCGATCCGGATCCTCGAGGGGACGGTGCGGGAAGATGGGTGACCGCCGCGGGTTCACCCTCCTCGAGGTGCTGGTTTCCCTCGCGATCCTGTCGATCACGCTGCTCCTCGCATACCAGGTCCTCTCCGGCGCGATCGCGGCGGAGGACCGCTCCGAGCGGTGGACCGTCGCCTCCTTCCTCGGAGAGGCTCTCGTCCGGGAGTCCACGGCCGGGTGGCCCGATACCGGGGAAACGTCCGGAAAGTTCTCGGGCACGATGGAGGGGTACTCCTGGCGGCGCGAGATCCGTACAGCCGCGCACCCAGACGCCCGGGAAGTCCACGTCACCGTCACCTGGTCCTCCGGCCGCGCGGAGGAGCAGGTCTCCCTCGCCGGCATCGCCGTCAAATGACGCGGCCGCGCGGAAGGCGCGGGGGATTCACCCTCCTCGAGATCCTGCTCGCCCTGTCGGTGCTGTCGGTCCTCCTCCTGCTCCTGCTCTCGTCGTTCACGGGGGCCGCAAAGGTGCGCGAGACGCTCTCCTCCCGGGCGCGCGAATTCCGCCAGATCCGCCTCGTCCTCGACCGCGTCGGTACCGACCTCATGTGCGCCTTCGCGACCGCGTCGCGCGAGGATTCCGCGCTCTCCCTGCGGGAGGATCAGCTCTCCGGGATGCCGGCGGGGACGCTCACCTTCACGGCCTTCCAGATTCCCGACGGGGATAGCGGCCACCCGCCCGCGGAAATCGTCAAGATCCGGTATTTTCCGAGGATCGGGGCCGACGGCGTCACCATCGAGATACACCGGGAGCAATCCGATCTCCCGTTCATCGGGAACAAGATCCCCCTGAGGGAATCCCCGGTGGCGGACCGGTTGCGGGGCTTCACCGTCGAGGCGTTCGACGGGACGACGTGGGTCAAGGTGTGGCCTGCAGGCGGCACGAAGACGTCGTTGCCGAAGAAAGTCGCCGTCACGCTGGTGGACGAGCGCGGGGGAACGTACCGCCGGGAGGTACCGATCCGCCTGGCCGGCCAGGAGAGCAGCGTGACCTGGTCGGGACGGAGGAGCGTGGGAAAACAATGACCCGGCGGCGCAATAACGAGAAAGGGATCGCCCTCCTCGTCACCCTCCTGATCCTGGTTCTCGTCGTCGCCCTCGTTCACGAGGTCTTCCGCATCGGGGCGCAGTCCGCCCAGTCCGGCGCGTACGGGAGGGATTCCATCCGTTGCATCCTGCTGGCCGAAGGCGGGACAGATGCGGCGCGGATCGCCTTGCGGATCGACGCGCGGGACAACCAGTACGACACCCTCGACGAGATCTGGTCGCGGTCCGCCCTGCCGATCTCGCTCGGGGACGCCGAAGTCCGGGTCACCATCGAGGACGAGGAACGGAAGATCGACCTGAACCGCATCATGCTGCCGAACGGGAACGCGCCGGATGACCGGCGCCTCGCCGTGTTCCAGCGCCTCCTGGATACCCTCGGGATCGACCGGGCCGTGGCGGACGCCGTCGTCGACTGGCTGGACAACGACGAGGATCCCCGCGTCGGGGGGGCGGAGAGCTCGTACTACCTCGGCCTCCCGAACCCGTACCGGGCGAAGAACGACCTGTTCGACACGATCGGGGAACTGCGCCTGGTGCGCGGTGTGACCGACGAGGTTTTCGATAAACTGCGTCCCTTCGTGACCGTCTCCTCCTCGGGCATGGTGAACCTCAACACCGCGCCGAAGGAGGTGCTGATGTCCCTCTCGGCGGGGACGGACCTCGCGGGAGCCGGGGCGATCGACGCGAAGACCGCGGACGAGATCCTTCAATACCGGAAGGACCACCCGTTCACGACCCCGAGTCAGATCGGAAACGTCTCCCCGTTCCTGCGGGATCTGTACGCAAAGACCTTGATCAGGAGCATGGTGGATGTCCGGTCGACGTATTTCCACGTCCGCTCGTCCGCGGATGCCGGCGGGACCGTCCGGACGGTCGACGCCATCGGAATCCGCGTGCAAAATGAGGTACAATGGCGGTTCTGGCGCATAGAGTAGCCCCGCTAACGCCCCCCCGGAGGGAACACGATGACCGGTTTTCACAGCCGTTTCCTGCTCGTGGTCGCTTTGATCCTCGGCACCGCCGCGACCGCCCGCGCCGAAGCGATATTTTCGGTAAACGCAGCGGGTGCCGGAAACCGGGTGTTCGACCAACCCTCGGTCGTTTCCAACGGGTCGGTGATCCATGTCGCGTTCGTGGGCGACAGCACCGCCGGCGCGGAAGCCTCGCCCGACACCAGGCTCTATTACGCGGCGGTCAACGGAGGGGCGGACTTCGCGAACAAGATGACAACCCGCGCCCAGGTCCTCGTCACCGCCCCGGTGGCGATCGACAACGGCGCTGCATACACCGATGCCCGTCACCCGCAGATCGCGCTGCGCTCCGCGACCGAACTGGCGGTCCTCTTCCAGGCGATCCCGTCCGACAATGCCGCCGCGGGGTTCAAGCTCTTCCGCGCCCGGGTGACGATCGACAACAACACCGTGGTTTCCCAGACCGTGAGCGAGATCCGGGACGCCGCGGGCGCAAGAATCCCGGGGAAACTGACCGATCCCTCCTTTGCCCTCGTTACCGGCGACAATACCATGAGGGCCGCCTTTTCCTCGTTCCCCTCCCTGGTCGGCGGTTCACCGTATTCGGACGTGTACTATGCGCGCGTAGGGCTGGATAACGCCCGTGTCGTCGACAACCCGATCCTACTGACGAAACTGTACCCAACCTCGCTCGCGGTAAGCAGCCCCGGGGTATCCCCCCTCCCCCGCCTTCAGCTGGACGGATTCTCCAACAGCCACATCGTCTGGGCGGCCAACAATTCGGCGGGCACCCCGTCGCCCACGGGAATCTATTACGCGATGGTGCAAACCGGCCCCTCCGGCGGCGGCGTGGACAACATCGCGATCGGCGCCACCCAGGTTCTCTCGGGGGGCTTACGGTGGGGGTTTCCCAACCTCTTCCTGGTCAGTACGAGCAACGTCTGGATCCTCGCCGCCGACGAACCGTCGATCGGCTCGACCGGATTGGCGGGATCGGTCGGGATCTCCCAGATCAACCCGTACGCCGTCACGCATGACGGAAATCCGGTGAACGTGAACAACGTGGGATCGAACACCTCGTTCTTCCTCAACCCGCCGGGAGGATCCGTGCTGTCTCCCGACTTCGACGCGTATCAACCCGGGGTGACGCTCGACAGCCAGAACCGGGTGCACGTCGCCGGATACGGATTCCGCGGCGACTACCCGCTCTACCAGGGAACCCCCGGAAGGTACTACGTCATGTCGCTCGGCTCCACGGTGACGGGCTCCGGGACGTCCTCCATATTCGCCTCCATGGTCACGTCTCCGGTCTCCGTAGGGATCGGCGATGTCGCGTTCGCAACGCAACTCCTCGACGACTACACACGGCCGGCGTTCGTCCATACCAGCGGAAAATCGGTCCAGTTCTGGTCGGGGCCGGACAACGTCGTGGCGGGGGCGCGCAACCTCTACGTCACCAGCACCTATTCCCCTGTCGACCCCTCGCCGCCGCAGTCCGGCTGCTCGATGGTCGGCGACCCGCGACGCGGCGAAGCGGGAAGAATCCCCGGCGCCGCCGTGCTCCTGCTCCCCGCCGTCCTCCTAGCGCTTCGTAAAGTGGCCCGGAAGGCATTTGCCCGGTCCCGGTAAGCGTCGGATCCCGGAGGGGCTCCGGGGCCGCGCGATCGTCGCGATCGGCGCGCTCCTTTTCCTGGCCTCGCTCTGCTCGGCGGTGGCCCTCACGCTGCCGTCGGACGCGATCCAGTCCACCCTCGGGCCGGCGCTCCGCAAGCACGGAATCGACCTGGCGGCGCAGGATACCCGGTTCGTCTTCCCCGCGGGGATCCGTTTTTCGGGGGTAACCCTCACCTTCCCCGGGAATCCGCCGGTCGCCCTGGACGAAATCTACGCTTCCTTCGAATGGACCGGGCTGTTTCGATGGGCTCCCGCGCGGCTGCGGTTCCGGAAGGGCGACGCTTCCGGGGATCTGCGCTTCTCCCCCGCCTTCTGGAACCCGGGGAGTGGAAACATTCTCCTGTCGGGCATCTCCTCGTCCGATCTCCCGCTCTCGGTCTTCTCGACGTCCGGGGCGGGGTTTTCCATCCGCCGGATCGAGGCCCGCTGGAAGGTGCGGGGCGGGAAGGTGACGGCGAACGGTTCGGGGACGTTCCACTTCCTCCAGGTTCCCATTCCAACCCCTGGGTCCCCGATCCGCGACGCGCGGATCGAGGAAGTCTCCCTCTCGTTCCTGATCCGGGAGAAGTCCCTGCTGATCCCGAAACTCGCGGGGACGTTCGAGGGATCGCAGGTGGAAGGCACGGGAGAGATCAAGGGGGTCCTGTCCCCCCGGTTTTCGATGATGACGCTGCTCCTGAGGATAAAGAACCCGTTCGAAGGCCGCGTCGGCCTGCTCTTCGACATGCTGTCGAAAAACGCAAAGAATGTTAATCTTAGAGTCGTCGGCACGCTGACCGCCCCGAAGGGCGAGTTCCAGTTCTTCTGACAGGGGACCATGTACTCGATCGGCATCTCCATCTCCCGCGACCGGATCTTCGGCGTCGCGCTCGAGGAAACGGCATCCGTCCGCCGGGTGGCTGCAGCCGTGTCGGTTCCGTGCTCCGAGCCGTTCGGAACCCCCGCTGACGCGGTCGCGCTTTCGGAGGCCCTCCGCGAGGCGCTGCCGGGAATCCCCCTGCCGGGCGCGGTGCTGACGCTGCCGCCGCCGCTCACGTTCCTCCGGCCGCTGACGCTCCCGGTGACCGACCTTCCGAGAGCGAGGGCGATCCACCTGGCCGAACTCGAAGGGAACCTGCCGATCGAGGACGAGGAGATCCTGTCCGACCTTCTGCCGGCTCCGCGGGATGGATCGGGGCTCTTCTTCGCGGTCGCCGCGCGTCGATCGTTCGTGGAAAACACGGCGAAACATTTCGGGACCGCGGGAATCCGTGTGGACCGCGTCGTCATCGATCCGGTCGCCCTGCTTCTTCTCGCACCCGATACC
>Ga0208566_1001438_pt1 | contig 13812 bp, 9 predicted proteins | sample PL_2010_150m_FD_184159 | JGI IMG/M metagenome (GOLD analysis project Ga0208566, IMG submission 184159) | Freshwater microbial communities from Powell Lake, British Columbia, Canada to study Microbial Dark Matter (Phase II) - PL_2010_150m... | ecosystem: Environmental > Aquatic > Freshwater > Lake...
CAAACATGAGCAATGATCCGGAACAGGAGTTTTTCAGTGATGGAGTCAGCGACGATATCATTATCAAGCTGGCCCAGGTACCCGGATTAAAAGTGGCGGGGCGCACTTCTTCTTTTACATTTAAGGGAAAAAATCAGGACCTGCGCAAAATAGGCGAGCAACTGGGTGTGAACCATATCCTGGAAGGCAGTATCAGAAAATCGGGGAATAAAATACGCATAACCGCACAACTTATCAAGGTGGCCGATGGATATCCTTTATGGTCTGAGATATATGAGCGGCAAGAGGAAAACATCTTTGATCTGCAGGATGACATTTCCATGGCCATCCTGAATGCCATTAAAATTAAGTTATTGGGAACGGTGAAGGATGCGGTACTTAAAAAGTACACCAATAACCCCGAAGCGTACCAACTCTATCTTCAGGGGCGTTTTTATTACAATAAGTTTGAAGGTGCGGATAACTTTACCAAGGCGATTTACTATTTCAATGCGGCAATCAAAATTGAGCCCGACTATGCATTGGCCTATGCTGCCATGGCCTCCAGCTATATGATTTTATGGGTCTACAATTATCTCCCGCCGGAAAAGTGCCTGCCACAAATGAAGGAGGCTGCCGAACATTCCCTCCGGCTGGATGATGGAATTGCTGAAAGCCATATAGTGATGGCCCGGATGAAAATGTATTATGAATGGGATTTCAAATCGGCAACCATTGAATACAAAAAAGCGATCGAACTGAACCCCAACCTTGCTGAAGCACATGAGAAATATGCCATTTGCCTGGGGCTTCTTGGCAATTTTACAGAAGCCATCAAACAGGCATCAATCGCATATAGCCTGGATCCCATATCATTACCGATCAATGATAATGTGGCGATGATCTATTATATGGCAGGAGATCATGAAAAAGAAATTGAATATGGACAGAGGTTAATTGAATTGGAACCCAATTTCTGGAGCGGCCATTGTATAGTCGGACGCGGACTGATGAATCTAAAGAGATACGAAGAAGCTTTTCCTGAAATTGAAATAGCGATTCGTCAAAATTACAGCTCCCTGACATTACGTTATCTGGCTATTCTATATGGACTTATGGGAGAAAAAACAAAGGCAAGGGAAGTTATTGAAAAAATGGAAACCATGAAAAGCACGCAATGGGTAGGCAATGCTGATTTTGGCATTGCTTATATGGCCTTGGGAGAATTTGATGCGGCATATCAATATTTTGAAAAGGCAATTGAAATGTGTGAGGGGCTTATGTTATATTTACAATTTCCCATCCGGCTTTTCCCGGAATTTAAAAAAGACCCGCGAACCAGGCAATTGTTTGAAAAAATGGGGTTGCCGTTCCAGTGATAATTAAGCCTTAATTTATTCCAGATCGTATTCCTTTTTAACCATGCCGATAAGTCTCTGCGCCTTGCCTTTTAATTCATTGGTACACTTGATATTCACCAGGTTAATCCTTCTGGAAAATTGAACACGTGTTAACAGATCATTGATTAGAAAACGGTCATTTTTGAGCAGGGGCGGATTCCCTGATGGAATGGTAATGATCGGATAATTCGTGACCATTTGATCAAATATCCTTACGTCAAACAATTTTATCATGGTTTCCCGATAATCACGAAGCTGAAGGAAATCAAGCTGCCTGTTATCCTCGTACTGCTGGTATAAGTTGAAATAGGCCTGTAAACTGTCTACAACATTTTTCTTCTGAATAAGACGAAGCCCGCCGGAATTCTTTAGTTGCATCAGTGTTCCGTCTGTCATGTGAAAAATATATTCTATGATGGAAAACCGCCGGGCGCAGTAATAAATCAAACTTGTGTGGTTCCGATATTGGTTCCCCAAAAACAATGAGGTAAGCGAATCTGCGATTTGATTCTTTGCTTCTTTATTGGCAATGAAAGAGTCGATATTGCTTATGTCCTGCTCAAGGTCTTTCACCAGTGATTGCATGTATTGTTTTTCACGATGATGCTCAGTGTACAGTTCTCTCTTGTTTTCAACAAAGAATCCCAGAGATATGGCCAGAAACAGCATCAGGAATTCGAAGAAATAGTGCCAGATTTTTGTTCCGGGGGCTTTGTGAAGGTGGTGGGCGTGTGTTTCCATGGTCATCCTGCAATTTTGATGCAAGGTAGAATAATCTTCTCAAATGAACCCTCGTGCCCTAAAACTTCAGACTCCGGGTAATTTCGTTGTTATTCGATTAACATATTGATTATCTGATACAAACAAATAACTTTAATTAATTAAAGTAGGTAAAATCAAAATTATGCCTTCCATCATTCCGGGTTTCGAATACGACATCTTCATAAGTTACCGCCAGAAGGACAACAAAGGCGACAGGTGGGTGAGCGAATTTGTGGAAGCCTTAAAGACCGAACTTGAATCCACCTTCAAAGAGGATATCAGCGTTTACTTTGACACCAACCTGCATGACGGGCTGCTTGAGACGCACGACGTGGACGCCTCGCTCAGGGAGAAGCTGAAATGCCTGGTTTTTATCCCGATCATCTCCCGGACCTATTGCGACCCCAGATCTTTTGCGTGGGAGCATGAGTTCAGGGCTTTCGTGGAGCAGGCATCACAAAGTGAATCCGGACTTAAAGTGAAACTGCCCAATGGTAATGTGGCCAGCCGTGTGCTCCCGGTTCGGATTCACGAGCTGGAGGCAGTAGACAAACTTCTCCTCGAAAACGAGCTGGGTGGCGTATTGAGGGCCATTGATTTTATTTACCGACAGCCGGGAGTCAACAGGCCGCTTACCCCGCTGAATGACGAAAAGTTGAATCTGAACAACACCCGATACCGGAATCAGATCAACAAGGTGTCAAATGCGCTGAGTGAGATTTTTGCCGGATTGAAGGCACAACCTGGACCAGCTTCCGGGGGGAGAACTCTGCAGGTTGTGGAATCGGTGGAAAACCGGCAAGAACGCAGCAAGGGCAAACGGAATGGCCAATTTAAAACGGGCAGGTGGCTTACCGGTGCACTTATGCTGGCGGTTCTATTGGCTCTGGGAATTTATTTTCCTCACCTGATCAACAAGGAGGAATCCAAAAACCTGAAAGACTCAAGCGGAAGGATTACCATTGCTGTAATGCCATTCCAGAATTTGACCAATGATACAATCTGGAATGTTTGGCGTGATGGAATACAGGACATGTTGATCACCTATCTCTCGAATTCCGAGGAATTAATGGTCAGACAAGCCGAATCGGTCTCTGATTTATTGGAAAGCAAGGGCCTGGTAAATTACGCTTCCCTTACTCCCTCAATTGCCAGAACGATTTCGCAGAAACTGGATGCAAATGTCTACATCCATGGCAGCATCAAACAGGCCGGCTCAAAAATCCGGCTGAATGCTGAATTAACCGATTCAAAAACGAATGCAGTGGTCAAATCTTTTGAAATAGACGGACCGGCACAGGAAGAAATGATTTTTCAGGTCATCGATTCGCTCAAGCGAATGGTCAGGAACTCATTGATCATATCCCATCTGGAAAAAGAATTGCCTGCCGGTTCGCTCTCCAGGAACAATATCACTACTTCTTCTCCGGAAGCATTCAGGTATTTCATTTATGGGCAAAAGGCTTCTGACAGGGACGATTTCACCTCATCAACAAAGTATTTTTCCCAGGCCTTGGCTGTTGATTCAACATTTACCGCTGCGACCTTATTTCTGGCCTATTCCTATTTTAATCAGGGGTCTTTCGCCGAAGCCAAAAAATGGTGCCTCATTCTTTACGCGAAAAGAGATCAAATGCCCATGGAGTTGAAGCTGCGCACAAACCATTTGTATGCCGCGTTGTTTGAAACGCCCTATCAGGAAATAGAATGCATAAATCAATTATTGCAGCTTGATGATCAGTTTCCCGGATTCTATCTCATTTTAGGTTTTACTTATCATCGATTGCAACAGTATGACAAGGCCATTCCCTTGCTGGAAAAAGCGTTGGACATTTACACAAAGAAATGGGATGTAAAGCCATCATCGCCATACAACAATCTAGTGCTTGGAAATGCATATCATGAAACCGGTCAGTACGCAAAAGAGAATGCGATATATGCGAAATCGGACGGATTATTTCCCGACAATCCGGAGCTGCTGAGCAAACACGCTGTTCTGGCTTTTATGCAGGGGGATACGGTTGCCGGAAATCAATATCTTAAAAGATTCATATCCGTCCGCAAGGGAAATTTCTGGCCTGAGGGGGCGATAACAGCAACGCTTGCATCCATTTTTTCGTCAGCGGGTCGTCTCGAAAAAGCCGAGCAGTATTTCCGGAAGGCCCTATTACAGGAACCTGCAGAAGTAGGGTGGAAGTATTATGGCCTCGGTGCATTCCTGATTGAATATGACCGGGGAATCAATGAGGGTATAGAACTGATCGACAAGGCGCTGCGATTGAGTCCCGATGATTGTTCCTACCTGAAATATAAAGGGTGGGGACTGTACAAGCAGGGAAAATATACAGAAGCGTTGAAGTTTCTTGAAAAAAGCTGGGAATTAAAGCCGGTTTATAACCACGGATTATTCCTTCATCTCGAGGAAGTAAAGAAGGCGATTGCAAACAATATGTAGAGACGCATACATGCGTCTACGAGAGACGCATACTTGCGCCTATTATAATCCCAAGTCTGAAAGTCTCGAAAGAAGATTTTTGTTGTTATTTCGTCAAGATTTATGTAATTTTACTCATTGGTTTGAGTAAATTGTAAATTATGTATCAAAGACCTTTGTTTCAGATCATTAAAACGAGGATGGTTGAACCAAGAAGGTTTATCCAGGTGGTGGCAGGCCCTCGCCAGGTTGGAAAAACCACTCTGGTTAATCAAGTAATGAAAGACCTTCCTTTTCCTGCACATTATGCCACGGCTGATGGCCTTGTAACTGCCGGGAGTGTTTGGCTCAGAGAGCAATGGGATTTCGCCCGGATCAGACAAGAGCAAAATCCATCGGCCGCCTTTTTATTGATCCTGGATGAAATCCAGAAAGTCGAAAACTGGAGCGAGATCGTTAAGCGGGAATGGGATGCTGATTCGTTGAACGGAATACCGGTTAAGGTGCTTTTATCGGGTTCATCCCGGCTTTTGTTGCAACAGGGATTGTCGGAATCTTTGACCGGACGTTTTGAAATGATCTATGCAGGCCACTGGTCATTCAGCGAAATGCATTCCGCCTTTGGCATCGAACTTAATCAATATATCTGGTTTGGCGGGTATCCGGGTTCAGCAGGAATCATGGACGAGGAGGTCAGGTGGAAACAATATATATCTGATTCCATCATCGAAACCAGCATTTCAAAGGATATCCTTATGTTGACCCGTGTTGAAAAACCCGCTTTGCTCCGCCGCCTGTTTGAATTCGGATGTTCATACTCGGGCCAGGTGTTTTCGTACACCAAAATGCTTGGACAATTGGTTGCTGCCGGTAACACCACAACCCTCTCCCACTATCTTGAATTACTCAGCCAGGCGGGCTTGCTTGCGGGTCTTGAGAAATTCTCCCTTAACGAAACGAGGCAGCGATCGTCGAGTCCGAAATTTCAGATTTTTAATACCGCCTTGATTTCTGCACTGCGGCATGAATCATATACTGAGGTATTAAATCAGCCTGCTCAATGGGGACGGCTGGTTGAATCTGCGGTGGGCGCTCATTTGGTCAATCATGCCCTCACCGCCAGGATTACCGTAAATTACTGGCGCGACCGGAATGATGAGGTTGACTTTGTGATTCAGAAAAACGGAAAAGTTCTCGGGTTGGAGGTCTCTTCCGGAGAAGGCTACAAACGTAAGGGCATGGAGGCTTTCCAGAAACGTTTTCAACCCCACCGCATTTTACTGATCGGTAAAACAGGGATGCCATTGCTCGAATTCCTGAAGATCAATCCGGGCGATTTATTTTGAAACCCGAAAACCGAAAACCAAAACGCACCCCTTCGGGCAACCAGGTAAGCTGTAGTATAAAAGATTGTTCAACAAAAAGCCAGCTTCCTGATATTAAGTTATATTTGAAAGTGCTAACCTAAAATCCGGATCATGCCCTCAGTTTTAACCGGTTTCAAATACGACATCTTCATCAGCTACCGCCAGAAGGACAATAAATACGACGGCTGGGTGACGGAGTTTGTCGACAATCTGAAGAAAGAACTGGAGGCAACTTTCAAGGAGGATGTATCCATTTACTTCGATGTGGATCCGCACAACGGGTTGCTGGAAACCCACAATGTTGATAAAAGCCTGAAAGAGAAACTGAAGTGCCTGATATTCATCCCCATCATCTCCCAAACCTATTGCGATTCAAAAAGTTTTGCCTGGCAGCACGAGTTTGTTGCCTTCAACAATCTGGCAAAGGAAGACCGGTTCGGCAGGGATATCCGCCTTGCCGGCGGAAATGTGGCCAGCAGGATATTGCCGGTGAAGATCCATACCCTCGACCAGGAGGATAAATCGCTGCTTGAAAATGAGTTGGGTGGAGTATTAAGGGCAATCGAGTTTATCTATAAAGAGGTTGGCGTGAACCGGCCGCTAAAACCAACAGATGATAAAAAGGATAATCTCAATAAGACTTATTACCGCGATCAGATTAACAAGGTAGCAAACGCCGTCAAAGAGATCATTTCGGGATTAAAGGCAGAACCAGCCGCACTGACTGAGGACAAAACTCAACCAAGGGAGCCATTGAGTGAGGTCAAAAGGGAAGTTGTTAGATCAAGGGCTTATAAGCCAAAAAGCCGAATACTGAAATACGTAATCGGTTCCTTCCTGGTGCTGGCATTGCTGGTGCCGGGATATCTCCTTATTCCCAAGCTTTTTAAATCCTCCAAACCAGCAGAAATATCCATCGCTGTGCTCCCATTTGCAAACATGAGCAATGATCCGGAACAGGAGTTTTTCAGTGATGGAGTCAGCGACGATATCATTATCAAGCTGGCCCAGGTACCCGGATTAAAAGTGGCGGGGCGCACTTCTTCTTTTACATTTAAGGGGTAAAATCTGGACCTGCGCAAGATAGGCGGGCAACTAGGTGTGAATCATATCCTGGAAGGCAGTATAAGAAAATCCGGAAAAACAATTCGAATAACGGTACAGCTTATCAAGGTTTCCGATGGATATCCTTTATGGTCTGAGAAATATGACCGGCAGGAGGAAAACATCTTTGATCTGCAGGATGACATATCCCTGGCCATCCTGAATGCCATTAAAATCAAGTTATTAGGAACGGTGAAGAATGCAGTACTTAAAAAGTACACCAATAACCCCGAAGCATATAAACTATATCTTCAGGGACGATTTTATCTCAATAAGTATGAAGGGGCAGATAACTGCAACAAGGCGATTGATTATTTCAAGGCTGCAATCAAAATGGAGCCTGACTATGCATTAGCCTATGCCGGTGTGGCATCCAGCTATTTGTCTTTATGGATCTTTAATTATCTCCCGCCGGAAAAGTGTCTTCCACAAATGAAGCAGGCAATTCAGCATAGCCTTCAGTTAGACGACGAAATTGCTGAAAGCCATTCAACAATGGGCAGTATAAAAATGCTTAATGAATGGGATTTTGCAGCGGCAACTATTGAATTAAAAAAAGCTATCGAACTGAACCCCAACCTAGCTGAGGCACATGTGCAATATGCCGTATGCCTGGGGTTTCTTGGCAATTATACAGAAGCGTTAAAACAAGGATCAATCGCAAAAAGTCTTGATCCCTTTTCTCCATCGATTAATTATAATGTAACAAATATATATTGGATGGCAGGAGATTATGAAAAGGAAATTGAATATGGAAAGAGGTTAGTTGAATTGGAACCCAATTTCTGGGGCGGACATAATCATATTGGACGTGGGTTGATGTATTTAAAGAGATACGAAGAAGCTTTTCCTGAAATTGAAATAGCGGTTCGTCAAAATTGCACCTCCTTGACATTGCGTTATCTGGCTCTTCTATATGTACTTATGGGAGAACAAGTAAAGGCACGGGAGGTGCTCAGAAAAATGGAAAACCTGAGAAGCACCCAATGGGTAGGTAATTATGAAATGGGCCAAGTTTATATGGCACTGGGAGAATTTGATCATGCATTTCAATATTTTGAAAAGGCAATAGAAAAGCATGAGGGGTTTATGTTATATTTTAAATATTTTACCCGGCTCTTCCCGGAACTTAAAAAAGACCCGCGAACCAGGCAATTGTTTGAAAAAATGGGCTTGCCGTATCAATAATAATTCAGAAGACGCAATTATGCGTCTCTACAAAGACGCAAATATGCGTCTCTACTCAATGTCTACATAGAATCCCATACTCAAAGTCAGTCCCTTGTTCTTTAAGGGCTTGGAATTTCCAATCATGAGCGGATTTTTATTGAGATCTTTCAGCCCATATTGATATTTTATATCCAGAATCACGCCAAGTCCCTGACGAATAGGAGTTTCTATACCTCCACCTGCTATGATACCGAAATCGTTAAGGTAAAGGCCATCTCTGATCGGTACCTTTTTTACCATTTCGCCTAACCGCAGTCCGGTGAAATTAGCGTGTACCAGATACCCGTAATAGCCTCCAGCCTGAATATAGAATTTACTGGTACCCCCAAGGTTAAACCTCAGATATAGAGGAATATTAACATAATCAAGATTAGTTTTTACCAGATAGGTGGAATCAGCAATTACTGTTCCTTTTGAATCCCAAACCTGGTTGGTAAATTTGTTCCCCTTACGCTGATAACCGAGCTCCGTCATGAGTTGAATACCATTGATGATCTTCAAGCTGCCAACCAGTCCAGTTGTTAGCGTAATTCTCTGACTGGCAATCTCCTCATTAATGAATCCGGGAAATCCCATGCCCAATTTTGCACCATAGGATAAAACCTGTGACTGTGCAACCGACCCTGCAATCAGAAGGATTGCCACTACAGTAAATGCAAATCGTTTTCTCATTTTGCAATTTAATTATGATTCCCGAGCAAACCGATACTTCTTTGAACAAATGCATCGAGAGCCTCGCCCGTTAGATGGTTGGTGGCCAGCAGGGCAAGGTCAATCAACTGTTTAATCATAGGATTTTCCTTCCCGTAAGCAGCCAGAATTTCATTGCGCTGCTTCTCAGCCTCTTCGATTTGTTTGGCCAACTCAGTTCTTTTATCCTTTTCTTCTTGTCCGATCTCTTCTTCTTTCTTGCCTTTAAGCAACTTCTCAAGACTCTCCTGGTCGGCCTTTATTTTGACCACTTCTTTATCAAACTTGATGGCTTCTGCTCCATGAGCTTGTTTTAGCTGTTCACCTATCTGAAGTACAACAGGATGATTAGCATTGACTACCAGGTTAAAACTATCCGGAAGATCTTTATAAAAATTCATTCCCCCTGATAATTTTGACATCTCCTTCATCCTGCGGCTCCATTCCGATTGAGTGATTATAACCGGGTGGGCAGTTTCATCCAGTGCTTCGAAAGTTACAAAATAGCCTTCTCCCGGTGCCTGGCTCTTAAAAACGGGATTTAACCAGGATTCTAAAGTTTTATCGAGTTTAGATTCTTTCTTATCCGACTTATCAATCAGTTTATCAATAACATCTGAATCAACACGGACAAAATGTGTTTTCTCGAGTTTTTCTTCCAGATGGTTCAAAAAGTGAGTATCAAACTGGCCATCCATCACAAGAACATCATATCCTTTTTCCTTTGCTGCACGGATGAAACTGAATTGCTCTTCCTTATCATTTGCATACAGGTAAACCAGAGTTCCGTTTTTATCTGTCTGATTACCCTTGATAATTTCCTTGTATTCATCATAGGTGAAGTACTTGCTCTCTGTATTCTTCAATAAAGCAAATTCCTTTGCCTTATCCCAGAACTTCTCCTCGGTCAGCATTCCATAATTGATGAACAATTTCAGGTCGTCCCACTTTTGTTCAAATTGCTCCCTGTCATTGGTGAAGATATCTTTCAAACGGTCAGCAACTTTCTTGGTTATATGGGCTGATATTTTTTTAACATTTTGATCGGATTGCAAGAATGAACGGCTGACATTCAAGGGGATATCCGGGCTATCAAGAACACCGTGCAACAAGGTCAGGAAATCGGGAACAATTCCTTCAACGGAATCGGTCACATAAACCTGGTTGGAATAGAGTTGTATTTTGTTCTTCTGAACTTCATAATTGCTCCGGATTTTCGGAAAATAAAGAATACCGGTCAGATGAAACGGATAATCAACATTCAGATGGATATGAAAGAGGGGATCTTCCGACATCGGATAGAGTTCCCTGTAAAATTTGGAATAATCCTCATCGGTCAGGTCGGCCGGCTTTTTTGTCCAGGCCGGCTCAGTATTATTGATGATTTTATCCTTATCGGTCTCTTCATACTTGCCATTCTTCCATTCCTTTTCCTTTCCAAAGGCGATGGGGATCGGCAGGAAGCGGCTGTATTTATTCAAAAGAGCCTGGATACGGTCTTCTTCCAGGAATTCGGAGGAATCCTTATCGAGATGGAGTATTACATCAGTTCCGCGATCTTCGCGGTCAATTTCTTCCAAAGTATATTCGGGATTGCCTTTGCATGACCAATTGACTGCTTTGCCCCGTTTATATGACTTTGTAATGATTTCAACCTGATCAGAAACCATGAAAGTGGAATAGAAACCCAAACCAAAATGTCCAATAATAGCATTGGCATCTTTTTTATATTTCTTCATAAACTCCTCAGCGCCAGAGAAAGCAATCTCGTTGATAAATTTATCGATCTCCTTGGCAGTCATTCCGACGCCCCGGTCAGAAACAGTTAGGGTCTTTTTCTTCTTATTCAGGATAACCTGGATGGTTAAATCCCCCATCTCACCGGTAAATTCCCCTACCGAAGCGAGGGTTTTCAACTTTTGAGTTGCATCTATTGCATTGGATATCAATTCACGAAGAAATATTTCATGATCGGAATAGAGAAATTTCTTGATGATCGGAAAGATGTTTTCCGAGGTTACATTAATCGTACCTTGCTGCTTTGAAGTTTCCATATTGTAAAATAGTTTTAGCCTGCCTCCCCGTTTCAAAGGCCATGCCACCAAAATACTCCTGACATTTTTACAGTATATGATCAGCCTTGAGTTACCGATCCCGTGGTATAATTCAAGGTTGAACCGAACAAACTATGAGGAATACTGAAAATAACTAATGTCATTAAAGCAGCAAGAATGATCAGCCATGGACGGCCCTTACCTTTAATCCCGAACAGAGCGGCTGCCCAGAATACAAAGGCAAACAGGGTTTTATTATCGGTCAGATCCCAGCCGAAAGGAATACCGGTCCACCAGTCACCAAATGCATACCATTGAACCCAGGGTCCGAGGATAAATCCACCAATGAACAGAATGACAAAAGTCCATAACGTATAACGGCGGAACCGTTCGATTTTAAAAGCAGCAAATAAGCCGGCGATGGTTGAAAACAACATGGCCAGAAACATAAGAAGAATATGCGGAATCAGAACTCCGGCCGGTACATCCCCTTTAAACCGGATTACCACCGGACGGTTTTTCGCGACATCCACAGTTTGTCCGTTTTTAACCAATTCGATATAGTACTCTAATTTGCCGGCTGATGGTTGCTGAGGCAGATAGGCAGCCAGGGTGGTTTCATCTTTCTTCCTCATGATCTTTTTCATGAAGGCTGAATGGTACTTTATATTGGTCATTTTAAAATCAACTCTCGTCCAGTCTTCTGCAATACCCAGCTTTTTATAATATACTGAAGCATGCACCGCGGTATCCTTAACCGGCAGTTTGACTCTGGCATCCCGGGCACCGCTGGTGCGGATCAATTCCAGAGAATATGTACTGTCGCCCAGAATCACCTTTTCAGCCCGGGGATAGGTAGGGCCGGTTTTACGCTGGTACATGGCTGCGCTTAGGGTAATGATCACCGCCAGAATCCACAAAAATGTCTTTTTCATACTAGTCATTATTAAAGTTGGACCAAAACTATTACTTTCTTATCACCGCGCAACAATTCAACTGAAATGGTTTGACCCAATTTCAAAGACTGCAGCCGGGTCATATAATCATAAATATTGGTAACCGGTAAACCGTTGATCCCGACTATCCGGTCGCCTTTGGTGATTCCGGCCAATTGTGCCGGCTTGCCAGGTGTTGCGAACTCAACACGCAAACCATTGTTTTCCGTACCAGAAACATCCGGCATAATTCCGAGCGTAACCTTGAGCTTCCTTCGGCCTGAATCGGATACTTTCGGACCCGCCTCTTTAAATGTCAGGGCCTTTGGTGAATCAGCAATGGAAAGAATAATTTCCGAAACCTCATCGGCGATTTCGGCCATATTATTGTAGTCCAGTTTATCCGGGGTATCACCCGGGGTATGATAATCGAGATGTGCACCGGTGCTGAAAAAAAGAACCGGGATACCGACCGTATAAAAAGAGGCATGATCCGACGGACCAAAACCTTCGGGTGATTTCGCCCAAGTCAGTTTTCCTGGTTTTACCAGTCCAATCAGGCTATCCATCTCCAAAGCTGTTCCTGTGCCGCTGATGGTAAGGCGTTTTTCTTCATTGGGGCGACCCACCATGTCCATATTAACCATTGCTGATATGCGTTTTAGCGGGACCGGACTGTGTGCTACGAAATATTTCGATCCTAAAAGCCCCATCTCTTCACCGGTAAAAGCAATGAAAAGCACTGACCGGTGCAGTTTATCTTTTATAGAAGAAAGGTAACCGGCCATTTCAATTATCGAAGCTACTCCTGATGCATTATCATCCGCGCCGGGATGGACTCCTACCGTATCCTGAACTCTGGAATTACTTCCCATACCGCCCATTCCCAGATGGTCAAAGTGGGCTCCGACAACAACCCATTCCTGGCGGGCTCCGGTGTCGCGGGCCTGTATCCAGCCAATTACATTTTGCGTGGTAGCTGTTTGGGTAATTATATCAGCCCGGATCGATGCCGTCAGGCCGAGATCTTTTGAAAGCGATTGATGCGACTGATTCAGTTGCATTTCAACCACTTCCACCTTCATATTCTGGCCCGATAAAGCCTGGTTCATGAAAGCCCGTTTGACCCGGATGACCGGCAAACCCGCAGAGCTCTCCTTAACGGTTCCAAATTCAAGCTCATCTTTATCATCATAAGCCGGACCGGCCACGAAAATTACCGCAGCAACTCCGGCATCCCTGGCGTTAAGCAGCTTTAAACGGACAGAACCGTAATCTTCGAACGGGTCTGTTGCCGAACCTTTTGGTGGTTCCGGTGCACCCAGCAAGATCAATCCGATTTTCCCTTTGACATCTATTCCTGCATAATCATCCCAGTTGAGTGTATCAGATTTTATCCTGAATCCATATCCAAGGAAAACAATTGATGCATTCACTTTCCCATTATCGCTGATTGAAACCGGGGTAAAATCTTTTTCAGCCACCGCTGATTGTCCGTTAATAGAAAATGCGTTTGCTGTACCCTTTTTTACACCGGTGGTTACCTGGAATGCCTGAAACCCATTTTCAGGTAACTGGGTCAATCCATATTCCCTGAAACAATTCCGGATATAAATCGCGGCCATGAGATCTCCCGGCGTTCCGGGATATCGGCCTGCCAATTCCTGGGAAGCCAGGTATTCCACATGTTTTCTGAGCTCGCCCGATGTGATGGCTGCTGAATTCTGAGCCCGGCAACCGCCAATCGGAATCAAACATATAAACGTGAAAATTAACCCTTTAATAATTTTCGTCATGCTGTTTTTATAAAATAAGCGGGTCAAAAATACAACTTTTAATATCCGAACCATTAAAAGC
>Ga0208566_1001441_pt1 | contig 13799 bp, 14 predicted proteins | sample PL_2010_150m_FD_184159 | JGI IMG/M metagenome (GOLD analysis project Ga0208566, IMG submission 184159) | Freshwater microbial communities from Powell Lake, British Columbia, Canada to study Microbial Dark Matter (Phase II) - PL_2010_150m... | ecosystem: Environmental > Aquatic > Freshwater >...
GTTCTTACTTGAGATAGCTATGAACATGTACTTCCTTGAATGAATTCTTATTATGCAAATCACTTCTACTTTTCAGTTAGTGTAGTTTCATAAACACACAGCAGTGATTTAACTCACTAGTTGAGATGATCAGAAAAATTAAATACGAATCCTTTTATACCGAAAAGATTTGATTAATACTTTGAATAGCATATTTTGTAAAGATCAGTGATTCTTTCTTCTGGAGAAACGTATCCTATATGAATGATTTTTGTATGGCACATGTCTTTTTTTCCCCGTAGTTTCAATGTGAGTATGTGACCAGCCGTTACAGAAATTAATACTTAACTTTTTTTAAAAAAATATCATGGGTTTATCTCAATTAATATTATTAGCCGGCAGCTTGGTCTTGCTCGGAGTTATTTCTCTTACCATCTATAACTCGTTCAATTCAAAAACTGATTCCGACTTGTATAATGAAGCATACATAACCGCATCCGGTATTGGGCAATCCGTATTTGATCAGATACTAACAAAATCCTTCGATCAGAACACAGTGACAACTCCGGTTACAAGTACAAGTTCACTTACAGCTGCAGCATTACTTGGTCCCGATGCCGGAGAATCGTCCGTTTTATTATTTAATGATGTTGATGATTACAAAAACTATACACGTGTTGATACAATGTCGGTGTTGGGAATTTTTAATACACGGGTTAACGTTAATTATGTTAGTAAAATGAATCCTGATCAGATCAGTGCTATTCCGACATTTACAAAAAGGATTGACATCTTTGTAACGAATTCTTATCTGAAGGACACACTTAAACTCAAATATGCCACAGCTTATTAATAAAAAATTATGAGTGATCTAATAGAGTTACTTGGTTCTATCGTTATTGCCGCATACATTATTCTAATTATTATTGCGCTTAATATAAGGATGAATAATTCCGCTACTCAAATTTATCAGGATACATTCAATCAGCGCAGTGTAATTAGTGCGGCTGATATTCTTGATTACGATTTTTATAAGATTGGATTCAAAGCTTCATCAGCAAAAATAGTTCAAGCAGATTCAAGTACAATTAAATATGCTACCGATTATGACAACACAGGAACTATCGATACAATTTCGTATTACCTTAGCAGCACATCTGCTATGAGCAGCACAAAAAATCCAAGAGATAAATTGTTGTATAGAAAAGTCAATCAAACGGTCACTACTGCTTCGGTGGTTACAAGATTTTATATGCAGTACTATGATTCTCTACTGAACAAACTTTCATATGCATCGCTGACGAATGCAGCCACACGGGCGAATATTCGAACTATACGCGTTCTGGTAAAAAGCGAATTAGCAGATTCCGTCAGCGCTAATTACAGTCCTGTTGAATGGAGAAAAGAATATAGACCAAGGAATTTACATTAAGAGGTTAAAATGGGAAAAACAATTTTAATATATGTCTTGGGTACTCTCTCAATTTTTGTAATAATTAATATGAATTTGAGCGGGACTATTCTGGACCAATCAAAATCTGCATATGGGTACTATGCAGAAGTTCAAGTGCGCGATATCGGCAACACAATGATAGAAATGTTGACGTCTCAACTTGCTGACAGCGCTTCATACCGAGTTACTTCACCGGCAAATAAATCCTTTTTTGGTGGACAGGTTACTTACACGGTAAAAGATACAGTAGTCGCACCGGATTCTATGGTAAAAATAAACGTGTCGGCAACATATTTTGACCAGACAAAAAATATGTTTTCACTATTGATGAAACCCGGAAGCGGAGGATCGGTACCACCGGCGGCATTTAACTACGCAGTTTATTCAAATGGTGATCTTCAGCTTTCCGGCAATGCTGAAATCCAAGCTGAAAACCATGCATGGAATGCAAACGTTCATACAAACGGAAATATGCAATTAAATGGTAATCCTGAGATAGACGGTTTTGTAACCTATACGAATAGCTTATCTCAAAGTGGTCATCCTCAAATACAACCGAATCAAAATCCAAATAATTTACCTGTTACAAGTCAAGTTTCTCCTGTTACAGTTCCATCCTTTAATCCTGATAACTATCAAGGAATCGCTACTCAAACTTATGCTGGCAACTTCAATAAAAGCAGCGGAACTGTTACGCTCGGGACAGCACAGAATCCGGCAATAATTTATGTAGGCGGAAATTTAGATTGGTCTGGTAATGTGACTGTTACTGGATATGGTATAATAGTTGTAAAAGGTAATGCACAAATGAGTGGAAACGTAACATTCCAAACACAAAATCCGAACAAAAGTACATTTGCGCTTTACACAGTTGGAAATATTCAGATGAGCGGGAACAGCGACATGTACGGTCAATATCTATCGCTTGCAAATATACAGATAAGCGGTAATGGTGAACTTAAGGGAAGTCTTTCGGCAGGAGGTCAGGTTCAGTTGAGCGGAAACGGAGAAGTTGAATATATTCCAGCGAATACAGCATTAACAGCACCGATCTTTGGAAGCGGTCAGCAATCAGCACGTCCCTACAAAGCGAAATTTTATTATGAATAAGATTTTTCTTTATGATTCAAGAAAATTCGATTGCGAGATATTGAATTGACTTTATTACAAAGTTAACGTGATACAGGTAATTTTGAAGTAGCAATATAAAAGCACAATATCTATTTGACCTCACCCGACCCTTCGGGCCACCCTCTCCTTGTTAAGGAGAGGGGTAGGGGGTGAGGATAAATTTAAGGGAAGGAGAATAAATCTCTTTCCCTTTTTTATGAGTATATCAATGACTTACTGCTGTCGGTTTCGGAGCATTCTTCTTTAGATAATCGATTATCATTGCTAATTTTTCATCACTTAAATTTTTTGCAGATACTTTTAGTAATTTCCCAAATGCTTCGATCTCTTCAGCGCTTCCTGGATAACCGATGTTTGGATTTTGTGTAGGCATAACGTTGGAGTCCGCAAGTTTTTTCCCAGTGGCATCAAGAAAAGCATAGAACGGTAACCCGGATTTTTCTCCGCCAAGTTTAGCCATAATTTCTTTCCCTCCGGGGTTTTCTAATGCTTCAACCTTATCTTTTGCCTCAAGAACATCTATATGAGTGATAACATAATTGTCTTCAAAGATTTTTTTCAGTTCATCACTCTGCATTGCTTTATCCAATCTCTTACACCAACTACACCACGATGCATGAAAGATTAGAAAAACATTTTTTTTAGATTCCTTTGCTTTTTGATAAGAAGTTTTTAGAATACTATTGGCTGCCTGAGGTTTTGTATCTTGTCCCAATAAAAGTGTAATAGTAAATAAAGAAACAAACAGAGTTAATATTAATTTTTTGTACATGGGATAATCTCCTGAATACATTGTAAAATATTTGCTGATCAAATATACAAATACATATTAGCGGCAAAAAGAAAAATTAAGTTTGTCAATACGAAGATTCCGAAAGGCCGTGAGGCAAATAATCTCTTTGTCCAAACAAAAAATAAGATTGCTTCTCCCGACTGCGTCGGGATCGCAATGACAATACTAAGGAATATTTATTTTGAATTTAATTCGGTAATTTTGAATTAGAACTGATAATAATTACGCATTAACAAATGGATAAGTCCTATGTATGAGTATCAGAAGGATAATGTTTTTTTTGCTCAAGTACCCGGAATGATGGAATCACTTTGCGAAGAGGAACTGATTGAACTTGGTGCAAAGAATACTAAAGTTGCTTACAGAGGTGTCTATTTTGAAGCAGATCAGGTTTCATTATATAAAATAAATTATACATCTAGATTAATCTCGAGAGTTCTTGCACCGCTAATTACATTTCACTGTCCCAATACAAATACACTTATCAAAACTGCGGAAAAAATAAAGTGGGAAGAGATCTTTACTGTTGAAAAAACTTTTGCGATTACTGCTTCGGTTGCCAAAAGTCAAATAACTAATTCATTATACGCCTCTCAGTGTTTAAAAGACGGCATCGTTGATTATTTCAGAAAGGTGAGTAACGGAGTTCGTCCCGATGTGAATACAACAAATCCCGATGTACGGATTAATCTTCACATCGAAAAAGATGAAGCCGTTATAAGTTTAGATACGTCCGGTGAATCTCTTCATAAAAGAGGATACAGATTATTGGCGGGAGAAGCGCCAATGCAGGAAACACTTGCCGCAGCAATTATCCGCATTAGTAAATGGGATGGGCAAAATCCTTTGTGGGATTGCATGTGCGGATCGGGAACAATTATTTGTGAAGCGTTAATGCATCACTGCAGAATACCCGCTCAGAAATTGAGAACAAACTTCGGATTTTTTTATATGCCGGATTTCGATAAACAGATTTGGGAAAAGATAAAAGATGAATCTGATCAGAAAATTCGTCCGTTGCCAAAAGGGTTGATCAGCGGAAGCGACAAGTCTCAAAGAATAATTGATGTAGCAAAAGAAAATCTATCCCGGCTTCCGTTTACCGACGCTGTAGATCTATCATGTCATCCATTTCAACATGTTAAACAATTTGAAAACGGAACACTAATAACAAATCCTCCTTACGGTATCCGCATGGGTGAATTTGAGGAAGTGAAAAAGCTTTATACTGAGCTTGGAGATTTTATTAAACAAAAATGTAAAGGAACAACTGCGTTTATTTATACAGGCGATCCGGTACTTAGAAAATCTATAGGATTGAAAACATCGAAAAGAGTTCCACTAGTTAACGGAAAACTTGAAGGAGTACTGGTTCAAATTGACAGCTATGAAGGAAGTAAAAAGAAATATTATGCTGTATATAAAGCTGAGGAAGAATTATTGAAGAAGAAAACCGAAGACTAATAAAAATATATTTTATTAAAAAATTATTATTGGTAATACAACTCAATATGGAACTAATAGAATATGAAAATGGTTATAGATAGAAAACTGGAAAGGACTTAAATGAATAATTAATACAATGGTATAAAAGAGGAACCTAATTATGAATAATCCAGTTATAAGTAAAAGCAATCTATTTGATTTTTTCCAGAAGAGTGATTGTTATGCAAAATATTTTTTTGCAATCATATTTCTATCATTATTAAGTTTTCCCATTCTAAAAGCGCAAGATTTAACAAAAAATTCTAACAAATTACTAATACCTTCCACATCCGTATTCTCAAATTCATTAAGTAGAGGTGAATCACTAGCATTCGCAAATTCAGTATTTCCTGATACTACTGTTCAGATATTCAAACCAAAATTATTACCTGATAAAATGAGTTTTTTCGAAAGAGGATTGTGGGGAGAGAATGGATTGATGAGAGGAATTGGTCTTGCCTCACCGCTTACACCTGAAGTTAGGAAATACGAACTTGAAGTTCGCAGAACTATGTTAACAGCGCATCAGATTGGTGGTTTTGCTACGCTCGGATTGATGTTGGCAACATGCTACTATGGCCAAAAAATTATAGACGGCGACTTTAATTATGAATCAACTAAAAAAAAATTAGTCTTTGCTACAATAACATCATACTCAATTACAGCTTTACTTTCAATTCTTTCGCCGCCGCCGCTTATTCGTCGTGATGAAACAAGTACAACTACAATACACAAATTTCTCGCATGGTTTCATGTTGCGGGAATGATTGTTACTCCTATTCTGGGCTCATTAATTAATACTAACCGCGTGTTTAATATTGACAAGGCTCATTTTCATCAAGTTGCCGGTTATATCACCACAGCAATATTCGCTACAGCAATGATTGTAATAACATTCTAGTAGGAGAGATATTTTGAAAGCCAAAATAAATGTTGTTTTAATATTACTCTTTTTTCAATTTTCAATTGTGCTTCCGCAATCCAAACAAATCGAGGCAGTAAAACAAGAATCTTCAATAACATATCAACTTACCCATCTGCTACATGAAATTGAATCAACAAGTAAAGAAGCATACTGTAAAATTGATTTTGATCTTAGCAAAAAGGAGATCAAAAAAGTTTTTGTTCAGGTAGATGTAACTACATTCAACAGTGGAAATTCAAATCGTGATTCTCATGCAATGGAAGTAATTGATGCGCTTTCTTTTCCTGATTCAAGATTTACAAGTTCATCTATTACACAAAAGGGTGATAGCTTGAAAGTTTATGGCAAGCTTACTTTTCATGGAATTACTCAAGATATAGTAATCTCTGCTGCTACCAAATGGACGAATAATAAATTAGTGGTTAATGGAAATTTTGATATTAGTTTAACTGCATTCAAAGTTGAGAGACCATCATTATTGTTTATTCCATGTAAAGACATTCTAAAATTTACTCTCGATCAAGTATTTAATCTGATGTAAGAAGTAATCGTTTTTATATTTCTTTAATTGATAAAAAGGGAAAATATATATGGATAGAAAAGAATTTTTAGTAACACTTGGTAAAGGTGCAGCAGTTGCTGGATTAGCTTACTGTGTTGGCTGTGCAGCCAACGGTAATGATATTCCAACAGCACCATCCAACGTAGATATAACACTTGATCTCAGTCAATCGGCTAATAGTGCCCTAAACAATGTAGGCGGTTCAATTGTGAATAATGGCATTATTATAGGTCGTACTGGTACATCATCATTCGTAGCTGTTTCTTCCGCGTGTACACATCAGGGCACTACAATACAATTCCAGTTGAACAATAACAGGTTCTATTGCAATAACCATGGATCAACTTATGCATTAGATGGAACTGTTACTTTAGGGCCGGCAGAACGGTCTCTTACAAAATATAATACAACTTTTAGCGGAAATAGTTTGAGGATTTACAGCTAAGATTTCTTCTGATATAAAACAAAAAAAGCCAACGTGAGTTGGCTTTTCTGTTTTTATTTTATTGGATAATAATTTTACATACCTAGAATTACCAAACAACTCTTTGCCGCATCTACCAAAGGTGAAAAGTAAATTCCAAAAATTAAAATTGCTGCAACTAATACTGAAACAAGAATTGTATTTGGAAGCGATGTGATAATAGCTTGAGTTTCCTTTTCAGGTTTGGTTAAGAACATATGTTTAAGAACGCGGATATAATAATAAAGGGAAACAACCGAATTCAATAAAGCTATTACTGCAACGGCAATCATTTTTGCATCTACAAGCGCAATGAACAAATATAATTTACCGATAAATCCGGCAGTTGGCGGAAGTCCGGTTAACGAAACTAAAAATATTGCAAGCGATACACCAAGGAAAGGTGATGTAATTCCAAGACCATTATAATCATGAATATCTTCCGATCCGATCTTGTTTGCTATCAACATCACAACTAAAAATGCACCGAGGTTCATTATCAAATAAACAGAGAAGTAAATTAAGACTGCGAGCAGTCCTTGATTCGATAGAACTACTAAACCGAGAAGCAGATATCCCGCATGAGCGATGGAAGAGTAGGCGAGCATTCTCTTCATATTGTTTTGCCATAGAGCAGAGAAGTTACCAAGAGTCATTGAAAGGATTGAAATTGCAATGAGTAAAGTTTTCCAATCAAAGACATTGATCAATTGCCACATACCGTTTGCATCAGCATAAGAAACAAAAGTTGTTCTTATAAATCTTATAAGAAGAGCAAATCCTGCGGCTTTACTTGCAACAGATAAAAATGCAGTAATTGTTATCGGGGCACCTTCATAAACATCGGGTGTCCAAAAGTGAAATGGTGCAGAAGAAATTTTATATCCAATGCCAGCAAAAATTAAGAGACAGGCAAATGCGAGTGTAAAAAGATTGATATGCGGATTTTGGATGAGCGAATTAATTATATAAAGATTTGTACTGCCGGTTAATCCATAAATTAAAGAAATACCGAAAAGCATCAACCCGGATGATATTGCACCGTATAATAAATATTTCAATGCGGCTTCGCTGTTTCTCTCTCTTAATTTTGTAAATCCGGAAAGCACATAAGATGAGAGCGACATTAATTCCATTGAAAGATAGATCAAGATAAGATCGGAAGCAGAAATCATGAAGAACATTCCCAAAACCATTCCGAAGATTAAAACATAATATTCACCTATTCTATCTTTGATCTTAATAATTTCTTCGGAACCGAAAGAGAAGAAAATAATAAAAACAGTTGCTACGACCACGATCATTTTAAAGAAAACACCGAACGGATCAACTGCAACCATGCCGTATGTATATAATGCAGGTTGGAATGCAAATCCTTTTTCTCCGAACTGATTTAATACAAAGTAACCTGTGATTAAAATACCGGCGAGAGCTACGTAAGGGATAAATTTTTTGTCTTTATGAAAAATCAGATCAGTAAGAACCAGCACAAGCAAAACAATAGCGAGAACAATTTCCGGTACTATTAAACTAAGTGAGTGATATAGATTTGTATTTGCCATCATTAAAATAAAATTCCGCTATTGGTGAATTAATAGCTCCGTCTTAAAAGACGGAGCTATTAAAAAATATTAAAGAGCATTCGTTACAAAATTTACAAGAGAATTTACAGATGAATTCATTATGTCTAGCATTCCCGAAGGATAAACTCCTAAGAAAATAATAATTATTGTAAGTGGAATGAACATTGCATATTCGCGTTTATCAAGATCTTTAAGTGTTGCCCACTTTTCATTAAGTGGTCCGAAGAAAATTCTTTGAAGAGTCCACAACATGTAGCCGGCACCAAGAAGAATTCCAAGAGTAGAAATTATTGTAAGAACTCTTATTGCACTAACACCAAATGCACCAATGAATACAAGCACTTCAGAAACGAATCCGCTCATGCTTGGTAAACCGATTGCAGCAAAGAATGCAACTGTAACGAATCCAGTGTAGATCGGCATTTGAGAAGCAAGTCCTCCGAAATCATTTAATCCTCTTGTATGAGCGCGATCGTAAACAACTCCGACAATCAAGAAGAGCATTGCAGTAATTGTTCCGTGATTGAACATTTGGAATATTGCACCGTTAAGTCCAATAGTTGTAAGCGATGCCATTCCAAGTAGAACGTAACCCATGTGAGAAATAGATGAGTATGCAATTAATTTTTTAAAATCTTTTTGTGCAAGTGCAACAAGTGCACCGTAAACAATATTGATCATTCCGAAGAGAGCAATGTACCACATCAACTGACGTGTGATATCAGGAAAGATTGGATAGCTGACTCGCAAAATTCCGTATGTACCCATTTTCAAAAGAACGCCGGCAAGAATAACAGAGATTGGAGTTGGTGCTTCAACGTGTGCATCAGGTAACCATGTATGGAAAGGGAACATTGGAATCTTAATTGCAAAGCCGGCAAACAATGCGATGTATGCAATCAATCTTAAGTTATTGGGATTCAATGCTGATAGAATTCCATCTGCCGAATAATTAGCCGGATTCATTAAAGCAAGTAAACTGAATGTATGAACTCTACTTCCATTTGCCATTAATTCTGTAGCGCTGAAATATAGACCGATCATAACTAAAAGAATAAAAACACTTCCGAACAATGTATAAATGAAAAACTTTATAGCTGCATATTCTTTTCTTGGTCCGCCCCAAATACCGATTAAGAAATACATCGGCAGCAACATCAATTCCCAGAAAATGTAGAATAGAAAGAAATCGAGAGAGACAAAAACACCCATCATACCGGCATCAAGAAGAAGGAAGAGTGCAAAATATCCTTTAACGGATTTTTCAATTGTCCAGGATGAAATAGCAGCGATAAATGAAATGAGCGCAGTTAAGAGAACCATCGGCATACTTAATCCATCAATTCCCAAGAAGTAATCTACCTTAACATTACCGATCCATGAGATTCCGCTGATATTGATCCATCTAAATTTTTCTATGAATTGAAATGACTTTTCTTCATAAATACCTCCGCTTGCGTAATTATAGTTTGCAAGAAGAATTACTGCCAATATAACTTGTAGTGCAGTAATACCAAGCGTCAAGTATTTAATTGATTTGGGTTGTTCTTTTTTCATGAATAAGATTAAGAACATTCCCAGTACAGGGAGAAAAGTAATTAACGAAAGTATCGGAAATCCAATCATAACTGCTAACCTATGTTTATTTTAGCTTTTAGCTATTTAATTTTGATAGTTGTCATTCTGAGGAGTGAAACGACGAAGAATCTCTAAAACAAATTAATTATTAGATCCTTCGCTCCGCTCAGGATGACGTAAAACGTTAAAACGGTTTAAAGAACATCAACAAAATAATTATTGCAAAAATTACAAAGACAATGTACGTCTGAACTTTTCCTGTTTGTAATCTTCTGAAAGACAATCCTACAAAACCGCTGAAGAAAGCTGTAAAGTTTACAAAACCATCAACAACAAATGTATCGAACCATCCGCTCATTCTAGAAACAAATCTTATTACAGTAGCAGATCCATTTACAATTCCGTCAACAACTTTGTTATCAAACCATGCAAGGATTGAACTGAAACTTAATGTACCTGCAATAGCTGTCATATCATAAAGTTCATCAAGGAACCATTTGTTCAAAGAGAAATTGTAGAGAGGTTTGATCTTCTCTGCAAGTTTATCAGCATTAAGTTTTTCCCATTGATAGAACATGAATGCAAATAAAATTCCTAATCCAGCTACAGCAAGAGACAAAAACATAGCAGGGTAATGTGCCCAATGCATAGTTTCTGTATATTCAACGGAATGAGTTACTTCTCCGTGAATTTCTGCTTTTGCTTCTTCAGTGCTTGGTTTCATAAAGTCGAAACGTGTTTCATTCGGTACAACTTGTGCAGGAGTTTTAATCCAATTCTTTATTACCCAACCGTCTGCAGCACCAATTGGATTCGGTGTGTACCAAATAAAAATTGAAAGTGCCGCGAGAACAACAAGCGGAGCCGCCATAACAAATGGTGATTCATGCGCATGATCGAACTTGTGCTGATCTCTTGGCTCGCCGTGGAATGTTAGAATAACAAGACGGAACATGTAGAATGCTGTTAATCCAGCAACAGTAAATCCGATGAATGGAATGAACCAATGCCCGGTAAGTTTACCGAATGCAAGAGTGCCTGCAAGGATTCCATCTTTACTTAAGAAACCCGAGAAAAGTGGAATTCCAGAAATAGCCAAAGTAGAAATTAAAAATGTGTAATAGGTAACCGGCATTTTCCTTTTCAATCCGCCCATGTTACGTATATCTTGTTCGTGATGCATTGAATGAATTACAGATCCGGAACCTAAAAATAAACATGCTTTGAAAAATGCGTGAGTAACAAGATGGAAGAATGCAAATGCGTAAGCACCCACTCCAAGAGCCATAACCATATAACCTAACTGGGAAACCGTAGAGTAAGCTAAAACTTTTTTAATATCATTTTGTGTGAGAGCAATTGTTGCAGCTACGAGTGATGTAAATGCACCTACTACTGCAATGACTAACATTGCATCGGCAGTGAGCATAACAAAAATTCTAACAACAAGATAAACACCAGCAGCAACCATTGTAGCGGCATGAATTAATGCACTTACCGGAGTTGGACCTTCCATAGCGTCGGGTAACCAAACATGAAGAGGGAACTGAGCAGATTTACCAACGGCTCCCATAAAAATCAAAATACCGGCGGCGGTTAACCATGCATTACTTCCAAAAGGAATATTGCCTGCTGCGATCTGTTGATATATAACATCGAACGTAAATGTTTTGTATTGAGTAAAAAGAATAAGTATACCGACAAACATTCCGATATCGCCGATACGGTTTACAATAAATGCTTTCTTAGCAGCATCGGAAGCGGATTTTTTCTCGAACCAAAAACCAATTAATAAGTATGATGAAAGACCAACTAATTCCCAGAAGATGTACATCATTAATAAATTATGTGTAAGAACTATTCCAAGCATCGAGAAAGTAAAAATTCCGAGATAAGCAAAGTAACGTGTGTAAAGTTTATCGCCGCGCATGTATTCAATAGAGAAAACGTGAACAAGAAAACTGATAAGATTTACTACGAAGAGCATCAGTACTGTTATGTTGTCAATCTTGAACCCGAGTTCTATATTAATTGCACCAGGTGATGGAGCGTTGCCCATTGTTATCCAAGTGAATGCAGCATCTTTTGTATTGTAAAACGAAAGTTTTGCATAAGCAACAATTATTGATAGAAGTAATGCGATCCCAAGAATCGCAACTTCGAACAGATATAATTTTGGAATTCTTTTACCAAAAAAAACAACAGTAGTAAATCCAAGTAAAGGAAGAAAAAGAATAACAATGGAAATATTGATCAGTAAACTTTCGCTCATAACCTATTCTTTTAAATGATCTATTTCGTCAACATTAACGTTTGAAAAAGTTTTATATATATTTAATACTATAGCAAGTGCTATCGCTGCCTCTGCTGCTGCAAGGACAATTACGAACAGAGCAATAACTTGTCCGCCTAAACCAAAATTACCATACTTAGAAAAAGCTATGAAATTGATATTAGCGGAATTAAGTACAAGTTCTATTCCCATTAAAACCATCACAGCATTTTTTCGGGTTACTATTCCATAAATGCCGAGAGAGAACAAAATTGCACTGACAATCAAAAAATGTGTTAAACCAACATGTAACAATTTACTCCTCCTATTTAACTCTGATCCCGATTTTTCGGGAGGAGAATCTCAACTACGTGAAGGATAGAGACTCTTCACTTCGTTCAGAGTGACAAAAATCTATTCTTCATCTCTTCTTGCGATAGATGCCGCACCAATCAATGCGACAAGTAATAAAATTCCTAACAGTTCAAAAATCAAAACGTAATCTGTCAATAATAGATGACCGATATCTTTAGTTGTAGTTAATGGTATTACTGACGGTTCGGATTTCCATTCAGTCCAAACCATAACTGCAACAACGGCGCCCATAAAAATTCCGGTTGCGATTGCTGCGGGTAACATATGAACGGTTCCTGTACGAATCTCAACATTAGTAATTTTATTAGTAAGCATCACACCGAACAATAACAAAATTAATATACCACCGACGTAAATTAGTATTTGAGAGATTGCAATAAAATCTGCACCAAGTAAAACATAAATTCCGGCAACTCCAAAAAAAGTAAACAGTAAATAAAAAGCAGAATGTACGATATTTCTTGTTGTAACTACAAATAATGCAGACAATAAAGTAATGGCGGCGAATATGTAAAAGATGATATCGTAAAAATTCATTGAATCAATTCTCTAAAATATTTACTCAGATTTATTTTCAGTTTGAGCCGGTGTTTCCGGTTTTAATTTTGCAGCTGCAGCAGCTTTTTCAGCTTGAAACTTCTCATAATTTAATTTTTTCTGTACGGCTTCTTCATCGGTTAATGTTGCAAACTTGTAAAGAAAATTACTCCTTTCATATTCAGCAAATTCATAAACGTCCGTCATGTAAATGCATTCGGTCGGACAAGGGAAAACACATAATTGGCAATAGCAGCATTTTGCAATATCAATATCAAATTTTGTAACCCAGAGAGCTTTCTTTTTTCCATTGGAAGTAATACCTAAATCTTCTCCAGGAATACTTTTTACGGTTTCAATTTCTATACAACTTACCGGACATGCACGTGAACATTGATCACATCCAATACAATCATCCATATTAACGTATAATCTATTTCGAACGCGTTCCGGCAATTTAACTTTTACATCAGGATATTGAATTGTCACAGCAGGAGTGAAAAGATGTTTAAATGTAACTTTCATTCCAACAAGAACTGTGAAAATCCCATCCCATGTATTTCTTAAATATTGTTTCATTTTCAGTAATCAGTCTTCAACTGTTTATAGTATAGAAATAATTCCAATGATTATTAAATTTATGAATGCGTAAGGGATTAAATA
>Ga0208566_1001443_pt1 | contig 13784 bp, 15 predicted proteins | sample PL_2010_150m_FD_184159 | JGI IMG/M metagenome (GOLD analysis project Ga0208566, IMG submission 184159) | Freshwater microbial communities from Powell Lake, British Columbia, Canada to study Microbial Dark Matter (Phase II) - PL_2010_150m... | ecosystem: Environmental > Aquatic > Freshwater >...
AATCTGCGCCGCAGCCGGTGTTAGCCCTTCCACCAAGATAAAGGATTTTAGCGACAGCGACGTGGAAAAGCTGCGTGACGAAGTGGCCAAGTTTACGGTTGAGGGTGATCTGCGTCGCGAAATATCGATGAATATCAAGCGCTTGATGGACTTGGGGTCTTATCGTGGCTTGCGTCATCGTCGCGGTTTGCCAGTTCGTGGTCAGCGTACCCGTACCAATGCCCGCACCCGTAAGGGGCCGCGTAAGGCTATCCGTGCAACCAAATAATGCTGGTTGCAGCATAAAGGAATAAATTATGGCTAAGCAGAATGTTCGCGTGCGCAAGAAGGTCAAAAAGAATGTGGCTGAAGGAATTGCGCATGTCCACGCGTCTTTTAATAATACGATCATAACGATCACCGACCGTCAGGGTAATGCCTTGGCATGGGCAACTTCTGGTGGCGCTGGTTTTAGAGGCTCGCGTAAGAGTACGCCTTTTGCGGCGCAGGTTGCAGCGGAAAATGCTGGTAAGGCTGCACTTGAGTATGGTGTCAAAAATCTCGAGGTGCGCATCAAAGGTCCTGGTCCTGGCCGTGAATCTGCGGTTCGTGCACTTAATGCGGTTGGCTATAAGATCACCGCAATTTCTGACGTAACGCCAATTCCCCATAATGGCTGTCGTCCGTCTAAAAAGCGCCGCATATAATTTGTCGCCGCAGTATCTATTTGCAGGAGAGTAATCTTGGCTAGAAATCTGGATCCAAAATGCCGTCAATGTCGCCGTGAGGGCGAGAAATTGTTTCTGAAGGGTGAAAAATGCTTCACCGATAAGTGTTCGATTGAGCGCCGTAGCTATGCGCCAGGTCAACATGGGCAGAAACAAAACACTCGTTTGTCCGACTATGGCGTTCAGTTGCGCGAAAAACAAAAAATTCGTCGTATTTATGGCATTTTGGAAGCGCAGTTTCGTTCTTATTACAAGGATGCGGCAAGTGGGCGCGGTGTAACCGGTGAAAGCTTGTTGCAATTGCTTGAAAGTCGTCTAGACAATGTTGCTCATCGCATGGGTTTTGGTTCTTCACGTACAGAAGCGCGCCAAGTTGTGCGCCATAATGGCATTTTGGTTAATGGCAAGCGTGTAAATATTCCTTCGTATCAGGTAAAACCTGGCGATGTAATTGAAGTTGCAGAAAAGGCTAAGCAACACCTGCGTGTCAAGGGTGCCATTGCTGCTGCTGAGCAGCGCGGCTTCCCGGAATGGATCGAGGTTGATGTCAAGCTGTTTAAGGGCGTTTATAAGGCTAAACCGCAACGTGCCGAATTGCCGGCAACCATCAATGAGCATTTGGTGGTTGAGTTGTATTCGAAGTAATCAGTTGGCAATTTCGTAAGAGGATTTGTAATGCAAAGCAGTGCTACTGAACTACTTAAGCCTCGCGTTGTAGACGTGGAAGCGGTATCCCCTTTGCGTGCTCGCGTTTCCATGGAACCATTTGAGCGTGGCTATGGGCATACCCTTGGTAATGCCTTGCGCCGTATCCTTCTTTCCTCAATGCCGGGTTATGCGATAACTCAGGTAAAAATTGATGGTGTGGTTCATGAATATTCCACCATCGAAGGTGTGCAGGAGGATGTGGTAGATATTTTATTGAATCTGAAAGGTATTTCACTTAAGCTTCATAATCGCGAGGAGGCAACCCTTATTCTGAATAAGAATACCGAGGGGGTAGTGACTGCTGGCGACATTGAAGGCTCCCATGATGTTGAGATTGTTAACCCGAGCCATGTGATTGCACATTTGACTAAGGGTGGAAAGCTTAGCATGGAGCTCAAGGTAGAAATGGGGCGTGGGTATCAACCTGCTAGTGTGCGTCGTTTGAATGACGAAGAGCGAAATATCGGTTCTATCATGGTTGATGCTTCTTTTAGCCCGGTGCGTCGAGTTAGTTATGCGGTTGAAAGTGCCCGTGTAGAGCAGCGTACTGACCTTGATAAGTTGGTTGTTGAAATCGAAACCAATGGTGTTGTTGACCCTGAAGAAGCAATACGTTCTGCCGCACGCATACTGGTAGACCAATTGTCAGTTTTCGCCGACCTTAAAGGTACGCCGACTGAAGTTAGAGCGCCGAAATCTCCTCAAGTCGACCCCTTGTTGCTCCGCCCGGTCGACGACTTGGAGTTAACAGTACGCTCGGCTAATTGCCTCAAAGCTGAAAATATTTACTACATTGGTGATCTGATTCAGCGAACTGAAAATGAGTTGTTGAAAACCCCTAACTTGGGCAGAAAATCTCTAAACGAGATTAAAGATGTCCTTGCTTCGAAGGGGCTTACTCTTGGCATGAAGCTTGAAAATTGGCCGCCTGTAGAATTAGGCAGCGATCATCAGTAATTTTAAGAAACAAGTTACCACGAAGGGACTGAAGCATGCGTCACCGTTTATCCAACCGTAAGCTTAACCGTACGAGCAGCCACCGTTTGGCAATGTTACGTAATATGGCAAACTCATTGCTGCGGCATGAGGTAATTAAAACCACGTTGCCTAAGGCCAAAGAGTTGCGCCGTGTTGCTGAACCATTAATTACTCTGGGTAAAACTGCGACTGTTGCTAATCGCCGTCTGGCGTTCAATCGTTTGCGTGATCGCGATATCGTGGTTAAGCTTTTTGATGAACTCGGCCCGCGTTATGCCACCAGAAATGGCGGTTATTTACGAATCCTCAAGTGTGGTTTTCGTAATGGTGATAATGCGCCGATGGCAATTGTTGAATTGATGGATCGCCCAGAGGTGTCAGAGGTTGCTGAAGTAACAACTGCGTAAGGCGTGTAAAAAATGCTTATGAAAAAGGCCGGATATTCCGGCCTTTTTTCTGTGTAAGATTCTGTGTGCTCATTGGGATGAGCTTATTAATGATATAAATTATAAGCTTCGTCAATTTTGAGATTTTATCGCCTGCACTTTATTTATGTTTATATTGTGGTCGTTGGACTTGCGTAATCTATGCTGGATTTAAATTTGCAATTTTATTTGTTTCGCAATCAATTCGTCTGACTGTATCGAAAAAAAGCGCCTTGCATTTTAAATGCAAGGCGCTTTTTCTGATCAGCCTAATTATTTGGCTGGTGCGGCTTCAGCCGGAGCAGCCTCTGCAGCTTTGGCTTTCTTGGCTTTCTTGGCTTTTTTAGCTTTCTTGGCAGGTTTAGCAGCTTCAGCTTTAGGCGCTTCAGCAGCGGCAGGTGTAGCGGCAGGTGCATCAGCAGCTACGGCAGAAAATGTTACAGCAGCGAATGCAGCGGCGATCAGGGCGGATAAAAGTTTGCTCATTGTAAATTTCCTTTGTTGTGTTGATGATAGTCGTTGACACGAATATCGCGTCAGTTAGATTAACGGTGTGGTAAACAGCTGGTTGACAGAACGGCTACGTCTTTTTAATTCTTAAAAGTTTGTGGTTACGATTAATGTACTTCAATTTCGCGCCATTCACCTGGGAGCAGCCCTTTTAAATTCCATGGCCCAATCGAGTATCTAACCAGGCGTAATGTTGGAAGTCCAACTTTTGCAGTCATGCGTCGAACTTGGCGGTTCTTTCCTTCTTGAATAATTAGTTCTATCCATTTGGTTGGAATCGCTTTGCGAAAGCGAATCGGCGGGTTTCTCGGCCACAATGTTGATGGTTCTTCGATAATCCTTGCCTTAGCAGGAAGCGTTACGAAATCCCCCAAATCCACACCTTCACGTAACCCATTCAGGGACTCGTCGGCTGGATTTCCTTCGACTTGTGCCCAATATGTTTTAGGAAGTTTATGGCGGGGATGACTTAGGCGGTGTTGCCAGTTGCCATCATCAGTTAAAATGAGTAAACCTTCGCTGTCTACATCAAGGCGACCGGCAGGGTAAATGTCGGCTATCGGTATGAAATCCTTTAAGGTCGGATGTTTCCCGTCATCACTGAATTGGGTGATGACTCCGTATGGTTTGTTGAAAAGAATCAGGCGCGGCATTTGGTTATTATAAAAGGAAAAGCGCACATAGGCTTGAAATCGGCAATTGAGCTCTTGTAAGCGGGGAGGCCCTGTTCGTTTTCATTTTGTTTTTCACCAGGAGAAGTCATGTACCAGCATATCAAGGTCCCTGCGTCGGGCGAGAAAATAACGATTAACCGCGATGCTTCGCTCAATGTTCCCGATCATCCGATTATTCCTTTTATTGAAGGAGATGGAACCGGCGTTGACATCACCCCAGTGATGATCAAAGTTGTGGATGCTGCGGTCGCTAAGGCCTATAGCGGAAAAAGGCAGATCTCCTGGATGGAGGTTTATGCTGGAGAAAAAGCTACCAGAATTTATGACCAGAATACTTGGTTGCCGCAGGAAACCGTCAGCGCGGTGCGTGAATATGTGGTCTCGATCAAAGGGCCTCTTACTACGCCGGTGAGCGGCGGCATACGCTCTCTTAATGTGGCTTTGCGCCAGATGCTCGACTTGTATGTTTGTATGCGCCCTGTGCGTTATTTTCAAGGGGTTCCCAGCCCAGTAAAGCACCCTGAGAAGGTAGATATGGTGATATTCCGAGAAAACACTGAGGATATCTATGCAGGAGTGGAATGGGAAGCGGGGTCGCCTGAAGTCAAAAAAGTCATCGAATTCTTGAAAAATGAAATGGGCGTAGACAAAATTCGCTTTCCGGAAAGCTCCGCTATAGGTATCAAGCCGGTTTCTGCTGAAGGAAGTGAACGCCTGATACGCCGGGCGATTCAGTATGCGATCGACAACAAGCGTAAATCGGTGACCCTGGTTCACAAGGGCAATATCATGAAATTTACCGAGGGTGGTTTTAAAAAATGGGGATACGAACTTGCCCAACGTGAGTTTGGCGCTGAATTGATCGATGGCGGGCCATGGATGAAACTCCCGAATGGCATCCTTATCAAGGATGTGATCGCCGATGCGTTCTTACAGCAGATTTTGCTGCGTCCTGAGGATTACGATGTGATTGCGACCTTGAATTTGAACGGCGATTATATTTCGGATGCGCTGGCTGCCGAAGTGGGCGGGATCGGAATTGCTCCTGGAGCGAATTTATCTGATAGCGTCGCCATGTTCGAAGCGACGCACGGTACGGCACCTAAATATGCCGGCAAGGATTACGTCAACCCCGGTTCGATTATCTTGTCTGCAGAGATGATGTTGCGTCATATGGGCTGGCTGGAGGCCGCTGATCTGATTGTCGCTGGTATGGACAAAGCGATTGCCGGCAGAAAGGTGACGTATGATTTTGCCCGCCTGATGGAGGGCGCTACACAGGTTTCCTGTTCCGCATTCGGTCAGGAAATGATTGCGCATATGTAGGGTTGCAAATAAAAAACGGCCCGGATGACATCCGGGCCGTAATCAATGCAGGGGTATGGTTAAGCCGCTTGGATGTTGGAAGCCTGCTTGCCCTTCGGACCCTGGGTCACGTCGAAAGAGACCTTCTGGCCTTCCTTCAAGGATTTATACCCGTTCATGTTGATAGCGGAGAAGTGCGCGAACAGGTCGTCGCTACCATCGTCGGGGGTGATGAAGCCGAATCCCTTGGAATCGTTAAACCATTTTACAGTGCCAGTTGCCATTGTTACGTCCTTAAAAATGTAAAGAAAAAACAGGAGCTATTTGAATTTCAAGACAGCAAACGGCAAAACCGGAACTGCATAAATCTTGAAGCCAAATACCCTCTGCCCTTTTACGTTGAATTATTTGGCAAGTCAAGTGGTTTGTGAAAATTTATAAAGAAAATGCGCTAACTTGGCAAATTTCTGGTTATGAGTAAATTGTTCAGGATAAATGTCGATAACAATTAGTGTGTTCTGTAAGGTAGTGAAGAAACTGGTTTTACATTTCTGGATGAAATCGTTACACTTGCGGCCATTGTTGAGGCGATGACGCGCAGTTGATTCATGAGGGTAGCCATGCAGCACTGGAAAAAATTTTATACTTTATTTGCGGGCAGTTGCTTGCTGTCTTTCGGTGTATACGCACAGGGAGTTGAGCATACGCAACACGTGACGGGAAGCACACCTTCCGGAGTCGTGCAGACTGGCGCGACCGTCGAGATCGACGATGAAAGCAAGGAAAAATCCCCGATTACTTTTCGCAAATCGGGTTTGAGCTTGCGATCATCCATGGCTCTGGTAGTTGATCAGAAGACAGGCCAGACTTTATATGCCAAAAATACCGACGCCCGAGCGCCCATCGCGTCAATCACCAAGCTGATGACCGCAATGGTCGTTCTGGATGCCAATTTGCCGCTGGATGAAAGGCTGGTGATCGGCAACGAGGACGTCGATGCCTTGCGTAATACCCACTCGCGCTTGCAAGTCGGCACCAAGTTGAGCCGTGAGATGGCACTGCAACTGGCATTGATGTCGTCGGAAAACCGGGCGGCTGCGGCGTTGGCTCGGCATTATCCCGGAGGCTTCCAGGCATTCGTCGCAGCGATGAACCGCAAAGCCGCCAGCCTTGGCATGGTGCAAACTCATTTTGTCGATTCCACCGGCCTGAATAGCGACAATGTCTCAACTGCACATGATCTGGTCAGGATGGTACAAGCGGCCTATAAATATCCCTTAATCCGTGAAATGACGACGACCGGATCGTATGATGTGGCGATGAAAGCCACTGGACGACAAATGCAGTTCAAGAATACCAATATGCTTGTGCGTAACAATAGCTGGCAGATTGGCTTGTCCAAGACCGGTTATATCAACGAGGCGGGGCATTGTCTGGTAATGCAGGCGGAAATTGCCAAGCAGCCGATGATTATCGTGTTGCTAGACTCCTGGGGAAAACTTTCGCGTATCGCAGATGCGCAACGCATCAAGAAGTGGATGGAGAGCAGCCTGACAGTTGGCAAGCGTCGCTACAGCTGATTGGCTGAGGCAACTTTATCGAAGTCCCGAACCGGCCAGCCGATTCGGGATTTTTTTGCCTATTCCTCAATCAGCAGATCGAGTTTTCTGGCTAGCCATTTGGTGGTGGTGGCCTGTATCAAAATGGTCATCAGGATGGCGATAAAAGTAATCGAGGCGATGATCTCTGCTCCCGGCGCCTTCATGCCGAGCAGCATCCCGGCCAGCGCGCCAGGGATCACACCGGTTTCGCGTGTCCAGCACATGAACAGCATTTCCTTGAAACTCCATTTGGCGCGACGGTCGGGTAAAGCGCATAGAAACACGGTTGCCGGACGTCCAATCAGCATGAACGCGGTGACGACCATGATGCCGCCGATCAGGTTCTGATTCATCAAATCGAAATCGACCTGACTGCCGAGCAGGATGAAAATGAACATGCGCATGATCAGCGCAGTGGTCGTGACATATTCTTCGAGTTTTTCCTGCTCCCCTGCTTCCATCTCGAAGCCGAAGATGTCCTTGTTGCCGATAACGATGCCGAATACGAAAACAGCCATAAAGCCGCTTGCCTGCAAGCCATCCGCGCCCATGTAGGCGCCAATTACAGCCATCAACGAAACCACCGGCGCATATTCCTGAAGGAAAGCGAATTTCTCGTGGGCGATCAGTAAGGCAGCGAGATAGCCCAGCACGCCGCCCATTATGATGCCGATGAGCGATTGCTTGAGCAGGTCGAACAGCGAGGCGGAAAGGGAGAACTCGCCAGCGCCCATTGCAATACTCAATACGGCAAAAGTGACGATGGCGCCCATGGCGTCGTTAAACGCGGATTCGCTCATCACCGTCTGTGCGACGCGTTCCTTGATCCTGATTTGTTTGAACACGGGAACCAGCGTAGCCGGGTCGGTGGAAGCGATGGTCGCACCGAGCAGCAGGGCAACGATAAGCGGAAGGCCCAGCACGTAGTGGGCAACCACACCGGTAATGACGGTGCTGATCAATACACCCAGCGTGGCGATGATGACTATGGTCACCCATACTTCTTTTAACACCTTGAGTCGCAACGTTGCACCGCCGTCAAACAGGATATAGCAGGAACCGAAAATAAGAATGAGCTGGTTGATCGTCGAATCAGCCTTGATGTTGACCAGCCCGAAAACTCTGGGGCCGACCAGGATGCCTACCAGCAGGAATACCACTACGTCAGGGATCTTGGCTTTTTGCGCAACCAGGCCGGAAAAGGTGCCGATCGCAAGTATGGTGCCGACGACCAACAGAATGTGTTTGGCGAGTTCAATCGAGAGCGAGGATTCCATCGTGTAGATGCTCCAAATAAATGCAGTAACCAGAAAGCCAGATAACGGAGGGTAATGCCTCGACAATAAATAAGCACCAGGCGATTTGCAATTATTGGTTGTCTATCGCAGCGGCCAATTCAAGCAGTGTATTGAAATTCTGAAATTTTTCCGCTTCGTCGAACAAGACTACGACGGATTTAAGACTTTCCTGCCAGGCGCCCATTTTGCGTCCACCCCGCTCCAAAAATGTGGCCAGGTTGCGCGATAAATCGCGGCGGCACAAGCAAACCGTGCGGTGGATATGGTCGGACGTAGCGGCGACGGCGATTTGCGCCTGCTGCTGCGCCAGTGCGTCAAACAGCCGCGCAGCCAGATCGGCAGGAAGGAAAGGCGTGTCGCACGGCGCACACAACACCAACGGGTGCGTCGCAGCTTCCAGTCCACGTAACAGGCCCGCCAGCGGCCCGTGAAAATCCGGCGAAGCGTCTTGTAGAACCGGGTGGCCGAATGTTTCGTAGGCGCCGATATTGCGGTTGGCACTGATAAAAATTTCGTCGGCTTGCGGCGTGAGGTGTTCCACTACCCAGGCAACCAGTGGTTTATCGTGTAGCAGCAACAGCCCTTTATCGGAGCCGTGCATGCGTTTCGCCTGTCCGCCGGCGAGAATTAATGCAGAAATTTTGGTATTAGCATACGACATCCTCGCTAAGGAATGCGTTGCAACAACCAGAAACGCTCCGAATTATCCCCCGGGCGTGCTCCCTCCCACAATGGCCGCCAACCTGAAGGGGGATTGAAAGGATTGTTGGCGGCACCTTGCACCAGCAACACATCACACTCGATTTCGCTGGAAATGTCCGTGCGGCGCGTCACGATATTGGCATAGTAGTCCAGCAGAGCGCGTTGCGGCTCTCCCAGATTATCGCTGGCAATACAGCTATAGCTTGAGGGCAGCGATTGCTGCAGGGCGGCAATCATCGACTGATAGCTTTTTCCGGTATCTATCCACGGTAGGCAAATGGTGCTGGCGATACCCCACAACAGGGTGACACCGGTGCCCCAGTTGATAACGGCACGCCGCCCGCGAGCAAGCTTGCGCGTTGCGACCAGAATCGCCAGCCATGATAGCGTGAAGAGCATCGCCACAGTAAAGGCCAGCGGCGAAAATTCGGGAGTATAACCGGGCTGCATTTCCAGCAAATGTTCGGCGTTGCGGGCCGGGTGGCCGGTCATCAGCGCGAACCAGAAGAACCATAGCAGGCCGGCAAAAAAACCGAAGGTCATGATGCCGAACCAATTTAGCGCATTGGCCGCGCCACGTTTCAGCGTATCCACGCTGGCGGTGGCGAGCAGGCAAAGCGGCAGCAACATGGGCATGGCATAGAGTTCGCGGGAGTCCGATGCGGCGCTCAATACCAGCAACATGACCAGGAAAGCTGTGGCGGGAAGCTGGATTTCCGGACGCGCCAATCTTTCGCGCCATAACGTCCAAAGCGCGATAGGTAATGCCGGCCAAGCATACCAGGGAAGGTTGACCAGGTAGAACCAATGGTCGTTACTCGGTCCCAGCCCGGCAAAGCCGAAGAATCGTCCGAAATTATTGACCCAGAACCATTCAATGAACAATTCAGGCGAGTGCAAGTAAAGTGCGCCAGGCCAAATCAGCAGCCAGGGCAAGACGGCGACGGTTGCATAAAGCAGGCAATACCAATAATCCTTGATGCGCCATGCGCGAAAGAACAGCGGGAGCGCAAGCGCGATCAGTCCGAGGATGCCTGGCGCGAGCAGGCCTTTACTCATGAAACCGATGCCGGTTCCTGTTCCCAGCATCAGTCCGGCTAGGATTGGGCGTCGACGGCTAATGGTCAGGCCGTACAAGGCGATGGCAAAGCCGGCAAGCTGCGCGATGTCAGTGATCAGTTGGTGGGCGCGAACCAGCAATCCCAAGCAGCCAAGCAGCAATAGTACGCTGATGCGTCCTTGCCCCTTGCCCCACAGTTCCCTCCCGGATAAACCGGTAAAGAGCAGCGTCAGCGCCATGAAAACCCCGCTAGTCAGGCGTGCGGCATCATGTGGCGCCAGCAGAGGAGAGAGTAGTTTGGTGAAAATTGCCGCCATGACGAAGTAGAGCGGCGGTTTTTCCATGAAAGGCTGATCGGCCAGCGTCGGCACCAGCCAGTCGCCGCTTTTAAGGATATGGTGAACCAGGCCGAAGCTATAGGCGTCGTCCGGCTTCCACGGTTGATGGCCGACCAGGCCGGGGAGTATCCAGGCCAGACAAAGCAGCACCAGCCAGCGGAGTTTGCTCTGCTCGCTCATGTTGGCAACGGCGTCGGTGAGTTTGTTCATCGGTATTTTGCGTTAAAACAAAAAAGGCAGCCCAGGCTGCCTTTTTGATTTTCCGGATTTCCGCTTATTTGATGCCGTATTTTTGGCGGAATTTCTCGACGCGGCCGGCGGTATCAACGATCTTCTGTTTGCCGGTGTAAAACGGGTGGCACTCGGAGCAAACTTCGACGTTTAAAGGCTTGCTCATGGTCGAACGAGTGGTGAACTTGTTGCCGCAACTGCAGTTGACGGCGATCTCATTGTATTCAGGGTGAATGTCAGGTCTCATGTCTATGTCCTCGAGGAAGCTTGTGGCGGCAAACCAAATTTTCGAAACCGCCGATTATCCACAAAAAATAATCCGTTGGCAAGGTTAAAATTTAAATGTCTATCAGCGGCGCATTGAATCGAAGAAGTCCGCATTGTTTTTGGTAGCCTTGATCTTGTCTAGCAGGAATTCCATCGCATCCAGATCGTCCATCGGATACAGTAATTTGCGCAGCACCCAGATTTTCTGCAGTACGTCCTGCTTGATCAAGAGTTCTTCCTTGCGCGTGCCGGAGCGGTTGACGTTAATCGCCGGGTAAAGACGCTTCTCGGCCATTTTGCGGTCGAGATGGATTTCCATGTTGCCGGTGCCTTTGAATTCCTCGTAGATCACATCGTCCATGCGCGAACCGGTATCTACCAGTGCGGTAGCGATGATGGTCAGGGAGCCGCCTTCCTCGATGTTGCGTGCTGCGCCGAAGAACCGTTTGGGGCGTTGCAGTGCATTGGCGTCCACGCCACCGGTAAGCACCTTGCCGGAAGCCGGCACCACAGTGTTGTAGGCGCGTGCCAGGCGGGTGATGGAGTCGAGCAGGATAACCACGTCTTTTTTGTGTTCCACCAGGCGCTTGGCTTTCTCCAGCACCATTTCAGCCACTTGTACATGACGCGTGGCCGGTTCGTCGAAGGTGGAGGAAACCACTTCGCCGCGCACCGAGCGCTGCATTTCCGTCACTTCTTCCGGGCGTTCGTCGATCAACAGCACGATCAGGTAGCATTCCGGGTAGTTGGCGGCGATGGAATGGGCGATGTGTTGCAGCATGACCGTCTTGCCGCTCTTCGGGCTGGCAACGAGCAGACCACGCTGCCCTTTGCCGATCGGAGCGACCATATCGATAACCCGCCCGGTGATGTTTTCCTCGGCGCGGATTTCACGCTCAAGGATCATCGGCTTGTTGGGGAAGAGCGGAGTCAGGTTTTCGAACAGAATCTTGTGCTTGGAGTTTTCCGGCGGCTCGTCGTTGACGGTGTCTACCTTGACCAGCGCAAAATAGCGCTCGCCCTCCTTGGGCGTGCGGATTTCGCCTTGAATCGAATCGCCCGTATGCAAATTGAAGCGGCGGATCTGGCTGGGCGACACATAGATGTCATCGGGGCCGGCGAGGTAGGACGTGTCGGGGGAGCGCAGGAAGCCGAAGCCATCCGGCAACACCTCCAGGGTCCCTTCGCCATAAATGCTTTCACCTTTTTTCGCCTGGTTTTTCAGCAGCGCGAAGATCAGGTCTTGTTTGCGCATACGGCTGGCGCTCTCGATTTCATTGGCGAGAGCCATTTCCACAAGTTCGGTGACGGGGAGGTGTTTGAGGTCGGATAAACGCATAGAAAACTCGTGAAGAGGAACGGAAAGGTTGATTCGGGAAAAGCTAGTGAAGCAGGAAGGTAGCTTGCGCTTGGCCTGAACTGGCTTACAGTTATCTCAGGCGATCAAGCGCAAGGGTAATGGGTTTAGATGTTGCTGTCAATGAACGCGGTCAACTGGGATTTCGACAGGGCGCCTACTTTGGTCGCCTCGATGCTGCCGTTTTTGAAAATCATCAGGGTGGGAATGCCGCGAATGCCGTATTTCGGTGGGGTTTGCTGGTTTTCGTCGATATTGAGTTTGGCAACCTTGATGCGTCCCGCATATTCCTGAGCGACTTCGTCAAGGATAGGCGCGATCATTTTGCAGGGGCCGCACCAGTCTGCCCAATAATCAACCAAAACGGGCATTTGCGCTTGTAATACTTCTTGTTCGAAAGAGTCGTCGGTGACGTAATGAATGTGTTCGCTCATGGTTTCCTCGCTATGAGAAGATGAAGTGCTTAGGCTTGAAATGGGGGGCTGGAATTTTTATTTAGCCGCTATCCTAACTAAAATAATCCGCCAAGGGAAGCATTCCTCGCTATTCTCCCCGGAGTCGCGCCAGCGCCCAGTGGGTGTGTTCTCGCACCAGCCCGGAAGGATGGTCGCGGCGTTCCTCGAGTGCGTCGATAATGGCGGGAGTGGTTGAGGCATTGCCTAATGCCACCGCCAAGTTACGCAGCCAGCGCTCATGTCCGATGCGCCGGATGGGGCTGCCGGCGAGCTTTTCCTCGAATTCGTGCCGATCCCAGCGGAACAATGTCGTCAGTTCCGCATTATCCAGCCCGTGCCGGATAGCAAAGTCCGCTTCGTGCGAATTGGATGCGCATTTGTTCCACGGACAAGCCAGCTGACAGTCGTCGCAGCCGTAGATACGGTTGCCGATGAGCGGGCGCAATTCGGTCGGGATGCTGCCTTGCAACTCGATGGTCAGGTAGGAAATGCAGCGGCGCGCGTCCACCACATAGTCTGCCACGATCGCCTGGGTCGGGCAGGCGGTTATGCAGCGCCGGCAGGTGCCGCAATGGCCAGGTTGTGGCGCATCGACCGGGAGCGGCAGGTCAATGTAGATTTCGCCGAGAAAAAACCACGAACCGGTTTCACGCGTCAGCGTCAGCGAGTGTTTGCCGCGCCAGGCCAGCCCGGATTTGGCGGCCAGCGCGGTTTCCATCACCGGCGCGCTGTCGGTGAAAACGCGGTACTGGTAATCGCCCGCCGCATCCCGGATACGCTCTGCCAGTTTCTGCAGGCGGGCGCGCAGCGTCTTATGATAGTCGCGCCCCAAGGCGTAGCGCGAAATGAACGCCTTGTTATTTTCGGCCAGCACGGCAAGACTGTCGCGGGCATCCAGCGGCCGGTAATCCATGCGAACCGAAATGATGCGTACGGTTCCCGGCAGCAAATCGGCAGGTCGGCTGCGCTTGGTGCCGTGAGATGCCATATAATCCATCTCGCCGTGGAAGCCTTGCGCCAGCCATTCGAGCAGGCGCGGTTCGGCGCTGCCGAGGTCGGTGTCGGTGATGCCGAGCGCCGAGAAACCGAGTTCCCTGCCCCAGATTTTAATGTCTGCGGCTAACCGGGTTAAATCATGGATATCCATAACGACCATCATAACCATCCC
>Ga0208566_1001444_pt1 | contig 13763 bp, 11 predicted proteins | sample PL_2010_150m_FD_184159 | JGI IMG/M metagenome (GOLD analysis project Ga0208566, IMG submission 184159) | Freshwater microbial communities from Powell Lake, British Columbia, Canada to study Microbial Dark Matter (Phase II) - PL_2010_150m... | ecosystem: Environmental > Aquatic > Freshwater >...
GTTCCTGCCTATAAATTAGGCAGGATAGGCTGAACACCCTGGTCAATTTTGAACGCGCAGATCCTCGTTCAAATGGTCAATTTACGTCGCGCGCCAACACTCAGGGCGCCATTCGCCTCCTGGACCGCCAGAAACGTGAAGCACAACTTGCTAACCGTGCTGAAGGAAGCGTTCATCAAGGTGTTTTAACTACCAAGGACAACACCGATGAATGATTCACTTGTGGCACGCGTTGCGGCCCTCAAGACCGCGCCCACGCCGGATCTCAAGCAGATGTGGCGCGAACTGTTTCAGGCCGAGGCGCCACCCTTTAACCGGCGCTTCCTTGAGGTACGCCTTGGCTACCGGATCCAGGAACTAGCCCTGGGCGGACTTCGGCAGGAAACGATCAAACGCCTGGAAAAGCTGGGCGAACAACTCGATGGCGGCAAAGCCCACGTGCGCCGCCGCCGCGTTGACGGCCGCCCAATCGCCGGGACGCGCCTGATTCGCGAGTGGGACGGTGAACGCCACGAGGTGATCGTGCACGTTGATGACTTCGAATACGCAGGCCAGCGCTACAAGTCACTCTCGCGCATTGCCATGATCATCACCGGCACCAACCGCAACGGCTGGACCTTCTTTGGCCTGTCTGCTGGAAGGAGCGTCTGATGGCCACGACCGCCAAAGTGCTATGCGCGGTCTATACGCGCAAGTCCACCGAAGAGGGCCTGGACCAAGACTTCAACTCGCTCGACGCCCAGCACGAGGCCTGCGCCAATTACATCGCCAGCCAAAAGTCTGGGGGCTGGGTGATGCTCAACGACCGATACGACGACGGCGGCTTTTCCGGCGGCACACTCGAGCGACCGGCCGTCAAGCGCCTGCTCGACGATGTACGCCGCGGCCTGGTCAACACCATCGTGGTCTACAAGATCGACCGCCTTTCACGGTCGCTGGCCGATTTCGTCAAGCTGGTCGAGCTGTTCGATCAGTACAAGGTAACTTTCGTTTCAGTCACCCAGTCATTCAACACGACCACCTCCATGGGGCGGCTGACACTCAACATTCTGCTGTCATTTGCGCAGTTCGAGCGCGAACTGGGCGGCGAGCGGGTGCGCGATAAAATCGCCGCCTCGCGCAAGCGCGGCATCTGGATGGGAGGCATGCCTGCGCTGGGCTACGACGTGGTTGAGCGCAAGCTGGTGGCCAATCCGCAGGAGGCGGCCCTCGTCCAAGAGATGTTCAGCCGCTTCGCCGCCACACCATCCATGTCCACCATCGTCAAAGACCTGCGCAAGCGCGGCGTGACCTCTAAGTCATGGACCACCGCCAAGGGCGTCGAACGCCAAGGCAAGCTGATCACCAAGGGCGCGGTCTACAAGATTTTCAGCAATCCGGTCTACATTGGCATCGCTGCCTACAAGGGGCAACACTACCCCGGCGAGCACGTGGGTATTATCGACCGGGCGCTGTGGGACACGGTGCAGACGCATCTCAAAGACGGCACCCCCATGAACAAGGCCAGACTCGCTGGGCGGGGCGGCGCGCCGTCACTCCTTCGCGGACTGCTGTTTTCAGAGCAAGGGCGCGCCTTTACGCCCGGCTGGACCCGCAAGAAGAACAAGACCTACCGCTACTACATTAACACCGACTCGATTAAGATCGGCAAGGAAAGCTGTGATGTTCGGCGCATCCCGGCGGGCGAGATCGAACTCGTTGTGGTGGAAAAGATGCGCGGCATCCTGCGCTCACCCGAAGTGCTGGCGCACGCGGTGCGCGAGGTCGGTAGCCAGCGGCCCAAGGTTGAGGAGGCGCATGCCGTTGGCACCCTGCAGTCGATCGATGCGGTTTGGGAGGAACTGTTTCCGGCCGAGCAGGCCAAGGTCCTGCACGCTCTGGTCGAGCGCATCACGGTGCGCCGCGACGGCATCACTATCCAGTGGCACGAACAGGGCCTGAACAAACTGCTGCGCGACACACTGGCGCCCGAACAAGCTCTGGAGGCTGCATGAGCGCCGCCGCCCGCGCCGGCCTCACCACCGAAATCCCTATGACGTTTCGCCGGCGTGCCGGCAAGGCCGTCATCGTGCTGCCCAATGGGGAGCGTGCCATCGAGCGCCGCGAGGCGCTCATTGACAACACCATGGTCAAACTCATCGCGCGCGGCCACCGCTGGCATCGCAAACTGTTCGACGGCACCCACGCCTCGATCGAGGACCTGGCCAAGTCCGAGAACATCAGTCCGTCGTTTGTGAGCCGCATCCTGCGCTTGGCCTACCTGTCGCCGGCCCTTGTGGAGGCCATCCTGGACGGGAAGCACCCAGCGCACCTGACCATGAAAGACCTGATGGAGCCCTTTCCGATGGAGTGGGAGCGGCAGCGGGAGCACTTTTTCGGCCGCGGTAGCGCAGTTCAAGACGGCTGAACCGGGGTTTGGCGTCCTGCCAACCTCCGAACGAGGCATGCGCAAATCTGCGCAGCCTATTTTAACGAACGTCAATCGGTTATCCTGCTGATTCTGGTGGGAATCAGTACTGTGGGGTGCGAATACCAGCTTTAATCTCCAGCCTGTATTCTGACGCCGACAAGCACGCCATTTAAACCTAACCATGCGCACGTTCATTCAATTATCGGATGCGAAAGCCGCGGCTCAGTACCGCTCTATGACATTTCCGGCCTTTCAAGGGCTGCTCAATTTTAATTCTGCCGACGTTGCTCCACTGGCCGTCGGCACCTTGCAGAATGAAGCGCCTGCCGGCCTCGCGTTACTTGTTACGAGCCCAAATACCGGCGAAGCGGAGCTACTTTCAATCTTTGTTGCGCCTCGATTGCGTCGCAACGGCATTGCGCTTGAACTGATGCAAAGAACTCTGGCGTATTGCAAAACGCAAAACATCCAAAAGATTTCCGCAAGCTACATGAGCGGCCAGGATTCCACTCAAACGTTAGAAAATATTTTCAATAAAACCGGCTGGACGGCACCTCAAACACGAATGCTGGTGGTGCGTTGCTCGCTTGATTCCATCAAGTCTGCGCCATGGCTCAATCGTTACGCACTGCCAAAGGGTTACGAGGTGCTGCCTTGGGCGCAGGTAACGACTGCCGAGCGCGAGGCACTGCGTGTATCCAATTTGGAAAAGCCATGGATTGCGCCCGATTTAGTGCCTTTCGATTTTGAAGAAAATTACGAGCCTGTCACCAGCGTTGCATTGAGAGTCAATGGAGCCATTGTTGGCTGGTGCCTTACGCACGCTGTTGAGGGAATGCTGCGTTTCACCTGCGCCTTTGTCAGAAAGGATCTGCAACGACTGGGCAGGCTTCTTTTGCTTTGGGATGAGGTGGTTGCGCGAATGCCGCATGCAGGCTGTACTGTGGGCATGTGGACCATACGCTTATCGAGCAAGAGCATGGTTGATTTTGCAAGAAAACATATGCAACCCTATTCGATATATTTTGGTGAAACACGCGGCGTCACCATACAGATGGCCTTCCCTGAAGGGATAGCCGGACAATGAATCAGTCGACCTATCCGCTGCAAATCTCATAAAACACCATCTCGGCATTCTGCGGCAACCCGCGCCTAGGCAATCTGACGCGTCGCCAGGTCCTGGAACAGGCCAGGCACTGCAATCAACTCTTTATAGTTGCCATCCTGCACGATACGGCCGTCTTGCAGAACGAGGATCCTGTCTGCTTTGATTACCGTTGACAACCGGTGCGCGATGACAATACGCGTGGCCTTCATTTTATCCAGACTTGCGGTCACGATCGCCTGGGTGTGGTTATCAAGCGCGCTGGTGGCCTCGTCAAAGAACAGAATACGCGGGCGGTGAACAATCGCGCGCGCGATCATGATGCGTTGGCGCTGCCCCCCTGAGAACGTACTGGCGCCATCACTGATCACGGTATACATACCCATCGGCATCTTCTTGATGTCCTCATCAAGACCGACCATGCGCGCGGCCTCCCACGCATCCTCTAGCGTGAGGTTTGCCGCACCGACGATGTTGTTGAAAATGTCCGCGGGCATCAGCTGGCCACTTTGCAGGACCACGCCAAACTGGCGCCTCAACGAGTTGAGGTCCAGATCCACGATATCCTGCTTATCATAGTAAATAGTCCCGGAAGTCGCTTTCTCGAAACCCAGCAACAATCGCAACAAGGTTGACTTGCCCGAGCCTGACGGCCCCACCAACGCGATGTATTCCCCGGGATGCGCCGTGAATGAGACATCTTTCAGTATCTGCGCACCCTCGCCGTATTGAAATCCAAGCTTGGCGACTTCAATGCGCCCCTGTATTACCCCGGGATGCACTTTCGATTCACTGACTTCCGGCGGTGCATGCAAAATCGGCTTTGCACGCTCATAGACGGGAATCAGATTGAGCAGGCCAAGGCCGGTTTCAATTAAACTGATCATGCCGCCAAAAAACGCCCCGAAAGCGGCATTGAAAGCAATGAATTGGCCGACCGACATGCGTGTTGCCTCGTCCTTGAACAGGAACATGCCAACGACTGCAAAGAATGAAGCCGTGATAATAAGGGGATACCCGGCGAAGAAGGTGTGCTCGATATTAGCGAGATGCTGGGCTTTGAACGAGATGCTACGAAAGTTGGAATACTCTTGTGCCCAGCGCGAGAAAACGCGTCCCTCGGCCGAGGCAACCCTGATCTTGGTAATGCCGTGCAGGTACTGGAAAGTGGCGCCGGACAACTTGCCCGTCACCTCGGCCAACTGACGTTCATAACGCAACTTCAGAAAGCCAATTACCCCTGTCAGCATAAGGGCGCCCAATGCCATCACTGTTGCCACGCCTGCTAGTTTGACAGAGTAATAAAAGAGCACGAAGAAATTGAACACCGAAAAAACACCCGCTAAGAGAGTGTGCACTGTCGCCCCAGACAGAGCGTTGCGAATGGTGTTAATGCCGTTAATCCGCATCGCCAGATCACCTGTAGTGTACAGGCGGAAAAAAGGGACTGGTAATTTCAGCACACGGTCCCAGACAGCTGACTGCACCGCCCCGTCCATTTTGCTCTCAATGCGCAGCATGGCGATGGAGGTGGTAATCCCAAACATGGTGGATGCCACCGCGGCTGCAAATAGTGCACCCACCATTTGCCAAATAGCGGGTACATCAGCCGACGGGATAAGACTGTCAATCAACTTGCCGGTAGCAATCGGGGTCATCATCCCCAACAAGCCCGCAAGCATGCTCAGGCCGAGAACCCAATAGATGTCGCGCCAAAGTCCATGCACCCCGAATATCAGTAAATCCAGGGCGTTCATTGCCTTGCCGGGAAATGGTCGATAGAATGCGTAGCCAAAAGCACCGAGAGTTTTCGCAACCTCTTGATCAAGTGCCTGCCTTTGGCCACTGATTGGGTTAAAGAGTTCGTAGCGTTTGTTTGCCACGGGCATTAGCGCCACCCATTGCTTGCTCTCGCCAATTGTCGCCAGTAAAGGACCGTTATCTGTCGTCCACCACTCTTCTTTCAGGGCGACCTGGCGGTAGCGTATTTCCGAGGTGTCGCATATTGTTTCCACGGGGTTACGCTCAAGCGCTTCAGTCTCTGCGGCAGGCGGGAGCTTGAATACAATCCCCTGCCGGTCGCCGATGGCCTTGAGCGCCTCCAGCAATTGGGTTCCATTTTTTGCCGCAGGACCATCATCTATTCGCTGCTGAACTATACCCATCAGGCGTGCCATCGCCTCCCGGGTCTGGACTAACGAGTCGCCCTCCATTGCCTGAAGACGGACATTCTGCGCATTGGCAGCCTCATCCCTGACTAGCAGCGCGTAGCGAAGCACAAACCGCAGGTGCAGTTGCATCGCCTGCCAAATTGCGCCATCTGCAGTCAGTGTCAGCGGATCGAGCACATCGACCAGAGATTTTCTCTCTACACTTAGAAAATTATCGCGGGTTAGCGGGAATGGACCCGAATCGCCATCTACCGCAAACGCCTCATGCCCGCTCCACAGCACTTTGCCTTCGCGCACGCGGGCCCATACGATGGGCTCACCTGGAGACAGTATTTCTTGCGGCTCCGCCTCAACCGAAGCACCCGATTGAAGTGATCGATACTGCTTGGGAAGCATTGGATTGATGGTGCCGAACGCGCTCGCGGAAACCCAGTCACGGATCAACCCCAGCGCCTCCGATGCCAACTCGGGAGTCAGGAACGTGCGTGCAAACTCATCGGTGGCAAGTTTTGAAAACGTGGTACCGGGAAGCCGTACTGCGACGACCCCCCATCCTTCAGGCAGGTGAGAAAAATCCAGGCCGAGGACCAGTTGCCCCTTGACCACGCGATACACATGATGGCGCGCGCCCACCGGGTCACCCTGCGCATCTCGCCCTTGTAGAAATATATCCAGGCCGCCGGATTTGACCAGGTATATCGTGTGCGGGTCGTCGATCCAGAACAGCTTTGGAGCCGGTGTTGCCGGGTTAATGGACTCAATCAGGTCGTAGACAGTTTGCATGGGTTAGTGCTGCGCGATCAAGCGACTGTAAAAACCACCGTCAATCTGCATAAGACTGTCGTGGGTGCCCCGTTCTACTATGTGCCCATAGGACAAAACCACAATCTCATCGGCATCGCGAATAGTGGACAAGCGGTGAGCGATGATGATGCAGGCGCAACCGCGGCGACGCAGATTTTCGTCAATCTGCTGCTCTGTGGCAGGATCAAGCGCACTGGTCCCCTCATCCATGACGAGGATGCGTGGATTGGTAGCCAGAGCACGGGCAATCTCGAGTCTCTGGCGCTGTCCGCCGCTCATGTTGACGCCGTCCTCCGCGAGCTTGCTGTCATAGCCCCCGGGGCGCGACATAATAACGTCGTGGATGCAGGCATCCTTGGCTGCTTGCATAATGTCCTGATCCGATACGCTTTTATCCCACATGCTGAGGTTGTCCCGGATACTGCCCTCGAACAGCACGATATCCTGATCAACGAGAGCCACTGAATTAAAGAACTCGTATCGTCCGAAGGCCTCGCGAGGCTGGTCATCAAATTTGATGCTGCCACCCCAAGGCTCGTACAGGCCCATGACCAAGCGCGAGATAGTTGATTTGCCGCAGCCAGACGGGCCGACGATTGCGACACGTTCGCCCGGATTAAGCACCAGATTGAAGTTTTCAACCAACGCTGAACCGGCAGGGTTGTAGCCAAACGATATATTGTTTAGTTCAACCTTACCTGCCAATTTGGCAGCGACCCGTCCGCCCTGCGCCTGCGGCAGAGGTCCGCGATTGAGCCAAGGGTCCTCCCGATATTGCATCACGTCATCGAGGCGATTCATGTCGCCTTGGACCTCGAGCATCTTCTTGCCCAACCCCACCAACCTCTGCACAGGCCCTGTGAAACTGGCTGCCAGACTCTGGAACGCCACCAACATGCCGATTGACAAATGTCCGTCAATCACACGCATCCCCCCGACCCCCAGGATCAGCAGGCTGTTTAACACGGTCAAAAGTGCCGGCACTGAACCCATGATCAACCCCACCCGTGCCATCGCCTGCTCGGAGTTGACGTATTTAGCCTCGTAGCCAGCCCATTTAGAGAAAAAACTCGACTCCCCGCCACTGGATTTGACGGTTTCCATCACTTGCAGACCACTCATCGTCGCGCCATAAACCTTGCCACCGTCGATCGCGAGCTTCTGACTCGCTTCCTTGGTCTTTTGCGCGACCTGTTGCATCACAAAAACATTGATACTCACAACAACGATACTGATCAATGTCAGCCATACGTCATAGAACAACATCAATGCCGCAAAAAATACAGCCTGAATTACAGCCAGAAATGCGTGCGCAAGGTCGCCCGAGAGCATCCCTGCCACCTTGTCGTTGATCCTCACGCGCGAACTAATTTCGCCGGGGGAGCGTTGGGTGTAGAACTCTACGGGCAGGCGCAGCACGTGCCAGAAGAACTTGCTCGCCGAAGCCAACGCAATCTGCGTGCGGACCCGCAGCAAGTAGTAGCTTTCAAGCCACGTAAGCGCAACGCGAAGCAACGCGGTGATGACAATTCCCAGGAGCAATGGCTTGAGCCAACTCTCCATTCCGGAGATCAGGAGTTTGTCGATAAATACGCTGGTGAACACCGGAACAACCAACCCGGGCAACACCAGCGCCACGCCAACGAGCACCACGTAAGCTATAGCTTCATTCAGTCCGACAAAGCGACGTTTTAGGGCGGCAAGAACGCTTTGCGGTTGCCCACCTTTCTTAAATTCTGCTCCTGCTTCAAATGTCAGCACCACCCCAGTGAAAGATAGGTCAAACTCCTCATCGGATACCACCCGCGGTCCCGCTGCGGGGTCATTCAGGAAAACTTTACCGTTGCCGAAACCCTCGACCACTAAAAAGTGATTGAAGTTCCAAAACACAATCATCGGCAGGCTCATGGTGCGCAGATTCTCGGGCTCTTTGTTAAAGCCCTTGCTGGTCAAGCCATAGCTACGCGCCGCCTTCAACACGTTGGATGCTTTGCTTCCATCGCGGGAAACACCACACTTGACCCGCAACTCCTCCAGCGGCACCCATCTGCCGTGGTACCCGAGAATCATTGCCAACGACGCTGCACCACATTCGACCGCCTCCATCTGCATGATGGTGGGCGTCTTGTGTCTCTTCGAATTGGCAATCTGATTCGGTTTTTGGGTCTGCTCAGGCATCATTGGGTTTCAGAAGGAGGAAACACTGAATCTGACTCAGATTAGTCCAAAGGTGTTCTTGAAAATTGGAATCACCAAGCTCAAGGGACGCTGGCGCCTGATCGTGATCTCAGCATTACAAATCGTTCCGCTGGCGATCGTAATGGCAGGCCCTTTCGCCGAGGACCATTGGTAACCACTAGGCGAATCTGCTGTTCTAAGCGTTGCGCGGATTTCGGTAGGTGGCGTTTGACCCGACAAGTCCCTGACCAAACCTTCGTTTTGCATCAACATCATCATGCTTCCCGGGGTGGCAGGGTAATCAGAGACCTGACGAATATTCGCCCGAATAAACCCGTGTTCTTCCCGCTTGACCGTGCTGGGAACAATTTGCGCTTCCATTTTTGGCAAGATCTTTCTGCCTTCGCCCACGGGAACGTAAATGATCGCCTCCAGACCAGCGTTGCTAAGGTCTTCACGCTCGATGGTGATCACCGGTGCGCCCTGTCCAACCAGCATGCCATTTCCGGCCTTGATCTCGGTCACCCTTCCGCTAAACCGGCTGATCACCGAGGCCGCCAGCTTTTTCATTTCAACCAAACTATCGAGTTGACGCCGTGCCTCATTTAGCTGCATCTCAATATTGGCAATCTCGCCTCGGCCCTGCTTGTCACGTTCTAAGCTCGTCAGTTTGAGCTGCTCAATCTGATTCTTCAGGTTCTCGGCCTCAAGATTTGCGCTCACCTCATCTTGCCGCGCATTCGCCGCCTCCTGCCGAACCGCCAATACAGACTGATTAGTTACCAATCCCTGCTTATACAACTCCTCCTGCACCGTTATCCGCTCACGGGCCAAGCGCGCCCGCTCCTGCGCATACTTCGCCCGCTCGCGCGTCGCCGCAATCTGGCTCTCGAATACCTGCTTTTGTTGCCCCACGGTTTGTTGCGTCAATGCCACGCCCTGCGAGGCAAAAGAGTTCACGACCTTTTTCTGGGCTTCGAGCTCATACACGCGCGACTCGGCCTTTTGAATACGATCGACAAGGTCAGGCTGCGCAATACGCGCAATTTCACTGCCTTTTTCTACCCTATCTCCTACTTTGACCATGAAGTCCGTGATGCGCCCGGCTGATTCGCTAGATACATCGGCAAGACCAATAGCGTTGATGAGGACACATTTTGTCGCAAGAATCTTGTCCGGTAGCGAGCCGAACCAGCCCCAAACCGCGCCCCCCAGAATCAGCATAAGCAGGGGCGCCAGCGCAAGCCATGCCTTTGGCGTTATCACACGCATGAGCGTGTCGAGCTGCTCGGGCGAAGACAGCCGATCCAAAGCCACTTTGCGAAATAATTTTGACTTAGGATCAGATTCGCTCATCTTGCAAACTCCATAGTTAAGCGGGTCGTGCGCGGTTGTAATATGCGCAAACTTGGGCTTGAAGAAAACCACAATGCGTATTCGATCGACTCATCTGTGACCTTAACGGGTGACACTTGCAGTAGGCGTGAGCAACTCAGCAATACGTGCAGTGTAAGAGTCTCCCTCGCGAGAAAGCAGTATGCCGGCTTCGAATCGAAACTGAGCGATGGCACTGGCATAGGCTTGGCGGGCCTGCACCGCTGAGAGCAGTGAGTTGTTGTAACGATCCTCGACGTTGAGAATGTCGATCAGTGTGGACAGGCCCAAACGCTTTTTAGTGCGCTCGTTTGCCAATCCAACGGCGTACGTTTTGACTGCGGCATCGGCTTCCTTCAATTGCTCCACTGCACGCACTATGGCGTAGGCTGAAGTCTCAATGCTGCCGCTGATCGCGTGCCCCAACTCATTGATCCTGATGCGTTGCGCCTCCACCAGTGCTGCCTGCTGGCGGATCAATCCACGAGCCACATTATTTCCAAGCGGCATTTGAAAGATTAAGTTTGCACTATAACCCTGCCCAAAATTCTGCCCAAATCCGGGGCCAAATGCCGCAGGTGATTTCCCTTCAGCCAAACCACTTTGTGTCACCCCCAACACCAGATCGAGTTGCGGAAGTTCATTTTTGCGTGCCGCGTCAAAAATGATTTGCGCTGCCTCCTGTCTTTGGCGCAGCGTCACCAGGTCACTACGCATTTCAAGGGCTCGTGTAATAATCGCCCCTCTACGCGCTACAAAATCAGTTGTTACGCCGCTATATTCTGGAAATCCATCCACCAATTCACCGATCGCCATAGTGGCCTCAGCACTAAACCCCAGGGTGCGCCCAAGGGTGCGACGCGACTCCAGTAGCGCCTGTTCCGCGGCAATCCTCGCGCCCCGCCTGTCATTCTGGCTCGCCAGCCCGAGGTTAATTTCAGCTTGGGGCAATTCATCAGCAGCAATCAATTTACGCAATTCATCCAGCGACTCCTCACCGCGTCTCTCACTGTTGCGTGCAATCGTTAATCTCTGCGTTTTTGCCAAGTAGTCCCAATACGCAAGCGCGCTGCTTAAAACAATATTTGAGGCCGCGAATTCCAGATCGCCACGAGCAGCTAAAGCTTCTAATTCAGCAGCGCGAAGCGGTGCCACAGTGACACCTCCAGAATTGCGCAGCATTGGAACGCGCAGCTGAAAAGTCAGTGCGCCAATACTTTGTCTGGGTGTGGACGAGGCAGGAAAGATATTAGACATGCTGGTGGTATGGGTAGCCACCAGATTTGCTTGCAAGCCATTCGCAAATAGCTGCGTAGCCCCAGCTTGGGTAGTCGTCGTGTCGGAAAGGTTGTAACGTAAATCAAAACCATTCTGCAACAGGGTATTGCGGTCCGACTGTTTTAACGGATCATTGGCGCGCGTAGCGCCGCCTTGCGCATTCAAATTAAAGTCAAAGATTCCGCGAGCAGTTTGCGCCGCCCCCTGCGCTACATCCTCTTGTGTACGTGCCAATAAAACACTTGAATTGCCCGACAATGCAGCTGACATGGCTGCTGCAAAACTCAAGCCTGGGCGAACATCCTGCAGTCGCTGCGCTTGCGCCGTCTGAGTGAATGCCACCAGCAGTACAAACGCACTGAAAGAATGGGTATTTGTAAGGACACCTCTCAGCGTCGTGAAGTTGAGCGTCAAGATCAATTTATCCCATCAACTTCTTCAGCAGCCGCTCGAATCGAGCGCCGGCCAGGTGAACGTTATCCAGGACATTTTCGTCAAGTTCATCCTTGTCAGTGGGGGCCTCGTCACTCGGATCCCCATAACCCATACGTCCCACCGTGGATCTCATCCTATCTGACAGGAATATCGCTATCGCCCGGTAAAAACGCGAACTAAAGCCGGTGTCCAGATCAAGCTTTGACTGCAGCACCGCCTTATCCAGCGCAAGAACCACCGCATCCCGCAATACCACCACAGATGCCGAAGGCGGGCGCGAATCCACGAGCGACATTTCACCAAGTATTTCACCTGAAGACACTTTTGCCAGTTCAAACCCTTTGTTGGTTTGGACTGATAACTCGCCGTCCAAAACTATATACACTTGGCTCAGGCTCACACCAAACGTGATTAATTGCGTGTCCTTCTCCACTTTAATTCGCTGACCGGCACGAGCCAGCCAATCAACATCGGAATCAGACAATTGGCCGAGTATGTATAAGACTTTACGCAAAGGATTACCTCCCAAAGTTCTGCAGTCTGTCGGCGGCTTTTAAGTCCCGTTAATTTACAACTTAACGAGTCGAATCAGAGTTTGACAACGATAACTATACCCCCCCCCCCCCCAAACCGATGCAAATTCTTTCACTTTCGCTCACGCCACGCCTACAGCGCCGGCGGATCTGCCGCATTGCGGAACAGGGTCACACGGTTGTTTGTGGCCATTATCGACAAGCTCTCAAATCACTCGGGCACAGCCGTTGTGCAGCCTATTCAGGATTCACTGGTACCTGATCCGACCGACGCTGCCCACCGACATGCCACGCCTGATGCTCTGGCTCAACTGGTATAGCGTCATGGTGCTTATCGGGTTGCTGCGCCGGCGGGGCCATTTCTGGGAACAACGCTACCACGCCGCCGCTGTGCCGGACAAGGACACCGACCACGCCCTGCGCGTGTTGCGCTACATCCACGCCAATCCGCGCGCGGCGCACATGACCGAGGGCTACGAATATGCTTACAGCAATTACCGCAGCTATGTCCGTCCCGCCGAGGACGGTCGGGGCGCATGGCACCCGGCCTATCTGCGCCTGGGTCCGACACTGGATCACTGCGCCCGGCGCTTCGCTCAGTTCTGCCGCCGTCATCAATTTACCGCAAAGAAAGCCTCCCGTTCGCGCTGGGGCGCCTGGCAACTGTGGCGTGAGGTCAGCGTCAAGCCCACAACATCAGCGGGTAAAGCGCAAGCGGACTTGTTCGGGGCCAGCGGTGCCAGGTATCACGGGGGGGCCAAACCCCGGGAACGGATGCCGGTGGCGATCCTGCGACCTGGGGGTACTTGAGCAAGTTCATCGCTTTATGCGCGTCAATCAACCCTCGCCAGACCACGTGGCGCATGGGAAAAGTCAACAAAAGTAACAAAAGTGGCATTAATGCACAAAAAATGGTAGAAATAATATAGACGCCCCCCCCCGCTGTTATATTCTCAATCGGGTAGTTCAACTCTCTCTAAAAGGAAAATGCAATGACGACAGCACACGTTGAGAAATTCGCAGAACTCGTAGCTAAAGACCCGGCGTTGTTGGCAAAGCTTGGGTTGGACAAAGTCAATGCGGATGCTGCTGCAGCATCAGCCAGCGCGGCAGCGTTCATCACGAACGCCGTGAAAGAAGCCAAAGCCCACGGACTGGAATTCAGTGAAGACGAAGCACAGGCTTTTATGGCTGCAGAAGCCAAAGCTGCAGCAAGCGGCGAACTGTCCGATACGCAGCTGGAGGCTGTCGCCGGCGGCAAGGTCCAACCCACGCCGGGCAGTAAAGGCAAACCACGGTGGCAATACGAGCTGACTGCGGGGATGAATGGTATAGCAGCGGGAAGCGCTTAATGGTCGCGTAAGGTAGGATGAGGAAGCGGGGAGCGCGCCCCCCAGAGGATATTGAGGCCGTCAAAGAAGCCTAAGCCAGCGGGTTGGAATTCACCGAACAGCCCCAAGGTTTTATGGCCTCGA
>Ga0208566_1001446_pt1 | contig 13754 bp, 12 predicted proteins | sample PL_2010_150m_FD_184159 | JGI IMG/M metagenome (GOLD analysis project Ga0208566, IMG submission 184159) | Freshwater microbial communities from Powell Lake, British Columbia, Canada to study Microbial Dark Matter (Phase II) - PL_2010_150m... | ecosystem: Environmental > Aquatic > Freshwater >...
TCTCCGGCGCATCCATCTTCGGGATGCGCTTGCCGATGAGCGTATCGGGTGCGATAAATCTGGCTTTCTTCTCGGCGCCGTTCATGGTCTTGCTCCTTGCTTGTCGGCTGCATTCACCGATGCGATCGCTTCCACGATCTTCTTGTAACCGGTACAGCGGCACAGATTGCCCTCGATGCCGCGCTTGATTGCGTCGGCATCGGCCTGCGGATGGGTAGCGAGCAGATGGCTGGCCTGCACCACCATGCCCGGAGTGCAGTAACCGCACTGCACTGCGCCGTATTCGACGAACGCAGCGCGCAGCGCGTCGGCTTTCGCATCCGCCGCGAGTCCTTCAATGGTGACGACGTTGCGGCCGTTGCAATCCACGGCGAACAACAGGCAGGAATTGAGCGACTTGCCGTCGACCAGGATGGTGCACGCGCCGCATTCGCCTTCGCCGCAGCCGTACTTGGTGCCGGTGAGTCCGACCACGTCGCGCAGCATGTCCAGTGCGCTCATGTCGACGCGCACGCTGGCCTGCCGTCGGACGCCGTTCAGAGTAAATTCGATGTCATGCTTGAGCGACATGAGTCAGCATCCTTTTGGTGATGTTGTGGATCAATTCCTTGCGGTACCAGGCAGTGGCGCGGATGTCGTCGATCGGCTTCACCTCGTCACGCGCCACCGCGGCAATGGCGTCGATGGCAGCGGCGTCGAGATGTCGTCCCTCGAGCGCCTGCTCGGTGCGTGGCGCGCGCGTCGGCACCGGCGCCACCGCACCGAAAGCAACGCGAACATTTGATAGTGTGCCCGTATTCAGAACGCCTGCAATCCCGATGGAGATGGTCGATATATCCAGTGCGGGCCTTGTGCCGAATTTGAAGAAGCGGGCGTAGTGGTGCGGGGGCGGCAGCGCTATGCGCACACCCTCCAGCAATTCGGCCGGTGCGCGGCGCGTCTTTCCCGGACCGACGAAAAATTCGGTCAACCTTAGGCGGCGCCGGGTGAGGCTGCCGTTGGGCTTGGACGCGAGTTCGACCTCGGCGTCGAGCACCAGCAGCGGTATCAGCATATCCCCCGCGGGCGAGGCGTTGCAAATGTTGCCGCCGAGGGTGGCGGCATTGCGGATCTGATCGCTGGCAAATTGATCGCAGGCTTCGATCAGAATCGGCAGGTGCTTCTGTATGAGTTCGCTCTGCATGATTTCGGTAATCGTGGCGAGCGCGCCGATGCGGATCTCACCGCCCTCGATCGTTATGCCCTTCAGTTCCGGGATTTGGTGGATGTTCATCAGCGTGCGTTTGATCTTCAGCTTTCCGCTCTGGCTCTGCGGCATGAGGTCGGTGCCACCTGCAAGTAAGGTGACCTCGCCCGAGCGTTGCAGATACTCGGCCGCCTGCTCCAGACTGGAGGGCGCAACGTAGTGTTCGATTTCGTTCATTGGCATTTCCTCGACGCGCGATTCAAAAACAGATTTGCGCCTGCAAATGCGCAAGCGCTCGCCCGAACATTCAGAACCTCCTTTCTTGTGCGGATGGATTTTATCCGCACAAGAAAGGAGGTTGGCGCGCGCAGCGCGCAGGGGTTACCAAAACCTGCACGGACGATAAAGCCGTCCGTGCGGATCGTTGCTTTCGCACGGATGATGAAGCCATCCGTACGAAAGCAACGATCTTTGATAAACCCGTTTTGACTCATGTGCGTTGGAATCATATTAGAAGCGAATCGGTTCTTTGTAGCGACCGTACACCTTCACCAGTTCCTGCGTGATTTCGCCGACGCTGGCGTAGGTTTTTACCGCTTCGACGATGGCCGGCATGACATTCGCCCCGGTGCCGGCGTCGCGGCGCACGCGCGCCAGCGCCTGCGTCACCGCGGCCTGGTCGCGTTCGGTGCGGATGCGCGCGAGGCTCGCGATCTGTTTGCGCGCATCTTCTTCCTGGTAGGGATGGAATTCGACCGGATGCTCCTCTTCCTGCTCGTTGCGGTAGCGGTTGACGCCCACTTTGGGAAATTCGCCGGACTCGATATCGCGCTGCATGCGGTAGGCCTGCGCTGAAACCCGCGCCTGGATGATGCCCTCGGCAACCAGTTTGACAATGCCGCCCTCGGCGTCGGTTTCGGCCATGATCGCGGCGATCTTGTCGCGCATCTGGTTGGTCATGGTTTCCACGTAGTAGGACCCGGCCAGCGGGTCCGCGGTTTCGGTCAGGCCCATTTCCTCGATCAGAATCTGCATCGTGCGCAGTGAAATGCGCGCGGAGTACTCGGTCGGAATGGTGTAGGCCTCGTCGTAGGAACACAAAGCCATGGTCTGCGCACCGGAGAGCGCGCTGATCAGCGCATAGTAGGCGCCGCGCACGATATTGAGTTCCGGCTGCTCGAACGTCAGCCCGCCGCCGCCGCCGCCGGCGATCATGCGCAACCACATCGAACCCGGTTTCTGCGCGCCGTATTCCTCTTTCATGATCTTGGCCCACAGGCCGCGGCCGGCGCGGAACTTGCACACCTGCTCGAATATATTGCCGAAGATATTGAAGTTGTAGGACAGGCGCCCGGCGAATTCGTCGATGGAAAGTCCGCGCTTGAGCACCTCCTCTGCATAAGCCTTGGCGATGCAAAATGCATAGGCCATTTCCTGCGCCGGCGTCGCACCGGACTCGCGGATGTGATAGCCGCAGACCGAGACCGGGCTGTAGCGGGGCGCGTGCTCGGCGCAATACTCGATGGTGTCGCCGACAAGTTTGATCGAGGGCTCGACCGGGAAAACCCAGGTGCCGCGGCCGATGAATTCCTTGAGGATGTCGTTTTGTGCCGTGCCGCGCAGCTGTTTCAGGTCGTAGCCGCGCTTTTCCGCCATGGCAAGGTACATTGCGATCAGGATAGCCGCGGCGCCATTGATGGTGAGCGACACGGTGATCTTGTTCAGATCGATGCCGTCGAAAGCCACTTCGAAATCGCGCAAAGTATCGATCGACATGCCGACGCGACCGATTTCGCCTTCTGCCAGCGCATCGTCCGAATCCAGGCCGATCTGGGTGGGCAGGTCGAACGCAACGTTCAAGCCCGTCTGGCCATTGGCGATGAGGTACTTGAATCGCTGATTGGTCTCGGCCGGATTGCCGAAGCCGGCGTACTGGCGCATGGTCCACGGCTGCTTGCGATACATCAGCCGGTGTATGCCACGCGTGAACGGATATTCACCGGGCAGGCCAATCTGCGTGGTGCCGCCGCTCCGCGCCAGGTCCTCCTCGGTGTAGAGCGGATTGACCTCGATGCCCGATTCGTTGACCACGGGCTTGAGCTCAGACTTCGCGCGCTCGTTCATTTCACGCCATCCTTGCGTTAATCCGAATGTAATCGACTATGGCATCGAGCTTGGATCCGGTAGGGAAGATGCCTTTGAAGCCCAGTTCCCGCAGCGCTGCATGATCCTGCTGCGGCAGGTTGCCGCCTATCAGCCACAGCTTGTCTGTCAGACCGTCTGCCTCGAGCAGAGGTTTTAACCTGGTGCAAAAATGCAGGTGCGATCCGGCCATGCTGGAAAGTGCGATCACGTCCACGTCCTCCTCCAGCGACATACGCGCGACTGCCTCCGGCGTCTGGCGCAGACCGGTGTAGATGACCTCGAAGCCGGCGTCCATCAGTGCGCGTACCACGATCTTCGCGCCCTGGTCGTGCCCGTCCAATCCAGGTTTGGCCAACAGTACCTTGATAGGTTTCATCCGGTCGACAACTCCTTCGCCACAATGAGTTTCAGAATCTCGCTGGTGCCGCCACCGATCAGCAAAAAGCGCACGTCGCGCAGATAGCGCTGTACCGGGTATTCCATGGCGTAACCGTAGGAGGCCAGCACCCGCGCCGCCTTGTCACAAATGGTCGCCGCTGTCTCGCTGGCAAACAGCTTGGCCATGGCGGCCTGCTGGTGGTGCGGTAGGTTGGCATCGCGCAGCCACGCGGCGTAATGCACCAGATGGGTGGCGGCTTCGAGTTCGGTCGCCATCTCCGCCAGTTTGAGCTGTATTGCCTGGAAGCGATTGATCGGCTTGCCGAACTGTTTTCTTTCCGATGAATAGCGTACCGCTTCTGCAAGCGCGGCGCGGGCTATGCCCAGGCCCATGGCGCCGGTGATGATGCGTATCTCGGCCAGGGTCTTGCGCAGATGCGCTTCGCCGTCGCCTTCTTCGCGGCTCAGGCGGTGCGAGTCGGGGACGAAGCAGTCGTCGAAGCTCACCTCGGAGGTGGGCAGCGCCCATACGCCCATCTTGTGGATTTCGCGACCGACGGCGAGACCCTTGAACGTTCGCTCCACCAGAAAGATAGTCAGCTTCTTTTCCTCGCCCGCCTTGGCGAACACGGTGAAGAAATCGGCCAGCGGCGCCGAAGTGATCCAGGTCTTCTGACCGTTCAGCAGATATCCGCCTTCGACCTTTTTCGCCGTGGTGGCGATGGAATTGAGATCGGAGCCGGCATTGGGTTCGGTCATGCAGATGGCGGCAATCTTCTCGCCTTTGAGCGCCGGTTTGAACAGCCGCTCGACGATGTCGGCATTGCCGAGCATATGCAGGAACTTGGTGCCCATAAGCGACTGCATTGCAGCGGCCGCGGCAAGCGACATGGAACCGCGTGCGATTTCGGCAAGCGCGAGGCAGAACTCGGTCAGCGCCATGCCGGTTCCGCCGACATCCTCGGGATAGCGCATGCCGAAGAATCCGAGGTCAGCCAGCTCCTTGAACAGCGCCCGCGGGAAGGCGTGCGCTTCGTCCATTGCGGCCGCCTGCGGCGCAATGCGCTCGTCCGAGAAACGCGCAAACGTGTCGCGGATCGCGTTTTGCTGGTCGGTCAGCTCGAAATTCATGATCGTTGAGTTTTCGCTGGCGGCATGCCGTACTTCTGCTGCGCCGCCTCGGCCGAGATGACGCCGTTCCTCACCTCCAGTTCGAGCAGCCCGCGATTGCGTTTCAGCGGATCGCCGTAGCCGCCGCCGCCGCTCGCCACCTGATGGTAGACAGTGCCTTTGGGGACGCCGCTGATCAGGTCCTTATTGCGCGGTACCACGGTCTGTCCGTCCGGATAGCGCAGGCGGATGAAGTTGAGTCCGCCCGAGCCGCCGCCGAACAGGCCGAATGCGGGCTCGAAGTCGCCGTCGCCGAAGGTCACCAGCTGTGTATCGTCGGAGCCGATCTCGTAGATTGTTTCCACGCCGAGCCCGCCGCGCCACTCGCCGGCCCCGGCCGAATCGATGAGCAATTCATGCTTGATCAGAGTGTGCGGCGTTTGCTGCTCGAACATTTCGTAATCCTGATCGAGCACGCCGCCGGAGGCATCGATCATACCGATATGGTCATAGCCATCGGTACCGCGCATGGCGCCCGATCCGCCTTTCAGGCCCATGAAACCGATGTCCACGTACTTCTCGTTGTTCCTGGGATCGATACCGGTGGTCAGCGACGCGAGCAGATTGTTCCACCCTGCGGTAACCCGGTCGGGCATGACCGGGGCCAGCGCGCGCTGGATGGCGTCGGCGTTGGGTGGGCACAGGTGGTTGCCGAAGGTGGTGGCCTTGGGGTAAGCCGCATTGAGGATGGTCCCCTCCGGGATCACGATTTCGATCGGCTGCACCATGCCTTCGTTGTGCGGGATATCCGGATTCACCATCTGCAGCAGGGTGAGGATGGTGGCTGATGCGCTGGAGGTGAAGGTGCCGTTGACGAAACCGTTGGTCTGGGCGTCGGTGCGCGAGTAGTCGAACTTGATCGATTTGTCCTTGACCTCGATGTCCACCCGTATGGTGAACTTGGAGCCTTCGTGGCGGCCGTCGTAATAGACGTAGCCTTCGCCTGCATAATTGCCGTTCGGAATCTTGCCGATCTCCGCTTCCATCATCCTGCGCGTGGCATCGAACAGCGCCTGTTTGTGCGCGTCGTAGCTGTCCACGCCGTACTTGGCCAGCAGTTCGAGCAGGCGGCGCTCGCCCACGGTACAGGCGCCCATCTCCGCCTTCATGTCGTGCTGCACGATGTCCAGCCTGACATTGGCGAAAATCAGGTCCCATACGTCCTTTCTGAGCTTGCCTTTCTCGACCACTTTCACCGGCGGGATGCGCAGGCCCTCCTGCCACACTTCGACCGCATTCGGGTTGTAGCCACCGGCGACGTTGCCGCCGATGTCGGCCTGGTGTCCCTTCACCGCGGTCCAGGCGACCAGCCTGCCGTCGAGAAATACCGGCTTGAACGCGGCGACATCGTTGTTCTGGTTGCCCAGGCTGAATACGTCATTGTGGAAAATCACATCGCCCGGATATATTTCGTCGCCAAAATACTTTTTGATGTATTTGCACACCGGCGCCAGCGAGAACGCGAGTATCGGCAGGTTTTCCGTCTGTTCGAGCATATTGCCGTCGCCGTCGTAGACGCCGGTAACGTAGTCCTTGGCTTCGCACAGGATGGGCGAGCGCGTGGTCTGCGCCATGGATATGCTCATTTCGTCCGTGATTGACTTGAACGTGCGGGCGTAGACCGAGAGCAGGATCGGATCGATTTTGCCGTTGGCTTTGGTGCTCATGTGCTGGCCTCCGTTTCTTGTTGCAGGCAGCTCTTTACCAGGTCCTCGCGGCCCTTCTGGTAAAGGGCAAAAGAGCCGTAGGCATCGACGACGCAATCGTATGAGGCGCTGACGAATATGGCGGTGGTCTCCTGTTCGATCATCACCGGACCTTCCAGCCGGTTTCCAAAACGCATTTTGTGCCCGTCATAGACCGGAATCTCGCTGAACGCATCGTTCTCGGGGATATAGACGCGGCGCCGGCCCTTGGCCGCCGCCGAGGGATCCGCGCCTGCCCAGGATTCTTCCCGGTAGTGCGGCTTTTCGGTGCGGCCGATTGCCTGCACCCGCACATTGATGATTTCCACCGGCGTGTCTTCCTGCTCCAGCGAATAGCCATAGAGCCGGTTGTGTTCGGCATGAAACGCGCCGGCGATCGCCGCCGCGTCGTGGCGCTCGATCAGTTCGCGCGGCACCAGGAACGAAACCTCGTGATATTGCTTGATATAGCGGCAGTCGAATCTGACTTCAAAGCGGCGCTTCGCTTCGGCGATGCGCTCTTCGGCGAGCTGGCGCGCGCCGTCGCGCGACATGTCGTCGATGATGTGCGTTAGTTTGGTCCAGTCGATCCCGCCAAGGCGCGCGACGAAGGTGCGTACGAAGTCGTGTTTCAACTCGCTCATGAGCATGCCGAAGGCGCACAACACCGAGGATTCCCGCGGCACGATCTGCAGCGGAATTTCAAGCTCGTTGCAAATGAGGCAGGAGTGGATGGGGCCGGCGCCGCCTGCCGGGATGAACGGAAACTCGCGCGGATCGAAGCCACGCTTGATGGTGACTTCGCGCACACCCTGGGCCATGTTGTTGCAGGCCACGCGATAGATGCCGGCAGCCGCCTGCTCGATGGTGAGTCCCATCGGTTTGGCGATGTGCGTCTCGATCGCCGCGCGCGCCGCGGCGACGTTGAGTTTCATTTTTCCGCCGGCGAAGAAATCCGGGTCGAGGTAACCCAGCACCACGTTGGCATCGGTAGTGGCGGGCAGCGTGCCGCCCTTCATGTAGCAGGCCGGACCGGGGTCGGCGCCGGCGCTCTGCGGCCCCACGCGCAACAGCCCGCCCTCATCGAGCCAGCCAATGGAGCCGCCGCCCGCGCCGATAGTGTGGATGTCCAGCATCGGCAGCGCGATTTTTCGGCGGGCGATTTCGCCGTCGTTCTTGATCATCGGCGTACCGACCGCGACTGACGCTTCGAAGCTGGTGCCGCCCATGTCGGTGGTAATGCATTTGTCCTGGCCATGCACGCGAACGTAGAACAAGCCCGCGATCGGTCCGCCGGCCGGTCCGGAGAGCAGGGTGAGGGCAGCTTTTTCGCGCGCCAGCTGTGGTGAAATGACGCCGCCGTTGGATTGCATGATCAGCAGCAGGCCGTTGAAACCGATTTCCTTCAACCGGCCGACGAGCTGGTCGAGATAATGGTTGAGCTTGGGACCGACGTAGGAGTTGAGCGCGGTGGTGCTGACGCGCTCGTAGAAGCGGATCGAAGGCAGGACATCGGTCGAAACGCTGAGGTAGGCCTGCGGCATCTCGCGCCGCACCGCTGCAGCTGCCGCCTGCTCGTGCGCGGGATTGGCGAAGGAATTCATGAAGCAGATCGACACTGCCTGCACGCCTTCCTGCTTGAATATGTCGAGCGCCTGCTTCACCTGCTCCAGGTTAAGCGGCGCGGTCTCTGCCCCGTTTCGATCGATGCGACCCTCAATGCCGGCGCGCAAATAGCGCGGCACCAGCGGCTTCACGTTGACGTAGCGGTTGTTGTACTGTTCCTCGCGGATGCCGCGTCGCATTTCCAGGGCGTCGCGCACCCCCTGGGTGGTGAGCAGGCCGCATTTGGCGCCGGTACCGGTCAGGGTGGCATTGGTCGTCACGGTCGTGCCGTGGACTATGGTGTCGATGGTGGACACGAATGCCGCCAGCGATACCGGTGGTGTCATCGCTGCGGCGATGTCGGCAAGACCGTTCACCACGGCAATCGACGGATCGCCGGGTGTAGACAGCGTCTTGAAAATGGCCGGTTCCTCGCCGTCGCGGGTGAGGACAAAATCGGTGAAAGTGCCGCCGACGTCGATGCCGATCTTTAGCGCCATCAGATGTGCTCCGAACTAAGTGCGACGAAGGGCTTTGCGCGCTGCGCGCGCCAACCGTGTCTTCCGTACGGATAGAAAACATCCGTACGGAAGACACGGTTATTGGTAAAACCAGGACGCATCTGTTTTTTCTCCAACATCGTCGAATGCGCGCGGATGGTTTCATCATCCGTGCGCAGGCGACGATCCGCGCGGACTGTTTTTTGTCCGCGCAAATTCGTAACCTCGCAACAAGGGGAAGCTCGATTGCCGTTGCTGTTGAAGGTTGGCATGGGTCTTTTTGTCACCTTCCGATCTCCTGTGCGACCATCTGACGCAGGTCTTCCTTTCGCACCTTGCCCAGTGCGGTCTTCGGCAATTCACCGACGAACACGACGTCCTTCGGATGCTTGTAGCGGGCGAGGCGACCTTCGAGCAGTTGCAGCACTGCCTCCCGCGTCAGGGTGTGTCCGGCCTTCGGCGCCACCACGGCAACCACGATTTCGCCCCAGCGTTCGTCGAGGCGACCGACGACGGACGCTTCGGCGATGTCCTGGCATTCCGCCAGCAGATTCTCTATCTCGGCCGGGTAAATGTTTTCGCCGCCGGAAATGATCATCTCCTTCCTGCGGCCGTCAACGTAGAGAAAACCCTCGGCATCCAGATGCCCCATGTCGCCCGAGTGGAACCAGCCGTCGACGAGCGCCGCCGCGGTCTCCTGCGGCGCATTCCAGTAAGCGCTCATCACATTGGGGCCGCGCACCAGGATTTCGCCGCTTTCGCCTTGCGCCACGTCTTTGCCGGATTCATCGACGACGCGCAGTTCGCAGTGTGCGGCGGCCTTCCCGGTTGATCCTGCTTTGCGCGCCGCATCTGCGGCCTTGAGGCAGACTGCGATCGGGCAGGTTTCAGTGGAACCATAGATCTGCACCAGCGGCACGCCGCGCGCGTGCACCGCACGGATAATCCGCGCCGGCACGATGGTGGAGCCGGTGGTGATCATGCGCAGGCTGGAGAAATCCGCGCTCGCCCAGCGCGGGCTTGCCATCATCATGTCCAGTTGCGCCGGAACCAGCACCGTCAGCGTAATGCGCTCGCGCTCGATCGCATCGAAGCAGGCATCTGCGTCGAACTTCGGATGCAATACGACGGTACAACCCATCTTCAGCGCGGGCGTGGTCAGATTGTTGAGTCCGCCGACGTGGAACAGCGGCAGGGTATTGAGTATTCGATCTTCGGGCACCAGGTCGTGCAGTTCGGTGCAGTTGGCGGCGTTCCAGGCAATGGCGTTCTGGCTGAGGACTACGCCTTTGGGCTTGCCGGTCGAGCCGGAGGTATAGCAGATGAGTAGCGGCGTTGCCGGATCGACTCCGGCGCCATTCGGGGCAGGGCCGGTCGCGCGCGCGAGAAAATCGCCGTGTTCGATCCAGCCGGGTCGCGCCGGTCCGAAGGCGATTGCCGTCAGCGCGGGCAGGGACGACTTGAATGCGTCGATTTGCTCGATGAACTGCGGTTCGACAAACAACAGGGAGGGCGGGCAATGCTCCAGCATTTGTCGGTGCTCGGGGCCGGCGAGGCGCCAGTTGAGCGGCATGAACAACACGCCACGCCGCGCGCAGGCAAACAGCAGCGCGAGCATTTCCGGGCTATTGACGCCGAGATATGCCGCGCAGTCTCCGCGCTTGAGGCCGGACGCCGCCATCGCCGAGGCCAGACTGCTCACCTGTCCTGCAAACGCGCCATAGGAAAGGTCGCGTCCGGGAAAGCGAATCGCCGTCCGCCCGGGTGTGAGCCGGGCATGGCGGTCGATCCACTCGGACAGGTCCATCTGCCTACTCCAAAATCATGCGCGGACGAAAAACCATCCGTGCGCAATCAACGATCTTGTATAAGAGTCACCCCAAACCGCACTTGCTTTTATCCATAACCGTGCTTTTTGGTACGAATGGTTTCTATCCGTACCAAAAAGCACGGTTGGCGCGCGCGAGCGCGCAATGGCCGCTCTGGACATACGACTGAGAAGGAAACTATGCGTCGCACACCTCAAGTACAACGGCCATCGCCGTATCCCCCGCGGCGCAGCCGGTGAACAATCCATATCCGCCGCCGCGCAGCGCCAATTCCTCGATCAACTCGATGATTGCGCGCGTACCCATGGGCGCCTGCGGGTGGCCCCAGACGAGCGAGCAACCGTAGTTGTTCATTTTCATCAGGTCGGTCTTGGTCTGCCGCGCAAAAAAAATGTCGTTCACTGCGAACGGGTTGTGTGTCTTGATCGCGGCCAGATCGCTGAAGCTGCGGCCTGCCTGATCCAGAGCGCGCTGTGCCGCCGGTACCGTTGCCTCCGGCATGTACGCAAGCTCCGCGCGGGCCATGCCAAATCCCTGCAGGCGTACTGCGATTTTCGGATTCGCCGACAGCTCCCGCGCTTTGTCGCGACTGGTGAGAATGATGGCAGCGTTGCCATCGGCAGGATGGGTCTGGCCGCCGTAGGTGACGCTGCCGCCTTCGGCCACTGGTTTCAGTTTTGCCAGCCCTTCCGCGGTCGAAGTGGATACGCCTTCGTCGCCCTCGAGCGTGCTGGCGGTTTTCTTGAAATTGGCGGCGGGCACGGCGAAGGGCAGGGTCATGAAACGTTTGAGAAAGGCTGCGCCGTCCTGCAGCGCTTCGCGATATTGCTGCTCACGGCGCAATACAACTTCGTGCTGCTGCGCAGTGCTGATGCCGTGCCTGGCGACGACGTTTTCGGCGGTTTTCAGCATGGAATGGCCGCCGAGCGGATCGCAGCCGAAATTGTCCATCACCCAGTCCTCGGCCGCTCCGGTGCCGCCGGGACCGCGTGGATTGGGGTAGTAGAGGTGCGGCCCGTTGGAGGTGCGGTCGCAGTTGACGACGAGGGCGGTGCTGGCCATGCCCACTTCGATTTCCTGCGCTGCCGCGAGCAGGGTGCGCACGCCGGTGGCGCAGGCCTGCATCAGCGTCGGACCGGTCGCCTGACCGGCGCCTATCAGTCCTGTCAGCCAGGGCAGACCAAAAAATGAATGATTCTGCGGCACGGAAAAACCGAGCACGCCATAGTCGAAACGCTTCGGGTCGATGCTCCTTTTGTTCAACTCCTGGCGCGCTACGTGCGCGGCGAACTCAACGCTATGCAGATTCGCGAAGCTGCCCTGCCAGCGTGTGAACGGCGTACTCCAGTAGGCGCCGTAGGGGATTTCGGCTTTATAAGTCATTTCCAAATACTCCTATGTCATTGCAACCGTAGCCTTGCCAAGTTGAAGGATTTCGCCTTTCTGATTCTGTGCGCTGATTTCCAGATCGAGCAGATTCTCGCCGGCTTGTTCGCGTTTCGCGACCACTTTGCCGCTGCAGGTGATGACATCGCCCGGGAACGCCATGCTGACGAAGCGCGCCGATAGAACGCGCAGCTGTCGTTGCGGCACCCATTGCGTCAGCAGCTGGCCGAGGAAGCCCAGCGGGAGCATGCCATGCGCGATGATGCCGGGCAGGCCGCCGGCCTTCGCCGCCTGTTCATCGACATGGATAGGATTGTGGTCGGCGCCGGCCCCCGCATAAAGCGCGAGCTGCAAATGGGTGATCGCCGGCTTGGTCACTGAAGGAATTGCATCACCGACGGCGATGTCTTTGAAAAGCACCATGTCCATTCCTTAATTGCGAACCACGACGGTGGTGCGCAGGTCGCAGACATGCTCGCCGCGCTGGTTTTGCAACTGCGTTTCGGTGACCAGAAATTCCAGCGCACCATTTTTCTTGTCGTATACGTCCAACACTTTCTGCCGGCCGGTGATCACGTCGCCCGCGCACAGGTCGGCGTGATAGACGAAGGACTGCTCGCCGTGCATGGCGCGCCGCTTATCGATGCCGAGTTCGTCCAGGATCATGAACGACTGGTTGCGGTCCATGATCATGGCAAAGGCAAAGGTCGGCGGTGCGGGCAGTGAGCGGTAGCCGGCCGCTTTGGCCGCGGCTTCGTCGAAGAAGACCGGGTTGGCGTCGCCGATGGCTTCGGCGAAACTGCGTATCCAGCGTTTCTCGACTTCCGCGGTGAATGGCGGGTACTCTTTTCCGATGATGCTCTTGTCGATCATTTCATTGGTTCTTTCGTTTTACTTGCTCGGAATCTGCTCGTCGCGATCGAGGCCGACGGCAACGATGAATGCATGCTTGGCTTCGGTCAGGTGTTCGCGCATCGCCAGCGCGGCAGCATCGCCATCGCCAGCCGCCAGCGCCGCGGCGATTTGCTCCAAGCCGCGCAGCACCACGTTGCGCACCTTGGCGTTTCCCAGCGTAAGCGCGCGCAGGTGCTGCACATGATCGGCATAGAGTTCGACCGCATGCACCAGGCGCCGATTCGGTACCAGGGCCAGCCATGCCAGGCGAAACAGGGCGTTGGCGTCGGTAAACGCTTCGTTGTCACCGGCCCGATGGGCGGCTTCGCTGGTATCGAGCGCCTGCATCACCGGCTCCAGCGCTTCGGGATTGTTGGCTTGTTCGGCGACATGGCGCAGCGCTTCAGGCTCGACCAGAAAGCGGACTTCGTAAATGTCATCAACATTCTGCAGTGTCAATGCCGGAACAGAGAAGCTGCGTCCGTCGGAAGAGATCAAGCCTTCGCTCGCCAGCCGGGTGAGGGCTTCGCGCACCGGTGTGCGCGAAACGCCGAGTTGGGCGGCGAGTTGCACTTCCTGCAATGGAAAGCCTGGCAGAATCTTGCCGTTGCGCAAATGGGCGCGCAAAGTCCGGTAGACCTGGTCGGCCAGGGCGAGCGGGCGTTCAACCGGATCGAGTGAGGTGACCAACGCCGCGTCTCCTATGCCGAATAAGTGGAGAATCTTGCCTGAACACGGGATACTGTATACACGATACATCGGCTTGTAAAGCCCCTGCCAATGTAGGTCAAATACACATTTCCAAAGTGAAACACTCAAAAAATCGTGGAATAAATGGCTGTTGCAGCCAGGAATGACGGACAATTGGATTCAGAACGGCCCATACTGAAAAGAGCCGTGGCCGCGCCGAAAAGTGACCGTCGGCGGCTGACAGGAATCAATGACAATACACATATATTCAGAATGTTAATACTGT
>Ga0208566_1001447_pt1 | contig 13748 bp, 11 predicted proteins | sample PL_2010_150m_FD_184159 | JGI IMG/M metagenome (GOLD analysis project Ga0208566, IMG submission 184159) | Freshwater microbial communities from Powell Lake, British Columbia, Canada to study Microbial Dark Matter (Phase II) - PL_2010_150m... | ecosystem: Environmental > Aquatic > Freshwater >...
CTGCAATTCGGCACGATCAACAGTGTACTGAGCAGCAGCCAGGGGGTGAGCCTGAATGTCGGATCCCTGGGTATCTTCAAAGTCAGCGACGTCAAAGAATTTCTTTAAGAACAAATAGCGCCTTAGGGTCAGAATTTTTACGGGAGAAGTGATATGGGTTTCGCACAAGCATTAAGCGGACTGAACGGTGCCTCCAAGGCGCTTGAGGCGATCGGCAACAACATCGCGAACGGCGGAACGGTCGGTTTCAAAGCATCTGCAGCGCAATTTGCAGATGTATACGCGACCTCTCTGTCGGGCGGCGGTTCCAGTCAGGTCGGTATCGGTGTCGCTTTGTCAAAAATAGTACAGACATTCTCCCAGGGCAACATTACCACCAGCGGAAATCCGCTGGATATTGCCATCAACGGCGGAGGAATGTTCCGCCTGGATACCAATGGATCGATATCGTATACCCGAACTGGCCAGTTCTTGCTCGACAAGTCGGGGTACATCGTAAACGCCGGCGGCAAACAGTTGACGGGCTTTGCGGCTGACCCGCTCACCGGTGTCATCGTGCCTGGCAATTACGTTCCCCTGCAGATGAATAATGCGCCGATTCCGCCGGTGGCGACGACGCTCAGCCAGATTCAGACCAATCTCGACGCGCGCGCATTACCGCCGGTCTCGATGACCAGCGGGCAAACCGTAGGCGGCGTAGCGCCGGGCCCCATGCCGCTGGTGGTAACTTCGGGAGTCGACGACAAATTCGACATCAAAGTAGACGGTTTGGGGCCGTATCCGGTGACGCTTCCCGCGGCGACCTACCAGACTGTCGGGGACATAGCCACCGCGTTGACGACCGCCATCAATTCCGCCCTCTCCAGCACGACGGCGAGGGTTCGAGTGACTGCAAATACTGCGGGTCAATTGGTGGTGGCTTCAAAGAGCGTTGGGACGTTCGGGACCCAAGGCAATGGTTCGACGATAGTGTTGTCGCCGACCGGTGCTCCTGCCGTTACCAATACCGGCTTTGAAATTCTGTTTGCCGGCCTGACCACAGGCTCGGCGTCCGTGTGGACGGCGGCGATACCGGGTGTCAATCCGCCGGTCGCGACCGCCGGCGTTGACAATTTCAGTTCCACCGACACCAACAGTTTCACCGCCTCGACAGCGCAAACTATCTACGATTCACTCGGCAATCCTCACACTCTGTCGTTGTTTTTTGTCAAGACCGCCCAGCCGGGAAGCTGGCAAATGTACTCGACGATCGACAGCATCGCCTCGCCATCGCCGGGTTCGGTGACCGGCAGCAGCGCGCTCGGGGCAAATCCCAGCACCGTGAACATCATAGCCGGCCAAAACGATCATTTCCAGATTGCAATAAACAGCGCAGCAGCGCTGGACGTTACCCTGAACCCAGCCGTGGCGCCTGCTGTCTACACTCCGGCAACCCTGGTCAATGAAATCAATCGGGCGTTGTTGAATGCGGTCGACACTTCCGGTCTGGTCACTGGCACAGCGGGCACTGTCGTATCGGCGAAAGCGACGGCCAGACTGGACGCATTCGGACGGCTGGTCATCGAGTCCAATACGGTCAATGTCGGATCCAAAGCCGTCATTACCGCTGCCGCCGCCAATGCATCGCCACAAACAATTACTGCCTTGTTCGGCGCGCTGCCAAATACCGTGGCGGGTGGTCCGGCCAAAGTAGATTCACTGCTTTTCAAGCCCGATGGATCGCTGGTAACCGCATCGGCGGCGACCGAAAGCTTCAACTTGACCACTGGCGCCACTTCACCCCTGGTCTTTTCGGTGGACCTCAAGGGGTCGACGCAATACGGCATCGGCTTCGGCGTAAACCAGCTGCTCCAGGATGGATACACCTCGGGAAAGATTTCCGGCCTGAGCATCTCGGGGGACGGCACGGTGCAGGGCAACTATTCCAACGGAAAGTCGCGCAACCTGGGGCAGATCGTATTGGCAACCTTTACCAATTCGAACGGCCTGCAATCGATCGGTGGCAACCAGTGGGTGGAAACCGCCTCTTCCGGCCAGCCGATTCCCGGCACGCCTGGGTCAGGCAGCCTGGGGACCGTGCAGTCGGGTGCAATCGAGGAATCGAATGTAGACCTGACGGCCGAATTGGTGGCGATGATCACCCAGCAACGCGCCTATCAGGCCAGCGCGCAAACCATCAAGACGATCGACCAGATCTTGCAGACCCTGGTCAATCTGCGTTAATTCCCGAGGGCTGAATCGAGGCCGGCATGGACCGTCTGATCTACACCGCGATGAGTGGCGCGTCCCAGACATTGGGACGCCAGGCTTCCGTGTCGCACAATCTGGCGAATGCCACGTCCACCGGCTATCGTGCCGAGGAGCACCGTCTGCGAGCAGTGCAGGTGCTTCCCGGCGCCGGCAATACTTCTGCCTTGCCCACTCGTGCCTTCGTAGTCGACGCCAGCACGCACACCAATTACCAGCCGGGTCCGCTGCAAATGACCGCGCGATCCCTCGATGTCGCGGTGCAGGGGCAAGGCTGGATTGCGCTGGCCATGCCTGACGGCAGCGAAGCATATACGCGCAACGGCAATTTCGAACTCAATCCCAATGGCATTTTGCAGACACGCAACGGTGTTCCGGTGCAGGGCGACGGGGGATCGATCACCGTGCCGCCTGATGTCAAACTCAATATCGCCAATGACGGAACCATTTCGGTTGTCCCGGAGAGCGGCGCGCAGAATACCGCGAATGCGATCGGCCGGATCAAGCTGGTGAATCCACCCGAAGCCGAACTGGAGCGCGGTGGCGACGGCCTTTTCCGCCGGCGCGGTGGTGTCGCCGCCGAGGCTGATCCCAAGGTCATGCTGGCCGGTGGATATCTGGAAGGCAGCAATGTGAACCCGGTTGAGCAGATGGTCAACATGATCTCGCTGGCCCGGCAATTCGAGATGCAGATGAAGGCGCTTACCACCGCAGATGCCAACGATCGTGCTGCAACGCAGATCATCGCGAACCTCTAGGAGTAGGAAATGATCCGTTCCCTATGGATTGCCAAAACCGGTCTCGATGCGCAGCAGACTCAACTTGATGTAATCGCCAATAACCTGGCGAACGTCAGCACCAATGGCTTCAAGCGGTCACGCGCCGTATTCGAGGATTTGCTGTATCAGACACTGCGGCAACCCGGCGCGCAGTCATCGCAACAGTCCACGATACCCTCCGGAGTCCAGCTGGGTACCGGTGTGCGGCCGATAGCCACCGAAAAGATTTTCGCCCAGGGCAGTCTGACCCAGACCAGTAATCCTCTCGACATCGCCATCAACGGTCAGGGATTCTTTCAGGTCCAGATGCCTGACGGCACGCTCTCCTACAGTCGGGATGGCTCATTCCAGAAAGATGCCACCGGTCAGATCGTGACCTCGAGCGGATACCCGCTGTCGCCGGCGCTCACCATTCCCGCCAATGCAACCTCCGTCACCATCGGCCGGGATGGGGTCGTCAACGTATTGCAGGCTGGAACCACGGCGCCGACGCAAATCGGCACTATCCAGCTGGCCAGCTTCGTCAATCCGGGCGGCCTGCAGAGCAGCGGTGAAAACTTGTTTGTGGAAACCGCCTCCAGCGGCACGCCGACCCCCAACACGCCCGGCACCAACGGTACCGGTCTGCTCAACCAGGGCTATGTCGAGACTTCAAACGTCAATGTTGCGGAGGAACTGGTGAACATGATTCAGACCCAGCGCGCCTACGAAATCAACTCGAAGGCAATCACCACGTCCGATCAGATGCTGGCGAAGCTGGCCCAATTGTAAGGGGGTTCAGATGAATAAAATCACCGTGTCGTTCTCCTTGTTCTTACTTAGCCTCATTCTCGCAGGCTGTGTCACGACGGTTCCGCCGACCAGCGTGGCCCAGCCGATGACATCACGACCGGAACCGAGAGCTATTGCAGCACCCCTGAATGGGGCAATTTACAATATCGCCTCGATGCGACCGCTGTTCGAGGACCGCCGCGCACGGTTTATCGGCGACACCATCACCATCAATATCGTTGAAAAGACTTCGGCATCGAAGAATTCAGAGAACAAGACCACGCGTTCCCAGAGCATCGATATGTCGGTACCGACGGTGACTGGTTTGCCCCTCAAGGGACTCCAGGGAACCCGCCTGGCTGCCACGGATACGAATAACTTCGACGGCAAGGGGCAAAACACGTCCGCCAATGATTTCACCAGCACCATCACGGTCTCGGTAATCGAGGTATTGAGCAATGGCAACCTGCTGGTTTCGGGCGAGAAACAGATTGGCTTGAAGGAAGGCGAGGAGTTCATTCGTTTCTCCGGCGTGGTCAACCCGGTTACCATCACCGCGACGAATTCGGTTCAGTCGACGCAAGTGGCGGATGCCAGAATCGAATACAAGGCCAATGGTTTCATCGACTCGGCGCAAGCCATGGGCTGGTTAGGACGGTTCTTCTTGAGCGTGCTCCCCTTCTGAACGGGATAATCCATGAAAAGCATGAACTGGTTTGAGGTAGTTGTTACCATCCTTTGCATGGCCAGCGTCCTGGTATTGAGCCAGCCGGCTCAGGCGGAAAGAATCAAGGATCTTGCGACGGTCGCCGGTGTTCGCAGCAACCAGCTGATCGGTTATGGCATCGTCGTGGGCCTGGACGGCAGCGGCGACCAGACCACGCAAACGCCCTTCACGATCCAAAGCATCATCAGCATGCTGTCCACCATGGGAGTTTCACTGCCGCCCGGAACCAACCTGCAGTTGAAGAACGTCGCCGCGGTCATGGTGACCACTACTTTGCCACCGTTCGCCCGCGCCGGCCAGCAACTCGACATCACCGTGTCATCCATGGGCAATGCCAAGTCCTTGCGCGGTGGCACCTTGATCCTTACCCCGCTGAAGGGCGCGGATGGTGCCGTGTATGCGATCGCCCAGGGCAACGTGCTGGTCAGCGGGGCTGGCGCAGCCGCGGGAGGCAGTACTACGGTGATCAATCATCTGTCGGTGGGCCGCATCGCCGGAGGCGCCACCGTCGAACGCGAAGTACCGATGCCCCTGGGGCAAGGTGAGTTCGTCTATTTCGACCTGAACGCCACCGATTTTGGCACCATGAAACAGATGGTTGAGGTGATCAATCAAGCCATTCCAGGTTCCGCGACCGCCGCGGACGGCCGGCAAGTGAGAGTCAAGGCGCCTGTCAATCTTGACGAGCGGGTCGCGTTTCTCGGACGAATCGAAAACCTCGAACTTAAACCGGCACAGATGGCCGCGAAGATCATCGTCAATGGCCGTACCGGTTCGATCGTGATGAATCAGGCCGTGACGCTGGATAATTGCGCCGTAGCCCATGGCAATCTGTCGGTGACGGTAACCGCAGACAATGCCGTAAGTCAGCCAAACCCGCTCGGCGCGGGCCAGACGGTTGGCGTGAGTAACGCCCAAATCGACATCAAGCAGGAAAACGGCAGATTGCTGAATGTCAAGGGAGGCGCCAATCTCGCTGACGTGGTCAAGGCACTCAACGCCATCGGCACCAATCCCCAGGACCTGATCGCCATACTGCAGGCGATGAAATCATCCGGCGCATTGCGCGCTGAACTGGAGATCATCTAGTTCGATCAGTTGCCAAGGACCGGGCGGGTAAGGTCCAGAACAAATTCGTCGGGGTGGGTGTGGACAAAGAAAATCTGGCCAGGCAAGAATTGCCGGAGAAAGCACCGGCTTTTCTCCGCATGCGGCATGGAACGATTAGCGTAGCCTGAAATCATGTCTATTCCGGATATCTCGAACCAGTCTGCATTTGACATCAGGGGCCTCGCAGACCTGAAGCGTCAGGTTCATGAAAATTCGCCACAGGGGATCAAGCAGGCGGCCCAACAGTTCGAAGCCTTGTTTCTGCAAATAGTCCTCAAATCGATGCGTGACGCATCGCCGCATGAGGGTATCTTCGACAGTGATCAATCGCGCATGTACGAATCGTTGCTCGACCAGCAGTTGGCGCAAGTTCTTTCCACCAAGGGGAACGGAACGGGTCTGGCGGCGATGATCGAGAAACAGTTGTCGCGTTCCAGCATCGAGCCGCAATCGCTCGGCCCATTGCCCTTCACGCCGCCGCCGCGTCCATACAGCCTGCCGGTAACGCCGGCATCCGTTCCACTGCCACGGAGCGGAGCAGGAATTGGCGTCCTCGAAAGTCTGCCTTCGGTGGATAGTGCGCCACCGGCGTCGCGCGAGTTCGTCAATCGTGTCTGGGCGCATGCCTACGAGGCAAGCCGGGCAACGGGCATTCCTGCCCATTTCATGGTTGCCCAGGCGGCGCTGGAAACCGGCTGGGGCAAGTCGGAACCGCGTTTCAGCGATGGTCGACCGAGTTACAACCTGTTCGGAATCAAGGCGGGCAAGAGCTGGAATGGTTCGGTGGTGGAGTCGATGACCAGTGAATACGTGGATGGCTCGGCTCAGAAGCAAGTTGAACGATTCCGCGCCTATGCTTCCTATGCCGAGGCGTTTCGCGATTACGCGAGTCTGCTGACTTCCAATCCGCGCTATGCGGCGGTTGTCGGTAGCCAGGATCCAGCTGTTTTTGCTCGTGGCTTGCAAAAGGCCGGCTATGCAAGCGATCCGATGTACGCCGCGAAGCTTGAACGCATCATCGGCGGCAGCACACTTAGACTGGGCCTGACCAGCTGATCCCCCGGATTTCCTGAGTACCCCTTTCCGGGCCGCGCAAACAGGCACCGCGGCCAGGTATCTGCGCGAATCCAAAACCTCCGAGCGCTTTGTGGCACGGAGGTTGCGTGTCTGACCCCGAACGCTCAACTTTCGGTAGTTTTTGCCGATGATTCTGAGGATCGGAAGAAATCATGAGTTTGGTCGGTACAGGCATCACCGGACTAGTTGCAGCCCAAATGGGGATGCAGACCGCCGGGCATAACATCGCCAATGCGTCAACGCCCGGCTATAACCGCCAGACGATCCTTCAGTCCACCAATATCCCGATGTTTTCGAGCGCTGGCTTCGTCGGCCAGGGCACCAATGTTTCGAACATCCTGCGGGTCTACAACGATTTTCAGAACAGACAGGTCTTGAATTCGGAAACCACGGCGGCGCAATTCCGCAGTTATTCCGCGGAAATCAAGCAAATCGACAATATGCTGGCGGATCCCAATGCGGGCTTGAGTCCTGCGATGCAGGCATTCTTCGATGCCCTGGAAGCTGCATCTGCAAACCCTTCATCGATCCCTGCCCGCCAGGCGTTGCTGTCCGCGGGACAGGGAATGGTGGCACGTTTCCAGTCGATTGATCAACGCATCGGCGACATCCGATCGGGCATCAGTCAGCAAATCAGCGCCGAAGCCAATTCGGTCAATTCCATCGTGCAGCAGCTGAATGATACCAATCAGCGCATTATCATCGCCCAGCAGGCCGGTGCGGCGCTGCCGGCGAACGATCTCTACGACCAGCGCGACCGGCTCGTTTCCGATCTCAATCAGGTAGTTCGCATCACCACCCACACCGAGTCGGATGGAACCACCAACGCATTTTTTGGCAGCGGCCAGCCGCTGCTCGTGGGTACATCCGGTTTCAAGTTATATGCGGCGCCGGCATTGGATGACTTGACGAGGATCGAGGTGACTCTGCAGGACATCAATGGCGGGTTCACGCGTATTCCGGAAACCCTGTTGAATGGTGGAAAACTGGGCGGACTACTGCAGTTCCGGTCTGAAACGCTGGATCTCGCACAAAATAGCCTGGGGCGCATTGCCACCGTATTCGCAGCAACATTCAACGCGCAGCACCAATTGGGACAAGACTTGACCGGCGCTCCGGGTGGCGCCTTTTTCAGTGTGCCCCAGTCGGGCCAACTGGTCTTGGGCAGTACCGCCAATTCCGGAAATGCCAAACCGGAGCTCAGCTTCGATAGCTATCCCGATGTGACGGCCAGTGATTACCGGTTGAGCCTGACTTCGGCGAATAATCTGTCGTTGTTGAGATTGTCTGACAGCGTGACATGGCGCGGCAGCGGCAATAATCAGGCGGAAGCGATGGCGAACTTGATGTCCCAAATTAACGCCGACCAACCGCAGGGATTCAAGCTTTCCCTGAGCGGAACCGGGCTGATGAGCGTCGGCGACACCTTTCTGATTCGCCCTACGCGCTACGGAGCCCGCGACATTTCGATGGTAGTCAACGACGCGCGCAATATTGCGCTGGCTTCGCCGATCAGAACCGAGACCTCGGTTGCGAATTCCGGAACAGCCAGCATCAGTGCCGGAGAGGTCACCAACATAGCCGCGCCCTTGACGGCGCCTGTTTCGATCAGCTATGAGGCCTCGAGCAACAGCTTGACCGGCTTCCCGGTGGGGGCCAGGGTAGAAATCTCGGGGAAAGCATACTCAATCGTAAGTCCTACGACGCGCCTACCCTTCGCATCCGGTTCCAATATCAGCCTGAATGGCGTGGCGGTCGTCATCACGGGCGCTCCGGCGGATGGCGACACTTTCACCATCAACCAGCCACTCTTCTCACCGTTGTTTGGCACTCCGACGTCGGCGGGTACCTCAGTACTTGGGAGCATTTCACCGACGTTGCCCTTGACCGTGGTCACCGGGGAGAATGACAAATTCGATATTGTGGTGGACGGCAATCCGGCAGTGACCGTCACCATCGCAGCGGGTGTCTACGCCACACCGACCGCGATTGCCGCCCAGTTGCAAACCAGTATCAAGGCAGCGCTGACCTTGCCTACCGCTGTTACGGTCAATCTTGCGCAAGACAATAGAATTCAGATTACTTCAAGCCTGCTTGCAGGTTCAGTGTCATTGTCACCAGTCTTGCCACAAACGGCCGGTAGCGTGATCTCGGCAGGGACCATCAGTACTACCAGTAGCCTGCCGTCTTCGCCGATCACGCTCCAATACAAGCAGGCAAACGTGAATCCGGCGCTGCCGGCGCGCCTAACCGGATTCCCGGTGGGGAGCGTGGTGAAAGTTACGCTACTCGACGGTACGACTTCGAGCTTCACCATCCGTCAGCCTACCGACTACGTTACGTATACGTCGGAAGCGAGCATCGCATTCAATGGGATTCGCCTCAGCATCAGTGGCGCCCCGGTCGACGGTGACACATTCAAGATCAGTTCTAATCCTAGCGGGGTTTCGGACAATCGCAACGCTCTGTTGTTGGGCAATCTGCAAACGAAGAACACGCTTGCCGGGAGCACTGCCACTTACCAGGCAGCCTTCTCGCAGCTCGTCAGTCAGATCGGCAACAAGGCGCGGGAAGTGGAAGTCGCGTCCAACGCCCAGGATACCCTGGTCAAGCAGGGGCAGGATTTTATCCAGTCCGCCTCGGGTGTAAATCTCGACGAGGAAGCCGCCAATCTGATTCGCTATCAGCAGGCTTACCAGGCCTCGGCGAAGATGATCGATATCGCCAGCAAGCTTTTTGCGGAAATATTGGCGCTGTCACGGTAATCAGCCAAGAACGGAGAAGAAGATGCGTATCAGCACCGGAATGATCTACGACAGCAGCGTCAGATCGATTCAAAATCAGACAGGCACGCTGCTGCATACGCAGCAGCAGGTTTCCAGTGGACGGCGGATCCTGTCGCCGTCCGAAGACCCGGTGGCGGCGGCTCGCGTACTGGTGATCAATCAGTCGAAGGACATCAATACCCAATATGGCGTAACCCAGAACAATGCCAGGAGCACACTCGGATTGGTCGATACCCAGCTCTCTTCAGCTGGCGATCTGCTCATCCGGGTGCAGGAACTGGCGGTGCAGGCCGGCAATGCGGCGCTCTCGGAAAATGATCGGCGTTCCATCTCGACGGAATTGCGCGCACGCTTCGATGAACTCGTCGGGCTGGCCAATAGCACCGACGGTTCCGGTCAATATCTGTTTGCAGGTTACCAGGGCAGCAACAAGCCATTTGCCGGAAGTGTAGAGAGTGGCGTCGCATATCACGGTGATGACGGACAGCGGTCGCTGCGCGTTTCGAGTTCGCGGAACATACCGGTCAGCGATTCTGGCAACAAGGTATTCATGAACGTCAAGAATGGCAACGGAATTTTCGTGACCGGCACCCAGAACCAACGCTCGGCTAATGTTTCCGCAAGCCTCACGGTGGATAACACCACCGTCAGCAATCCACCGGCGACGACCGGTGACCTGGAAATGCGCTTCTGGGTCGATACCGCAGGGGTTGGCGCCCTGGGTGTAGCCGGCCAGATATACTACGATCTGGTGGATTCAACCGGAAATTCGCTGTTCACTCCCGGAATCGCCTCAGCCACAGGCGCCGCCGGAAGTTACACGAATGCCTACAGCAGCGGAGTTCCGATTACCATCAGCGACGGAGGCGCCGTTGACTATGGTGCGACAGTCGCTCTTACCGGCACTCCGAGCACCGGTGATGTCATCGCCTTGAAACGGAATTCGCAAGTAATCACGACGACTCCCCGGATACTGGCGGTGAATGCGGCGCGCGCGACGATCAACGCTGGATCAGTCACCGATCCCGTCAAATGGTCGACTGCGACCAACAGCGGCAATCTTGAATTGCGATTCTGGGTCGATACCGCGGGGGTTGGTCCCCTGGCTGTAGCGGGCCAAACCTACTACGATCTGGTGGACGCGAAAACCGGCACGTCCGAATTCACCGGACTTGCGTCCGCGACAGGCGCCGGTGGCAGCTACACAAATGCCTATACCAGCGGGAATCCGATTTCGCTTTCCAGTGCCGGCGCGCCGGCGTTCGATTTCGGCGCAACCGTGACGGTCACGGGTCAGCAGCCCGCGACCGGCGACGTATTCACTATCAAGAACGATACCGGCCCGACCGGCAACGGCTATTTCGTCACCTCCGCGAAGCTGGCGAATTCGGTGAACACCGGCACCGGCATCGTGGGCAGCGGCGAGGTCCTGGACGCGGCGAAATGGAACAGTGCAGCCAATAGCGGAAAACTGGAAGTGCGCTTTTGGCAGGATACCTCGACGAACCCGGCGATTCTTTACTATGACCTGGTCGATGCCAAGACCGAGAAGTCACTGTTTACCGACACCATATCGACCAGCGGGGGCGGTTCGAATACGTATACGCACAAGTTCACCGCCGGCGACCCGATCAAATTCGATAAGCTTGCGGCGGCTTATGGCGATTTCGGGGCGTCCATGACGATCAACGGAACGCCCGCAAGCCGCGATGTGTTTACCCTCGAGAAGAGTACCAGCGAGAGCATATTCAAGAATCTGGGCCGCCTGATCAAGGCACTTGAATCGCCGGTCGGAACCGGCGGCAATGGCAACACGGCGTTGCATAATGCGCTGGGCCTGGTTCTCAAGAATCTATCCCAGGCGACCGACAATATCCTGATTGCGCGTGCCGACGTCGGTTCGCGCCTGAACGAGATAGACTCGCTGAGCGGCGTAGTCGAGGACCTGAATCTTCAATATTCAACCACGCTCTCCAACCTCCAGGACGTCGACTATGCGCAGGCGATTACCGATCTGACGCGTCAGCAGGTTCAACTTCAGGCTGCCCAGAAATCCTTCGTCGACATCGCCAAGCTGTCCCTGTTCAACTATGTCTGAACAGGCGTCCAAACGATTTATCGGGTGCATCGCCGTAATCCTCGGGATGGCCGGGACGGCAGGCTGTGGCGGCCTATCCAGTCGAGTCTCCGGAGATATCCCGCGATCCGGCAGCATCATCCCGGACAGTTCGCTGAAGCTTTCACCCTCGGTCGCCATTGCGCTGGAAAAAGTCGTGTTCTGGGGAGCCTACGCCGGTGCTGCTTACTTGATTCTGGATCCATTTGCGCCGAACTGGGAAATCGAAGAGGCCTCGTTTCCCAAGAATCAATTTCATCTGGGATTGAGAATGAAACGTTTCTATTCTGGAGGTGCCGGCGAGGCGCGCGCCGTGTTTCATCGACGCGCCAAGGAATTGGTACAACGCGGTGGTTTTGAGGGCTATGAGGTGTTGGAGTACAGCGAGAGCCTTGAGTCTTCGGTGCTTGGCTCGCAGCGCGTCGCGCAAGGCGTCATTCGACTGGCTGGCAGCGGCAATGAAGCAGAGTCGACTCAGGGCAACGCGATGCCCGTTCGGATTACCCCGGACAGCGCAAAAAAACCGCGATCGTAAAGTCTTTCAAGCGCCGCGCCAAAGTACGGTAAGGACAACATCAGCACGGCAAATCCGGAAACGATGGTCACCGGAAAGCCTATCGCGAAAATGTTCAATGCCGGCGCTATGCGTGCCAGAACGCCGAGAGCGATATTGGTAATCAAAAGAGCCGCAATCAGCGGCAGCGCCAGCATCAGTCCCGCCGAGAATAATGTCGCAGCCCACGACAGCAGGGTCGAAAAGCCCTTGACCGCGAACGGAGTCGCCGACACCGGCAGCAGCTTGAAGCTTTCCGCCAATACTGACAATAACAGCAGGTGTCCGTTCATCGCCAGAAACAGCAAGGTCGCCACCAGGCCGAGAAATTCGCTGACCACGGGTGTCTGCGAAGAATTCTGTGGGTCGTAGAAAGTGGCGAAGGAAAGACCCATCTGCAATCCGATCAGTTCGCCTGCCATATCTACTGCGGAAAAGGCGATGCGCATGGTAAAGCCCAGCGTCATCCCGATCAGGACCTGTTGCACCAGCACCGCAATGCCCAGCCAGGATCCCGGTGAGATGGCCGGCATGGGCGGTAGCGCCGGCGCCAACCCCAGGCCGACCGCGAGTCCGATAATCACGCGGATTTGCGTCGGAATTCCCTGATTGCTGAAGACGGGCGCGGTTGCCATCAATGCCAGCACCCGGGCCAAGGGGAACACGAAAACCGCAATCCAGGTGTCAAGTTGAGTGGAAGTGAACGAGATCACTGGCGGCGAGCCGAGTCGAGTCGAGCGAGGGAGCGCCAGAATCCTTGCAATCGATGGCTATCCGATGATGCCAGGAATGCTTTCAAAAAGCCTGCGCATGTAATCGGTGATCAGCGTCATCATCCATGGGCCGGCGATGATCAGGGTGACGAAGATCATCAGGAGCTTGGGAACGAACGAAAGCGTCGCTTCATTGATCTGAGTTGCTGCCTGAAAAACGCTGACCAGCAAGCCGGTGACCAAAGCAGCGATGAACAGCGGCGCCGAGACAAGCAGCGTTATTTCAAGCGCCTCACGACCGATGTTGATGACAGTAGTAGGTGTCATGGGAAATCCTTATCCAAAGCTTTGCACAATAGAGCCGATCAACAAATTCCAGCCGTCGACGAGCACGAACAACATGATCTTGAAGGGCAAGGCGACGATCACCGGCGACATCATCATCATGCCCATCGACATCAACACGGATGCGACCACCATATCGATGATGAGAAACGGGATGAAGACGATGAAGCCGATCTGGAATGCAGTTTTCAATTCGCTGGTGACGAAGGCCGGAATCAGCACCCGCATGGGCACCTGGTCGGCTGACGCCGGCCTGGGTTGCTTGGCGATCTTGGTAAATAATGCCAGGTCGGGTTCCCGGGTCTGCTTGAGCATGAACCCGCGCAAGGGCAGGGCGCCGCGATCCAGCGCTTCGATGAAACTGATTTTCCCATCAGCCAATGGCAGATAGGAATCGGTATAGATCTTGTCAGCGACCGGCGCCATGATGAAAAAGGTAAGAAACAGCGCCAGTCCGACCAGCACCTGATTCGGCGGTGCGGTCTGGGTGCCCAGGGCGTGTCGCAACAGGGAGAGCACGATGA
>Ga0208566_1001448_pt1 | contig 13744 bp, 6 predicted proteins | sample PL_2010_150m_FD_184159 | JGI IMG/M metagenome (GOLD analysis project Ga0208566, IMG submission 184159) | Freshwater microbial communities from Powell Lake, British Columbia, Canada to study Microbial Dark Matter (Phase II) - PL_2010_150m... | ecosystem: Environmental > Aquatic > Freshwater > Lake...
ATCGATGCAATAAATTTTAACTTTGCTTATGGCATTTTAAGGTATGAGAAATGTTGCAAATTGGGCAGTTAACTTTGAGGGGTCAATTTACACCGTAAAAGAGGGGTCAATTAGGACGGAATATCCAATGGACAAACTCCCATCTCTATTATTTTGGTGAAAATGAGTCAAAGATTGGAGACATCTATCTTTGGGAAGATGATGAAACACAATCTGACCAATTAATAACTATCCATAGAGTATTGAACCCGGACAACCCCAAGCTATTTTATATCTATGATATCGGAGATTTTTGGGTTCATACTATTGAATTGGAACAGGTTCTTCCGGAAATGAAGACCCAAAGGAAATGTATTGGTGGTGAACGAGGATGTCCTCCTGAAGATTGTGGGGGATAAGTGGGTATTATGAAATATTGGAGACACTCAAACATCCCAGAACCAAGGAATACAAAGAATTGATCATGTGGTTAGACAGAAAGTTTGATCCAGAATCCATTAATATTGGAATAATAAACGCTCGTCTCGGCCTGTTGAAAACTTATATCAAGGAGTATGAGGAAGAGGAATGATCCCAAACGCAAACTTTAGTTCAAAATGGATAAAAAAGAAAAATCAGCAATTGAAAGCAGAAAAAATCAAATTCTGAATTTGATAAAGGATTTTTGCGCTCAAAAACTTGATGATGATTATTTTGAATTATCAGAACGACTTTTAAACAAACTTGGAAGAAAAAGAGATGTTCCATTCATGAGCGGAAAGACTGAAATATGGGCTGCTGCGGTTATCCATGCTCTTGGTACAATTAATTTTCTGTTCGATAAATCATTTGAACCTTACACGACAGTTGATGAAATCAATGTGTTTTTTGATACGAATAAATCTTCAACGGGTCAAAAATCAAAGGTCATTCGAGATTTGCTAAACCTTGGATATTTTGACAGCGAATTTTCCACACAAAGAGCAAAACAAAATAATCCATTTGACAGGTTAACAATGGTCAATGGGTTTTTCATGTTAAAAGATTCTTTACCGGAAGTAACTCCCCGAATAGATTCATTACCAAAAGGAACTCCCAAAAAAGAAAAGAAAACAAAGTCGAACCATTCGGATGATTCTGTTCTGGATCTTTTCTCGTCAGAATAAATGAATATACTTCCAATCAAGTCGATGGCTCAGATTGATATCCGGAAAGCTAAAATTCCCATTTCCCGCCATTTAATTTTTTTTCGAAAAAACAGCACTTTACAATCCGGAGACAAAAAATGAGCAACTTTTTTATACAGTTGCCTGAGTACCTCAAATCACTATATACAGAAAAGGATGCATGAAATCAAACTTGTCAGAAGCGTTAATCTACTGCGATAATTTACTCAATACACTGAGTAAATTCTGAAACGTCAGTACTTATTATGGTTAAGCGAGTATTTTACATTTGAATTCGATTATACAAGCCTTTCCTCAAGAAAATCTTTCCAAAGGATAAATCCTTTCTGCTCGTCTGAATAATCATGTAAAACATGACTAAAATTCACTGGCTGCGATTCAAGAAAAGCCTGGCGCCCATCATTACGGATCATATTCAGTTGCCGGTCTATCACCTGTAATTGGTTGCGGAGTTCCTGTTTGTCTTTTTCAATATGCCAGACATACGTTGCTTCCCTGGTGTCCAGCGTTTCCATTATCAGATGAAATTGTTCTTGCCCGGACAATAGGAAAACAAATGAAAATGGATTCAGTACAAAACGAAGTTTGAGAATATCACTTTCGTGCTTTTCGGCCAGATACCGGAGCTGCCGATAATGGATTACTTTTTTATTTTTCAAAAGGTCCTCGAGCAGTTGTTCCCCGGATTCATACAATGAAGATTTTGTATCCTCCTGGGATTGGAGTTGATTTATATCCATTAAGTTCCCCTTGAATTTATTGTAACTACTGCCCAATATGAATTTTGATACAAACCTGAACTGGGCAATATCAATAATCTCACTGTTTATTTTTTCCAGGTCAGAAGAAGTCGCCATTTGGGAAATCAATATTCCCTCCTGAAACTCAGCCTGGATAAATATATTGATATTCTTTTTCTTCAGAATCTTTGAAAAATATGGCTTCAACACATCAAACTCCGGTCGGATCTGATCATTTTCAATTTCAAATTCCAGTTCCTGATTTAATTGGGCTACCTGGTACCTGAAGGTAATTGTTCCATATCTGAATTCAAGATCATCAATGGCAATGATGATCGCCTCTTCAATTGAGAGTGTATTCCCTGTTGGCAGAAAATCTGGTTCAGGTTCGTCAAACAAAGAAACCTGTTTTTCAAGTTTTCTGTAATAAGTGTTTCTTTTCAGAAACAATTTATTCAGGTAATCGATCTTATAGTCCCGGGAATCATAGATAACCGGGGCAATCTCAGATCGTTGTACCCTTCCAATATATTGTACCAACTTGCCTTGAAAGGAAAACGGATAAACAAGAAACAAACGGTCGATATTTTGAAGATCAATGCCCTCTCCAAAAAATTGTCCTGTTGTAATTAATACCTGGAAACTACCGCCCTTCAGCATTTTCCATTTCATGATTCTGCTGCTTTCCGGGTCATCACCGGATAGGACAATCGTTTCGTATGATTGTTTGAGATATTGGTTTAATGAATCAAGATGCTCTTTCCTTTCGGTAATGATCACGACCTTTTTGCCCGAGGTCAGCTCCGAGATCACATCCTTAAGAATTAGCTTGTTCCTTGCAGAATCATGGACCAGTACCTTTGACAAGGTCTCGAACTTATCCGTTTTCGAATTGAAAGGAACATCGAGTTCTGTATTACGAATAATGATTTTTGCAGTCTTGAGGGTAGAGATATCCGGAGCTTTTATTTCAGAAATAATCTCGCCGAGATGGATGAAAATCAGTTTTCCATCGTTGTATTTTCGAAAAGGTGTCGCGGTTAACCCATATAAATAAAAAGCAGATAGTTTCCCAATAGTGTTTCGGTAGGATTCTGCCGGAATATGGTGGCATTCGTCAACTATGATCGTTCCGAATTTGTTCATTAAACTATTCTGGTCTGTGCTTTCAAGCATCCTGGATAAACTCTGGATAAGAGCTATCGTAATCTTCTTGCCAGCTTTATTTTTTCCCTGTCCGATACTTCCAATTTCATTTTTAGGAATGCCAAGAAACGATTGGATCCTCTCAATCCATTGCTCGGCCAGTTGTTTCCTGTGAACAACGATTAACGCGGGCTGTTGTTTTTCAGCAATGATCTTCAGTCCGACAATGGTTTTCCCTGTTCCCGGCGGAGCTACAATGACGCCCATGTCTTTTTTCGCAGCAGCAGCTACTGCAAGTTTTTGATGTTCTCTGAGCTGAACATCCAATTTAAAAGAGACAGATTCGACTTTTTTCCGTTCATCCGAGAAATCATATTCAATATTGTTATCCCTGCAAAAACGCAGCAAGCGGCCGGCCATTCCTCTGGGGATAATAACACAATCAACTGTTTCTTCAATAAAATTGAAATACCTTTCTGACCCCCAGGTACTTTTCCCAAGTTTCTTTTTAATGAGAAATTCACTGCTCAGGAAATTAAGTTCCTCCTTCAGAAAGTTAATCAGGGGCATAGGAAGCCCAGTCCTTGTTATTTTAATCTTCTGGTCAAGTTCAATTTTGATTTTTCCGGTTTCTGGTGTCGGTTGATTTTGCCGGCCTTTCTTTAAATCCGTTGTTTTATGAATTTGTTCATAGAGTTGATCAAGCAGAGTGACTGATACTCTTTTAATATCCTGCAGGAAAGCCCATTGGTTATTATACGGAACTAATGTCTCAGGATTTATAAAGCAGTTATTCCCCTGTTCTAAGCAAAGTTTATTAAAGGGCAGAGCAATCAGGTTGCCAAATCCCTTTCCAGACAAGGAATCCTGATTGGGAAATAGTCTGTCAAAACTTGAATTTTTATCGAAGGTTGAGAATAAACCAACTCTTTCCAGCAGTGTGATGATGATCTTTCTACTTTTCGCCGCCGGGTAAGGCCTTTCAAAAAACAGCCAGACATGGCTTCCTTTTCCTGACCGGGATCGTTCCCCCTTTGATTTTATGCAACCGGTATTGATAGGGGTCGTAATCATATTGAGGAAAATAACTGACCTTGCCACCTTTTTCCCAACGCACGGCAAAAATGTCTTCCCTCCCGCGGAATAGAGATTTGAATAAAGAAAGATTTCCAGGAAACATTATTGACTATCAATTACTTTCCAATATCCACCTTTATCGGGTCCAACACGTTCAATTTTGCCTTCTGACTTGAGTTTTGCAATATTCCATTCAACCCCCCTACGGCTGAGCCCGGTTTTACTTTGTAATTCTTTTATGGTAACATTAGGGTTGATTTTTATTTGATCTAGAATTTCTCCCACAGTTTTCTCCACAGTTTTCTCCACAGTTTTCTCTGCTGGGTGAATTTTGGAAAAGATAACCCTAAAACCGATTCCTGGTTCTTTCCATAGGTGATAAAATTGGATTAGCTAGAGAACAGCGAAGTTAAGAAAAAAAAGTGAGTACCCAAAATGAGTACCCAAAAAACTCAAAAAATACCGAAAAATGGGGTTTATTTAGAAAAAGTCTAAAAATTAAAACGCTGATAAACAACTGATACAGAAAAACGTAGTTAAAGAGAATCAAATATCCAATTCCCCGGCTCCGGGTACTGAAACGGATTCCTCACTTAAATCAGTGGGGAATTTTTTTTTACATCTTCGGAAACCCTTGATAATTCTGATGTGACATAAAACAGTTGATTGACTTCTGGAGTTAGATATTGTCGATTTTCTGGATTGAACAAAATTCTTATCAGTTGATATTGTTATAACTATAACGCAACGCTAGTGCCTTGACATATATAATTTTTTGTATGTTTGGAAAATATTAAGGGGTTATTGTACGCAACATAAAAGATAACCTGGATCATTCTTTTGGAATTTGATAAGAAAAAGTTTGCATAGAAAAATATTTTTTGCAAAATACTCGCACTCAATCCTTAAAATAATTATCTTCGATGCATAGTTTCTTATGACATCTACAAATCATTAACTTGTTATTTGATCGTAAGACATTTAACTTTATTATACATTAGAAAGAGGAGGGATTTGATTTAATAACTACAAGGATGGAAGCCTTGACAGAATTGTTCATAACGATTACTTTTTTCAAACTGATTAATTACAAATAGACATATATATTTTTATAGACATCAGTTATTGACCTAAAACTTTTAATCATGAAAAAAAATTTACTCTTTCTTTTCGCAATGCTAGCATCAGGTGGGTTATTTTCTCAGATTGTCCTGCTCAATGAAAATATGGACAGCTATGCTACCAGTAGTTTCCTGGGCAATGATAATCCAACCTGGTTCACGACCTGGTCAAACCTGCCGGGTAGTGGCGAAGATGCTCAAATTCTGACAAACTTTGCTCATAGTGGTACAAAATCCGCCTCGGCAGATATGACAGGTGGTCAAACCGACTGTGTTCTTAAGCTCGGCGACAAAACATCCGGGAGATATGAACTTAAATGGTGGATGTACGTTGAAAACGCCAAATGCGGTTATTATAATATCCAGCACTTCCAGACTCCGGGTATTGAATGGGCCTATGAGGTTTATTTCCGCACGAATGGCGATATACATTTATATGCGGGTGTTAGCACCATCAATGGAACTTATCCTAAAGCTACATGGTTCGAAGTAAAGCAGATCATTAAAGTGGATGTCGATAGCGTTTATTTATACATTAACGGGGCATTGTTAAGTTCCTGGCCATTCCACTGGACGAGTTTATCCACGACAGGTACCAACCGGCTAGGCGGGGTTGACTTTTTTGCCGGTGAAGAAGCAGGCTCGGGAGAAACCCCGGGATACTATTTTGATGATGTAACCTACACTCAACTCGGAACCCTTCCCCCGACTGTCGTAACTATGCCGGCAACAGGAGTAACCAGCAATTCTGCGACACTGAATGGGACAGTGAATGCCAATATCATGTCCACAACCGTGACTTTCGAATATGGATTGACCACAGCTTATGGATCTACTGTCCCGGGAGTACCGGCAACAGTTACCGGAAATACTGTGACTCCCGTTTCTGCTAATCTGACAGGATTATTACCCGGAAACACTTATCATTACAGGGTTCGCGGGGTTAATTCCAATGGAACCACGAATGGCCTGGACATGACTTTTACCACGCCATCAGCACTTCCTGCCGTAACTACCACCGCTGCAACCAACGTCAGCAACACAAGTGCTACGGTGAATGGTACGGTGGATGCGGGAGGAGCTTCTACAACAGTAACCTTTGAATATGGACTGACAACCGCTTATGGAACGACTGTACCGGGGGTTCCGGGCACAGTCACAGGCAATGGGGCAACGCCGGTTAGTGCAAACATCACCGGTCTTACAGTAAATACCACGTATCATTACAGGGTCAACGGCGTTAACAGTGTGGGCACGAGCAACGGTGGGGATATGACATTCTTTACCACCAACTGCCCGATGCCCAGTCCGGCGGGTGCGATCACTGGCCCCGTCAATGTATGCGGTAACAGCGCCGGAATCGTATATTCCGTTACGCCCATCGCCAATGCCAACACGTATCTCTGGACCGTTCCGCCGGGAGCAACGATCACTGCAGGTCTCAACACCAACACCATTACCGTCACCTTCGGGACTACGTCAGGTAATGTCTCGGTTATGGGTACAAACTCATGCGGCAACGGCGGCGCCTCAACGCTGGCCATCACCGTGAATCCGGCACCTGTTCCGACCATCACCGGCCAGAACAACATATGCGTTAACTCCGGGTATTACAACTATACCACCGAAGCCGGTATGACCGCTTATACCTGGACCATTTCTCCAGGTGGGGTCATCAACTTCGGATCCGGTACCAATGTCATCACCGTTTCATGGACAATTTCCGGAGCCCAGTATGTGAGGGTCAATTACACCAATTCTGGCGGCTGCTCCGCTGTCAATCCTACCCAGCTGAATGTCACCGTAAATGCACCCCCTGCTGCTGCAGGTTCCATCACAGGTACTTCAACCGTTTGCGGAGGAACTAACGGCGTTGCCTATTCTGTTGCTGCCGTATCAGGAGCAGTCTCCTATGTTTGGACCCTCCCGGCCGGCGCTACCATTGCCTCCGGCACAGGTACAAATGCCATCACCGTGAACTTTGCAGGAAATGCATCCAGCGGAAACATCACGGTTTATGCAAATAACCTCTGCGGTAACGGAGCTGTTTCTCCTCCGTTTGCTGTTACTGTGAATGCGATTCCTCCAAAGCCTGTGGTCACCAATACCGGGACTACCCTTTTCAGTGATGCACCCACGGGCAACCAATGGTACTTTGAAGGGACACTCATTCCGGGTGCTACTGCACAGACCTATGTTGCAACACAGGACGGGTATTACTGGTCAATTGTTACCCTCAACGGTTGCACTTCCGATTCCTCGAACCATAAGCTGATCCTCACTACCGGTATTGATTCGCATTCGTCATCGGCGATCAATATTTACCCGGTTCCCAACGACGGACAGTTTAACGTTTCCATCACCACTGCTTCCAATGAAACTTTCTCCATCAGTATATATAACAGCCTTGGAGTTAGTATCTATCAAGAAACAAAGGTGGGTGTAAACGGTACGCTACAGAAAGTAATCGACCTGAGGCCCGTGCCAAGTGGTGTTTACTCCGTGATCTTTAAAAACAGCCTGAGCCAGGTAGTTAAAAAGATCGTTGTAAATAAATAAGGAATTGATAATTCTTATTTGCATCTATTTGAATCATTCTGAATTTATACCTTCTTGTAAAAGGCTTTAATACTAGTGTTTATGGATATATTTTAATATGTTGGAGACCTAAAGGTTTTATTTCGGCTCCGGGTACTTCACAAATGGCGAAATAGCGAAAAGCGAAATGGCGAAAGTTGTTTCGCTTTTTTTTATGACTTCACACGCAATACACAAACACACCACCCAAACCCACATCCTCTTCACCCTGACATATTCAAGTTTTTAATCTGTGAGGAAAATAAATATTATCTTAGCTCTTTAATTATTGTATGATCAGAAATAATCTTTTTTTTGTACTTCTGATCTTGATTATCAGACTTCAGGGCTTTTCACAGTCGGTAACCAATGTCGGAACCGACTTCTGGGTCGCATTTCAACCCAACCCTGATGGCGCTTCCTATATCATTAGTATTAATTCCGATTTTTCGTGCTCCGGGAATGTCTCTTCGGCCTATACTTCATACAGCCAGGATTTTACCGTTACGCCCGGCACATCAACAAAAATAACACTTCCCGTGTCTTTTGTCCAGAACCTTGGAATAACCGATAAGGGCCTCCATGTCGTTTCAGATTTTCCTGTCACCATTGCCTGCTTTAATTATTCAACATCGCCAATGACAACTGACGCATATCTTGCACTACCGGTCGAAACGCTGGGTCAGGATTATTATATTATATCCTTTGATGTCACAGATCATTTGAGTTCGTCGATGCTGAGTGTTGTCTCAACACAGGACTCGACAAATGTTACCATCCATAACAAAGCTACATCTCAAATAGTACATATCGTACTTAACCGGGGTCAGGCCTACCTGCTGTCCGATGGGCATAAAGATCTTACAGGTTCAAGAGTCCAGGCAGATCATCCTGTGGCAGTTTTCGGATCAAATGCAAGGATCAGTATTCCCCCCGGGTGTCTCGCTCCAGATCATATTGTTGAACAGATGATGCCGACCCAGACATGGGGTAAAGAATTTTTTACCGTCTCGCTCGGAGGCCGCGAACTGGATGGGGATTTGTTCAGGATACTGGCTAAAGATAACCTCACAACTGTAAAGATCAATGATTCCCTGGTTGCCACGATCAACAGCGGTAACTTTTATGAAACTTATCTTTCCGGAAACAACTTTATCCGGACCTCAAATCCTGTTCTGGTTGCACAATTTGCAAAGAGCGCTGATTGCGCCGGGACGAATGGCCAGGGTGATCCATTTATGATGCTCATTCCGCCCAGGCAACAGTACATAACGGAATTCCAGACGGGTACGAAAATAAATTTTTTTGATTGGGTAAATATTGTTGCATCACCCAATGCCCTTGGGCATATTAACCAGGATGGCGCTTTGATCCCTTCCTCGCTTTTCTCGGAAATCGGATCCAGCGGGTATTACGGGGCACAGGTAAGTGTAACCTACGACACACATACCTTTACAGGGAATGCACCCTTTGAGGTATTCGCCTATGGATGGTGGCTTTATAACTCATACGGCTATCCTGCGGGATGTTCGCTTTCTCACCTCGCCAACGTGGCCAACATCACCTTATCTCCCGACTCTGCCTATGGCTTCCTGAACGTTACCAATATGTGTTTCACAGCCACCGTAAAGGATATGTTCGACACACCCCTTCAGGGCATCATGGTGGATTTTAAGATCCGCGGAATGGGGGATATCCTGAAAAATATCTATACCGATAGCCTGGGCCAGGCACAATTTTGTTATACCCGCACCGGGAATGTTCCCGGAATGGACAGCATTTATGCGGAGGTCTCAGATCTTCGTTCCACAACCTCCAGGGCATATTGGGTAATGTGCACAGACCCCGGGGATGCAGGAATGATTGGCAATTCACAGAGCGACTGTAACAGTTTTACCCCCACACCGATCCTGAATATCACAACACCGACAGGCTACACCGGAGAACTGGAATATAAATGGCAAAAAAGCACCACCGACAGTTTAACGGACTTTTCCGATATCCCTGCATCAAACTCTCCGGATTATTCCCCGGGATTAATAACCCAATCCACGTGGTTCAGGCGTCTCTCCAGGGTAACCTGTACATCCGGCTTGCCGGCTGGCGGGATCTCAAATGTTGTTGCCATGATCATCCGTAACCAGTTTACTCCGGAGATCACCGTTTCACCTTCAGCAAATCCTTATTGTGAAGGTTCACAGGTAACAATCAGCGCCAGCGGATTATATGGTGGCATCGATCCGGTTTATCAGTGGATCCTGAACGGATCAGCAGCAGGCTCCGACACTGCTGCCTTTACATGGCTCCCTTCACCCGGCGACAGCATCCGGTGTGTATTTACATCCAGCCTGACCTGTGTTACCGTGAATCCTGTTTCATCCGCACTCATTATAATGAATCCGGATCTCAGTCATCCTGCAGGAATAACCATTTCTGCTTCTCCAAATCCTTTCTGTTCAGGGAAAATGGTTACATTTACAGCGGCTCCCCTGAATGGCGGTTCGAATCCCTCCTATCAATGGCAGATAAATGGAATAGCCAACGGTTTGGATACCTCATCCTGGTCCTATGCTCCTTCCGGTAACGATGTGGTAGATTGCCGGCTAACCTCGAACCTTGACTGCGTCAGCGGAAACCTTGTTCTTTCGTCACCCGTTACATTGATTGAAACAATGCCTGTCGCAAAATTTTCGGTCAAACCCATTGATACTACCATTTCCTTTCCTTTGATCACCTTTACTGATGAAAGCACCGGTGCGACAAACTGTCATATCGACTGGGGAGATGGAACAATCACCGGTTGTGACTCCATACATCATTTCTATTTAACCACCGGCACATTTACCATAAAAGAGGTTGTTGGCAATGATGCAGGATGTTCTGATTCATCTTTTGCTCATGTTATGATCCGACCAGAGTACAGCCTTTATATCCCCAACGCCTTCACACCTGATGGAGATGGTCTGAATGATGTCTTCAGGATCACCTATAAAGGAGTTGAGAATTCTTCTCTAAGGATCTTCAACCGGTTTGGTGAGGAGATTTTTTCCACTGATGATCCAATATCCGGATGGGATGGACGGTTCAAAGGTCAATTATGTCCCGATGGAGCTTATGTTTATAAGATTGAATTCACAGATGGTACCGCCGGAGAGAAAAAATTATTTTCAGGACTGGTTTATCTTCTTAGGAAATGACAATGAAAGCTAAAAACTAAAAATGCTTCATTAACAATCACACCCCTTGGACTTGATATTGTCAACTTAATATGGGGGTTTTTAACATAAAAGGTACTGAACCTGAAGTGATGATGTTAAAAGTGGCTTAATAGCATTTTATCCCGCAGTTTTTACAGACTATTGTAGTATTCTGTTATTTTAATGAGATTTCCCTTTGTGGTTTTTTTAATTTTTTCCGTTTTGATAAAACTTTCAATTTTAAGTTTTTGATCCTGTAAAGCATTTATAACCGACTTCATATTTGCTATTTCGATGGTTTTCGAATCCTTGACTCCAATATAAAAAATATCGGGTTCTCTTATAAATTTTGCTGGTGTAGTTGTACCTTCTATCGGTTTCGGGCCCTCGGCAGGTTTAAACATTACTGATCTTTTTTGAACCAAAAAACATTTGCCTGATTCCAATAATTCAAAGTAGCCCCCTTTTTGGATGAATGGCAAGTATATAAATATTGATCCGCCAAGTAATATCTTTTTCAGAAATTGTGGATTTCCCACTACATAATTAACCCCCTTTAGCTGATATTCCATTTCATTAGCGTAAATGTCGTACCTAAGTGGCAATTTATAAGATGTAGTATCCTTTAAATAAATTACTCCATCAATGAATTCGCTGTTTAAATAGGGGCTTCCTTCAATGGCTTGATACTCATAGGGATTTTTAGAAGGTTGATCTTGAGAACTTTTATAAAAGTGATAAGCATCTAAAAAACCATCAATTTGCTGTCCGAACATCATCTGCGATGACATGGTTAAAATGCTTATAATAATTACTTTACAAGTTTTCATACATCAATTACTTAGCTTATTAAATTTTCTTTTCAATAAAAGTAATTAAAAAATGATAAAGAATAGCAAAAACGGTCAAATGAAGAATACTGAGTGCTTCGTTTGTAAACTTTACCCTAAGCAGAAGCAATGCAACGAATGGTCAGGAAAACAACAATGAATAGAATGACTTTTTTCATGTGGATAAAGAGATTCAAGTTTCTCAATAAAATCAATCATTTTTTGAAGACTTTTTATACAATCACGGTTAGATAATTGGTCAGAGTAGTGCACAACAAAAAATGAAGAATGAACAATGATCAATATCACACCCAAGCTTATACCCTCCGATCCCGGGTACCCGGGACGGGATCCCTGCCCGTCCGGCAGGCGGGGTTTTAAAAATCCGAGTCTCACAATAAAAGTTTTCCGGGCAGTTTGAGTTGTGATCAGTTTATTTAGAATATTTTTGTATACCAATATCGCAAGAAACTAATCTTTACACCATGAAAAAGATTCTACTTTTTGTATTTTCCATGCTTTTACTGGGTGGAATTACAGTAAAAGCACAGGATACATTTTCTATTGTTGCCATCGATTCGATAACAAGTGAGTTCGGCAGTGCAGGCGCATCGTGCGTCAGTTCGAGCACCACCTATCCGCATGGCGCCCAGATTCTCAGCGATGTGATCCCCGGGATCGGGGTTATCCATACACAGGCTGCATGGCTTGCAGCAAACCAGCAAAATGCGCACACCTGGATGATGATGGGCCTGTCTCCCCAGCAGATCATTGATTCGCTTGTGGCTCATGATGCCCAGGGAAATCCGACCACACGTCAGTACGGAATCGCCGATTATAACGGTGGACACCCGCGGAGTGCTGCTTATACCGGGATCAATTGCTCGAATTATAAAAATGATACGGCTCATCTGAATTATTCCATCCAGGGGAATATCCTGCTGGGTCAACAGATCCTCGATTCCATGCAGCATCGCTTTCTGAATACCCCGGGAACCTTGGCCGATCGGCTGATGGCTGCCCTTCAGGGCGCTAAGGTCATCGGGGCCGATACACGCTGCGCTGTCCATAATACCTCCTCCGAGTCATCATTCCTCCGGGTAGCCAAAATGACCGATCCCCCTGATTCCCTCTACCTGGATCTTTGGATGGCTTACCCCTCAGGAACGACTGGGATTTTCCCGGTAGACCCAATCGATTCCCTTCAGACACTTTATAATTTATGGAAGACGACCAACGGGATCAGGGAAATTGGAAAAATTCCCGAAAATGTTGTAAAGGTGTATACCGATGCTTCCGGGAATACAATATTTAATTTTACCTTCTGCAAGGATTATAAAAACTGCTACCTGACAATCGTTGATCTTTACGGGAGAACCCTTTTTTCGAACACCATTACATCCCGGATTATGCGGATAAAACTACCTGCCGGTGTAACTAAGGAGTTTCTGGTTTACCAGGTGATAAGGCAAAACCATATCATTGTTGCAAATGGAAAATTTGTCAGGTGATATTAAACGGATGACAGATACCTGATACAATCACACATCCATCACACTTATTTCTCTTGCTACCCATTTTTCATTTACACACGATTTGCACAAAATAAGGGTTAAAAGTATCTCTCGTTAATGATAATTTCTTTAAATCACCATTTGGTCAGGTAATGATCTATATTGTACTTGGATGCCTGGCGTTATTAATGGGTATTTTTCTTTATAAATTGATAAGGGGGATCATTCTTTCTACGAAAAATAGGGGTCAGTATGGTCGGAAAAAAGAACATAACAGAAGTTTTCCAGGCTATTCTGTCCCGGGACTTATTTATTATCCCATGACCGCCAGACAGGGTAATATTTAACTTCCGGTCTAAAGGAAAAGGATATGTAA
>Ga0208566_1001450_pt1 | contig 13730 bp, 10 predicted proteins | sample PL_2010_150m_FD_184159 | JGI IMG/M metagenome (GOLD analysis project Ga0208566, IMG submission 184159) | Freshwater microbial communities from Powell Lake, British Columbia, Canada to study Microbial Dark Matter (Phase II) - PL_2010_150m... | ecosystem: Environmental > Aquatic > Freshwater >...
GAAGAAAATCTACCGTTAAGATTCTGGGCGGGAATCAATAACGGTAGACATACAAACATAAAAAAAAATATTTTTTTCATTTTTCGCCCTGTATATAAGTATTAACCTTTTGGAATTGAATGAGCAATTTTTTTCCACATTTCGTCATACTTAAATTCTTTATAATTCGGACTTTCAGAATTATGACAGGTCTTGCAGAATTTTGCAACATCAGGATGAGCCATTAGACCTTTTTTCTTAGCTTCATCTTTATTCTTCATAACAGCCATTGCTTTGAAAGCTGATCCAGGTCCATGGCAAGTTTCGCATTGAACGCCATCTTCCATTTTAAACTTTGCACCGATTAAAGCTTTATCAACATTATAACCGGATACATGGCATTTCAAACATTCTGGCGCATCAACAGCTTTCTTCTTAAATTTTTTCATAGCGATTTCATTTGCTTTATCGCTTTGAAGAGCTTTATAAGCTTGTGCATGTTTACTTTCGGACCAAATTTTTAATTGTTGTCCTTGTTTTTCCGATTTATGGCACATACCGCAAACTTGAGCACCTTCATAACCGTAAGGTTGTGCTTGTGATGTGCTTATTGGAAGAACCAAGTATGCAGCCAAGATGAAACAGAAAAGAACAACTTTTTTGTGTAGCATTTTAATCTCTCCTTCAATTATTATTGTTGATTTGGAGTTAGTTTGATCATTATTAAATAAAAGTACATTAAAATCCTATTTGAATATAGCCCAATTTGAGTTAATTGGCAACTTTCAATGTTTGCAAAAATTACTTTTTTTCTTCAATTTTTTTCTCTTTGGGTTGAAGTTTTTCTTCCAACCAGACCCTAAGTTCAGGATCGTTATCTATTTCGTGCTGAAGTATTGTATCGGGTATAAGGCCTTTCTTTTCAAAAGCAGAGATGAAAAGATTTGTAGTATTACTTACTTTTTTAAGATCACGTTTTCCGCTTTTGAATTCTTTCCACTCAAGAATTACTTTTCTAAAGTGTCTTTCGTGATGATGTCGGTAAGTGTGAAGAGACATTTTACCATCAATCCAAGTTACACTCATTGGATATTCGTACGGATGGAAGATCACAAAGAACCAATGCCATACAACGATTGCCAATGTTGCAAGAATTGCTTCATAGAAGTGTATTAACTCACTAACTTTTATTAACCATACAGGAGCCCAATTTCCAACAACTGTTGGGAACCAAAGAATAAATCCTGTAGCACCCATAACAATAGTACCCCAGATAAGTGCCCAGTACTCAGCTTTTTCGGTATAATCATATGCATCAAATTTGGGTCGTTCCTTTTTAAGTTTGAGATAATAAAGAATATTATCTCTCGCTTCTGTTACATCATTCATACGTGGAAGAATGTTAATTAAAATGTCCCGTCCTCGTGGTGTAAACAACAAATAATACAAATGATAAACACCGGCAACAATCATTATAACTGCCGCTGTACGATGTGTATATTGACGGACAGTTTCATTCAATCCAAATGTTCTTAACAAATCAGCCCACCAACTTTCATGATACTTCAATGCAAAACCAGTTATGGAAAGTGTAATGAATGAAATCAATAATACATAATGCTGAATAACTTCATTCTTGGTAAATCTCGGAATGGTTATTTCACTCTTTTGATGTTTACGTTTTTTTCTTACTTCAAAAACATAGATCAATAAATTATGTAAAATCATTCCACCTATAACTGAAATAATTAACCAGAAATAAATTGTTGAAACTACATCTTCAACTTTGGAAGCAGTTTTATCTAATGTTTTGTGAGAATAACTTTTTGAAAATGTTTCGGTTGCATTCGGATGACATTTTTTACATGTGGCAGTTATGTTTGCAACATTAACTGTTGATCCTGGATTATTCTTTGGCAAAATTTTATGAACACTGTGGCAATCTACACACATAGCTGCGTCTTTATCACCACGCATCACTGCTAAACCATGATAGCTGTCCTCATATTGTTTTGCTTGTCCGCCTGACCCGCCGAATCTTTCAACGATGCGGGGATCTTCGTGACAGATCATACAGGTTTTTTGCTGAAGTTTTTTTGCTTCTAACTTTTTATCTACAGTATTAACAGCATGTATACTGTGTTCGTTATGGCAGTCATTACAAACCGGAGCTTCGCGGACTCCTTTTTTTGCTCTGATCCAATGAATAGACTGTTCATATTCAAAGGCAATTTCTGCATGGCATTGACCGCAAGTCTGCGGGACATTAAATGATGAAATCTTTGAACCCGATTGCACTTTGTTTTTAATATCATGAACACCATGACAAATACTGCAATTAGCAGCATCCAATCTTCCTTTTGCGACCAACATTCCGTGAACTGATTGTGAGAAGAGAAGTCCAGGATTTTTTATACTGAAAGAAAATTTCTCAACAAGTTTTGGATTATCGTGACAGGTGCCGCAAGTAGAACCAAGATTTTTTGGGTACACTAAACTTTTAGGATCTTTAACTTTTTGAATATCATGTGAACCGTGACAATTCCAGCACATTGCGGCTTCATCAATTCCTTCATTTAACGAAATTCCGTGAATGCTTTCTCTATGTTCTTTCGCAATTGCAGAATGGCACAAGTAACAATCAGCTTTTTGAGTGGCACCTACATTCTTCGGATGATTACCAAGATTATTCGAAATATAATTATGGCAATCCGCGCATTCTAAATTTTTATGAACAGATTGAGTTAGTTTGATGTAACCGTTTTGTTTATGACAGCTAATACATTTATTTCCTTCAACAGATTTTGAGTGATAAGGATTGGCAAGCACTAAACTTGTATGACACTTGGAACAATATTCTTTTACTTTTAACTTATTTTCTTTTGGTGGAGTTTGAACTTCGTGAGTGCCATGACATTTCTTACAATCGGGAGGATTTTTTACTTTTCCTTTTAAGCGATGATGTATATCGCTTTTTACTAAATCTGAATATTCTTCGTGACAAGTTTCACATTTAACTTTTTGATAATTCTTTTTCTCAATATGACTTTCATCTTTAATATTCTGATGACAATCCTGGCAGCTAATAACATCATTATGAACTGATTTTTGAATTACATTTTCATGACAATCGGCGCATTTGAAATCTTGAGCACCTATTGGTTGATTAAAAAAAAGAATTAAGAAAAAAGAAAAACCGATCACAATTAATTTTTTGGAAAAAGAAAACATTACAACTCCGTAAATAGAATTTTATTGGTACAAGAAAATCATAGAATAAATAATCAGTAGAACTAGAATTATTCCTGTTGTTAAAGCAGTAAAACCGAATATCCTTGCGGCTCTGCTTAAAAATACCGGCGGTGGACCACCAAGTTTTTTCTGCAATTCAGGATCATGCATTATAGTTTCATATTCACGCGGACGATCTTCTTTCAATTCATCAAGACTTACTTTCCCGGTAAAGATAACCGTATCCATCGGAAATTTATCCGGTCTAAAATGAGTATTGAAAAAATGGTATGTGAATATAAATCCAACAGCAAGCAGAGCTTCATCGCTGTGAATTATTGTTGCAATATTTATAAAAGTTCCGGGAAGACCAAGATTTGTAAAAAATTCCGGGAACCATAATATCAATCCGCTTGAACCAATAATAGCAACACCCCAGAACACAGCCCAATAGTCAAACTTTTCCCAATAAGTCCATCTCCCGTACTGCGGACGCGGACCTTTTCCAACAAACCATTTCATCGTAGCAATTAATTCTTTAAAGTCATTTTTATTTGGGACTAAAGAATTTTCTCCTATAAGAAAGGAAGTGTATGAAACTCCTTTCTTCTTTTTTTTGCGGAAGAGATATCCGATGTGTAGAAAGAAATAAATAAAAGTTACTACTGCTGCAACTCTGTGGATAAATCCGGTTACAGCGTAACCGCCCATCATTTTGGAAATTGTTTGAAAGATTCCAATTCCGGAAAATTTTATAATCATTCCTGTCAAAGCAAGAGATATAAAACTTGTGATCACAAGTATGTGCAGAAATCTTGAGTATGCATCAAATCGTTCGTAATATTTTTTATTTGTGTTCAATGGTTCAATCATATATCTACTTTCTTTCTGGTTTATGTTTAATAATTAATTTAACAATTTTAAAATCTAATCATGTCTTTCGTAATCTTCCTCAATAGGTTGAGAATTTTCAATAACTTTTTTCTTTTCGATCTTATGTCTCTTCTTTTCCGTTAATGATTTAGTGAACCACATTATAGTATGAATACCAAAGAAAGAAAATGTTCCAACTAAAAGAAAAACCATCGCCCAGAAAGTATAAAACAGATAAGGATATTTATCACGGTTATGATGAGTAGCGTGAGTTAAATATCCAACAAATTTTCTATTTGAGTTTGGATGACATTTTTGACAGGTCTCAATTATATTATGCCTGCTTAATTTTGATTTAGGATTGCTTGCCGGAAGAATATTATGTGCACCGTGGCAATCATAACAACGAGCAGCACGGATTGAACCAAGTTTGGAAACTTTACCGTGGAATGTATCAAAATATGTTTCTGTAACCTTCTCATGGCACTTACCGCACTGATTAATAATTTGAGTTCTGAAATCGCTTAGATCAACTCTATTGATCTCATGCGAAAGATGACAGTCATTACAAACCGGAAGTTTTTGATCTGTCTTTGTAACATCCGGACTGTGAATGCTGCTCTTAAATTCTTCATAAACACCAAGATGGCATTGAGCACAGGTAGTAGCAATGTTGTTTGGATTTACTGTAGAACGCGGATCTTTCTTGGGTAATTCTCTGTGACTAGAATGACAATTAACACAGGTTGCCGTGACAAGCAATCCGCTTTGAAGTAAACCTTTACCGTGAATACTTTCTCGATAGTTTGCAACAATTCCTAATTTACTTTCATCCAAAGCTGTAGCAATATTTTTCCCTTCACGATGACATTTACCGCATAGTTCAGGAACATTCCGTGCAAATGTTGGAGATGTCGTACTTTTCTTTGATTGTGCGTTATGGCTTGTATGGCAATCCACACAGTACGGAGCGGTTTTATCTCCTTGAAAATGTTTTTGTCCATGTAAACTAATATTGTAATCATCAACTTGTGCAGTGTGGCATATAGAGCAATCCACTTTTCCGCTGTTCAAGCAGACCGGATTTTTTGAATTACTAATGTTTGTATGGCATTTGATGCAAGGATTATTTGTGTGCGCAGAACTTTTAAATTGATCATAATTAACATAAAGTGAAACCGGTTTACCATCTACAATTTTGGTTAATTCTTTTTGTCCGTGACATTTCATACACTTATCATCAGGAAAACTATCATCATAAAAAACTTTGCGAACTTTGTGCGGGGCGTGGCAATCAATACAAACGGGAATTTTATTCGGTTGTTTTTCCCAAAGAGAACCGCGTATAACTTTTGTATGAACTTGTTCTATTTGTCTGTGGCATTGTGTACATGTTTTTGCAATGTTGTTTCGGTTAATAGTTGATAAGGGATTCGTGTGCGGAAGAATATCGTGAGATGTATGACAACTGGTGCAAACTGCTGTTACAATTAATCCTCTCTTAAATAATCCTTCACCGTGAATTGATTCTGAATAATCACTTAGAACTTTTCTTTCTTCCGGATTGACCATTCCCGAAACCTGAGTACCTTCCTTATGACATTGTCCACAAAGTGCCGGAATATTCATCACATATGTTTTGGAATTCACATTTTTAGAAGTGAGTATTTCATGTTTGCTATGGCAAGAAACACAAGTAGGTGCTAATGTTAAACCTTTTTTTAATGCTTCGGCGTGAAGACTTCTTTCGTAATGTGCAACCGGAGTTTCATGGCAAGTTGCACAATTAACTTTACTCAATTTTTCGGAGTGAGGAAGATTATTAGAATCTACATCGGAGTGGCAGCCGGTGCAGCTAATTTCTTCGTGTATAGAACCCGCAAAAGATTTGCCATTGACAAAAAGAGAAACTTGTTTTCCATTGCGAGTTGTAGTTAGTGTTTTATCTCCATGACAATCAAGACAAGCCTGATCATCTTTACTTTGCGCAAAAACAGAAGTTAGTAGGATCAAAGTTAGAAAGAGAACTGTAATAAGATTTTTCATAAAAATATTCTATAAATGAATTACTCTTTAACTAACAAAACTTATACTTAATTATTATTGCAAATAGTGTTTTTGGTAAGTTAATGAGAGCAACGGAAAACACTTTGAATTCTGCAAAATTTTATTGAAAATTGAGCAATCAAATTAAAATACCAGATAAAAGACATTAATGTCTGATCAAAAATATTCAGTTCATAGGACTTTGTCAATGTTCAAAAATAAAAAAGGAGAAGGGTGAACTTCCCCTTAATATAGTATGAAAATATTATTTCTTAAAAAACTCTCCGGTTATTATGTACCAATCTTTTTCTTCTAAGTTTTGCAATTGACCCCAGTAAAGTTCAAAGCTATCTTTTTTATCATCTCCGTTCTTAATAAAGTCTTTGATACGCTTTGTGTATCTCTCTATTTCATCTTGGTAAAAGTTAACTGCGTTTTTTCCGATTTTGAGTTGTGCTAATTCAAAATCTAATTTGTCCGCATCAATAACACAGATCCAATTTTTTTCGTAAGTGGAATAATCAAGCGTATCCAGGCTATCACCAAGATCCAAATTTACTTTTGCAACTTGTCCGCTAACCGGTGAATTAAATTGAATTGATTTTTTCCCTTGTTTAATACTGAATAATGGTTGTCCTTTTGCGATTGCCATTCCAAGATTAGGAAACTCGATATCATCAATTTTGCCGATTAATTTTTTTGCAAAATCATCTATACCAATTCTAACAGCTCCTTCTTGAGAAATACCTGCCCAGCAATGTCCCTCCGAAATAAAAACGCCACCTGGAATTGCAAATTCGCCAACATTTAATTTTTCATTTTCGTTAAGATGAGTAATATGTACACGTGGTTTTAATTGTTTTTGGATTCGGTCTTGTCTCTTGATCAAAGATTTTTTTGTGAACTCAAGAAGTTCATCTTCGGTAAATGGTTTTTGAACATAATCTAGCGCACCGAGTTTCATACAATCAACAGCAGTTTCAACTGTAGCATAACCGGTAATGATTATTACATCTATATCCGGCCGTAAAAATTTAACCGTTTTAGTTACTTCAACACCATCCATCTCAGGCATTTTCAAATCCGTAAAAACAAAATCATAGTGATGAGATTTAATTAAATTTATTGCTTCCGGACCGGAGCTTACAGTATCAACTGTATAGCCATCAAGAACTAATATTTTTCGGAAACTATCGAGTATCACATTCTCATCATCAACACATAAAATTTTTGCTTTCGGATTTGTTACTTCAACACGCTTGAGAGAAACAGCTTCTTTGCTGAAATCAATGTTCACACTTTCTTCAAGTATTGTTTCTCTCTCTTTGCGAGTTTTCTTTTCATTTACGGTCTTGATCGCGTATCTTATTATTACATCGGCGATGATAAAAATGATTACTGCTAAAATGAAGAGCGGCATAATTATTCTCCTTAATTAATAAACTTAAGATCTATCTGAACTGCATGGAATTAATAATTTCATTTCATATTCAAGTTCTGTTGGAACAATCCTGTAAATCCATCCATCGAAATAAGGATCTTTTTCCAACAACTCAGGTTCGTTAATCAATCTTTCGTTACCGGCTATAATAATTCCGCTTATAACGGAATATAGTTGGTGGACTAAACCATCCTCGGTTTCAAACTTTACTGCCGGTGTTGCCTGAGTTAATTTTTCATTTGTACTGAGTAACTCAATTTTTTTTATTTGATCAATTGTTTTTATGAAAGAATCTGTTGCGCCGATAAGAACTGATCCGTCGTTATCTTTATTCATCCAACCCGAATAACCCAAGCGATAATATTTTGCCGGACATGGAACAAGTAAAATTGAATCATCATTGGACTTTCTTAATTTCATAATTGAACTATATTTTATTCCGCGGCTGATCACACTTATCATCTCATCAACTGTAAATGGTTTGGGAATAAATTCAATCGCTCCGGTGTAAAGTGATTTAACGGCATTTTCAATTGTCGAATAACCTGTCGTCATTATAACTGGTGTATCAATCCGTTTAGATTCGAGTTCCGCTAGAAATTGAAACCCGTCCATTCCGGGAAGCATAATATCGCAAATGATGAGATTATATTTTGATGATGAAATTTTTTGCAGTGCAGAAAAAGCATCTAGAACAGAATCAACTGAATATCCTTCCAATGTTGCAATCTTTGAGATCGAACTTATAACTACTTCTTCGTCATCAATGATTAATATGTTAGTTTGTTCTTTCATCAAATATTTTTTGAAATATCATTGTTGAGGTAATCGAACCGAAAATGTTGTGCCTATGCCGACTTTACTTTCAACTGTAATGGATCCGTTATGATTATCAATGATTCCCCAAATAACGGAAAGACCAAGTCCGGTTCCACGCTGACCTTTTGTTGTAAAAAAAGGTTCAAAGATTTTATTTAAGTTTTCAGGCGGAATTCCGCAGCCGGAATCTGTTACATTTATTTCAACAAATTTTTTTTCACCGGCTCGGTCAACAAAATCCCATTTTTGCCAATCATCTTTGAATGAAGCACATCCTTCAAGAAATCCTTGATTTGGTATTTGAAATTTATAGATTGGTCCGCCGCACTTTGGGCATTTACTATTCTTATCTAAAAATGAAATATCGCAAACTGGGCAAGCAAGATTTACACTGCTGTTTTTATCGTATGCAATTCCGAAGTAATGACGATAACTTCCGTAAACCGGATCAATGTTAACGAATCCTTCATTACCATTCGATTTGATTTTCATTCTCAGGGACGGCATTCCTCCGATTTTATGTTCTGCATCAATCAGACTATGAGTTTTTGCACACACTGCACTTTTGATCTGTGTAATTCCTCTTGGAGATAAACTGATTTGCGAAGTTTTCACAATTAGTGTTCCGCCGTTTTGACCGATTGCATCAATGCCATTTACAAATAGATTTAAGAAAACTTGCTGAATCTGATTTGCATCAGCTGTAATTTTTGGAAGCGATGGATCTAATTCTTTTACAAGATTTACTTTATTCAGTTTTAGTTGATTGTTTACAACCGCAATGGCATGATTAATTATATCGTTTACATCAATAGAACTTTTCTTTGGTGTTGACTGCCGTGCAAAATCAAGTAACCCTTTAACAATTTCACGGCTTCTCAAAGTCTCGCGTACAATTACATTAAGGTCTTCCTGCATTTGCGGATTGTCTTTTGTCCGTTTCAACAAAAAACTGCTGTAGGTTAGAACTCCGGTAAGCGGATTATTTATTTCGTGTGCAACGCCTGCAGCCAACTGTCCAAGTGAAGCCATTTTGGTTGATTGATATAATTGTTGACTTGTCTCATCGAGCTTCTTGATCATATTATTGAATGATTTTCCCAGCGTTCCTAATTCATCAGTACTTAGATTTTTAATGATGTAATTCAAATTACCGGCGGCTACCTGATCTGTTGCATTTACTAATTCTCTAACCGGATGATCAACCCAGCGTTTTACAAAAAACCCGATAATGAAACCAATAGCAGTAATTGCAATAACTGCAAATAATATTTCACGGATTTCGTTTTGTTTTATCTGCTCGTCAACTTCTGTAAGTGAAATTGTAATATCAAGAACACCAAGAACTTTTGCATTTTCAGAGTGCGCATGGCAATCAGCTAGGTAACAAGATTTCTCATTGTAGATAGGATTAATTATTCCAAGGATGCGTGATGAATCGGAGTGTGTTTTGAAAATTCTTGTTCGTTGTCGAATTGGTAATTTTTCCAGTGCTTTATTTTCTGCGTGACATGCATAACAGCTTTCTGCTTGTTTATCCAGCATCTTGCCGATGTCTTCAGGATGAGCAGAGTAAATTATTTCACCCTCTTTGTTCAAGATGCGAACGTTATCAATTGCCGGGTCTTTCCCGATTCTGTTGATCATCTCTTGAATATGATCGCGTTGATTCAATAACATCACATAGCGAGTTGAGTTCTTAACGGATTCGCTTAATTGATTTGCATGGCGCTCAACCTCGGCAAGTAGAACATCACTTTGTGATGTGACATTGAAATATGAATAAACTCCAATAATCAAAATTACAGTTACACTAACTACGCCAATTAGTTTTAAGCTGATCTTCCCAAATATTTTTCGAACAAGTATCATCCGTTCTTCTTAATTAGTTTTCCCGGAACATTTTTAGGGAAAGATTTATCTTCGTGACAATTGGTGCAAATTGGTTTAGAATAATTCTTTTCTTGATGACAGTCTTTGCATTCCAATGTTAAGTGCGTTTCATCTAGAATAACACCGGTAACTTTATGCTGGAAATTTTCTTGAGTCCATTTACCGTGACAATTAATACATTCGGAATTAAGCCCGGTGAATTTTCTTTTTTCAGTGTGGCATGTTTTGCAGGAAACTTTTCCATGAAACTTGGTAATATCAAATCCGGTTTTAGTTGCGTGATTAAATCCTTCTTGAACAGAGTTAGAATGGCAAGTGTTGCAGTTTTGTTTTGTGTTGTGACAGGTTGAACAAACTGCATGTTTTTGTTCAGTCGTTTTAATTTTTAGTAAAGCGGTTTTATCTTTTGTATGGCACTTCGCACAACTTTCATTTGTATGACAACTCTGGCACTCTAACCCAAACAAATCAACATGTTGAGAATGATAAAAAGTAACCATCTTACCGGATGCTGAAGGAGTATCGAATTTTAAAGTTGTAGGCGCAATAATTTTAGGATGTACACGCTTTGAACTTTTTTCAGTTAACGTTTGTGCTTTTATGTTTTGTGATGTACCATTCAAAGTATGGCAAGACTCACAATCAATTTTTCCGCTCCATGTACGATGGCACTCCATACATTGACGATGGTATGCGCCTTTAAGATCAGGCTTACTTACATCTGTACGTTTACGCATTAGCTCGTGACAATCGGAACATCCAATCACTTGTCCTGGCGGATTATAATGATGACACATTTTACAACCGCCTGACATGCCGCTCATTTCTGCATGTAACCGGTGAGAAAAAATTACAGGACTATAAATATCAGTCTGTTTTTTAAATTTATCTATTGTTAAAACCGAAGGGCCTTCTTCGGGCGACTGATCAATGGAAACCATTTTCTCACGAGGACATGGTATCACGCAAGGATTTTCTTTTGTCGGAATATCACATGAATGACAAGTTTTACAAGTTATTCCATTAAGATTTGGGTGAACTTTTTTTTGAGTTTGTGTATTGACGATGAACGCACAGAAAAGAAATAAAATTAATATTTTAGTTTTCATTGTGCACCTCCGCGGATCGAATATTTTGTTCGTTGTGCTGATGTATTAGGTACACTTACAATCGGAAAAATCATTACTGCAATTCTAAACAAGAGAATTTCGAATGCAACGAAGCCGATTGTTACTGAAATTTCTCCAATGGAAGGGAAATAAGAATGAACTTCATATGGCGGAGTGTAGGCAACTAAAAAGTTATTCAGACGATTTAGAAATACTCCGAAGATTACAAGGAACGAAGCAATCAATAATCCAAGTGGTGATTTATTTACTTGCCGCGACATGAACATTCTTAGAGGAATGATTACACCAAATAATAATTCAACAGTGAACATTACACTTGCGGCACTAAATGTAGTTAAGTAAACAAATGTTTGGCGAATCATCATATCACCGATTTTGAATGCTAGATAAATTCCAAGCAGAGGTGCGACCATACTTCCAAGATTGGAAAGAATATGCATCTCAGGTTTTAAGCCGAAAGATTTTGATGTAATTAATGATTCCATAATTACCATTGGCAATCCAACCGAAACAGCAGAGAGTAAAAAAAGTAAAGGAAGAATTGGTGTTTGCCAGAGCGGATGCATCTTCGGTCCTGCAATTACCATCAAAGTTCCAAGAGATGATTGATGTAAACAAGAAAGTACAACTCCGGCAATAATGAAAATGAACATTGTCTTATTCAGACCTTTATCTAAAATTCTTAAAAGTTTATCGAGAGGATTGTTAAGACTTTTTAAGAATTCCGGAAGATTAATTCTTCCGATAAATCTTTCACATACGATCGGTAAAAATTCAATATAAAGAACCGCCAGGTAAATTATTACACAAATACCAACTTCAAAAAGAACCGAATTTCCATTCCACATAATAAATGGATGCCAGATATAATAGTAACGTCCGAGATCTATCATTACACTTACGGCTACAAAAGTATAACCTAGTGCTGCAGTTAAAAGCGCAGGACGGATGATTGCATGATATTGATCTTTGTGCATGATGTGTCCTAATGCGGCAGTAGTAAATCCGCCGGCAGCAAGTGCAACTCCGGCAGCAACATCAAGACCGATCCAAATTCCCCATGGATGCTGGTTATCAAGATTTGTAACTGCACCAATTCCGAATATGAATCGGGCAAGTAAGAACATTAATCCGTTAAGGGCTAAAACAACTAATCCAATTACAACAGGAGTAAAATATTTTTTTTTCATTGGTGTAGGTTTGGAATCTTCCATAATTATATCTCCTCATTCTCGGATTTCTTTTTATTTTTATTGATCCACATAACTCCGCCGAGTAATGCATAAAGAGCTACTGGCGGAACAAAGTAAGCAAAGATTCCATGCTGGATTGCTTCACTAACTCCGGGTGCAGGATCTTTTCCGAGTTTCGGAAAATTCAATTTCTCAAATTCTGTGTTTGCTAAATAGATCCATGAAGTTCCACCAACTTCATATTCACCAAACACACGATTGATGTAACGATCGGGATAGTTTTTAATTTTTTGATGTGCCGCTTTAACAAGATCTTCTCTTCTTCCGTATGTTATGGCTTCAACAGGACAAATTTCCGTGCAAGCAGGAAGTTTTCCTTCTTTAGTTCGTTCGAAACAGAAATCGCATTTCTTAATATCAGGTTTTAATGCATTCTCAAATTCGAATGCCGGAACTTGAAATGGGCATGCCACCATACAATAACGGCAGCCGATACATTTGTCTGTATCCCAAATTACTGATCCGTTTTCTTGTTTCGATAAAGCACCAACTATGCACGCAGAGACGCATGCCGGATGATCGCAATGCATACATTGTACTTTTACATTGATCGGAAATTTTTCCTCATCAAGATTCTTATATTCATTTACAACCGTTAATGCTTTAGAATCGGGTCGTCTCATTGTTTTGAAAACACTTCTATCATCATAAACTTCAATAGAAGGACTTTCCAAATCGTGAGCAATTTTACAAGACCATTCACATTTACGGCATCCGATACACACAGTGGTATCAACTAACACACCCATTCGATCTTCAGATAAAATATTCTTTGGTGCTGCTTTTGTCTTTGATGATAATCCGGTAACTGCTGTTCCTACAAGTGCGGCTGTCTTTAGAAAGTCGCGGCGGGATTGATTTACCATAAATAACCTCCTATATGATAAACTAAAATGAGGTTTATGAATTATTGAATAACGGAGATTTATATCCAATTCAAAATTAGCAACTATTTAATATCTAATCAATCAAACGTTCTAAATAATTGTTAATCGGCTTTTTTTAACGTTAAAAAATTTATACCTTCGACCCACAATTTGAAAAACTGACTATAAAGATGAGAAA
>Ga0208566_1001452_pt1 | contig 13717 bp, 9 predicted proteins | sample PL_2010_150m_FD_184159 | JGI IMG/M metagenome (GOLD analysis project Ga0208566, IMG submission 184159) | Freshwater microbial communities from Powell Lake, British Columbia, Canada to study Microbial Dark Matter (Phase II) - PL_2010_150m... | ecosystem: Environmental > Aquatic > Freshwater > Lake...
GAACGATTTCATGGCACTAGTGCCCGCCGTTGGATCTGGGGTACGGGGAGTGGTCTGACGACCATGCGAGTTAAGCGATCCGGCCCGCTTCGCCGACCCGATGGGATGCCTCGGCCTCGCGCGCTTGATCGCGCTTGTCGTAGTAATAGCGGCGGGTCTTGTGGTCGGCAAGCACCGTCGCGCCCCAGCCGGGGCCTTCCTTGGCGACACGGCGATTGGGTTGCTTGAGGGCTTCCGCCGAGGCTGCCCGCCTCGGGTTCGGAGCGGCCGGCGCCCGGCCGGCGCCGCGAGGGCGTGGCTGAGGGGCATGGGACTCGGCGCCCTGCTGATCCCTCGCAAGCTTCGGCAGCTTGTCCTGTTTCCTAAGAGCTGCAATGATCAGGGCGGTATGCTTCCTGTCGAACTCAAGGTGGATGCCATCGTCCGACCAGAACAGGATTTCCCCGTCCGGGTAGCACTCAAGGAGGACTTCCTTGCCTTTCGCATCCAGCAGCAGCGAATCGACTGCATTGGTTTTCGGCGAATCGGACCTCTTCATGATGGACGCACCTTAGATGGTTTTTGATATTCACCAAAGCGGATGATAGTCGATAAATGCAGGACATCCGAATTCCTGTCCGGATGACTACTGGGATAGTGTTGCGCCGCAAGCCCGGCAGCGCGGATTCATGATCCTGGTCAAGACTCTAGCAAATTAATGTTGCTTAGCAGCATTGCACCCACCAGAATGATACCGGTGCCCGATGTTGTTTCTGGGGTACCGGTGCCCGATGTTGTTTCTGGGGTACCGGTGCCCGAAGTTGTTTCTGGGGTACTAGCCGGCATTGTCTGAGGAGTGACGCATGAATTCAACCGAAATTCTCGCCTGCATCGAGAACCGCACCTACGACGAAATCAAGATCGGCGACAGCGCAGTGCTGACGCGTACCTTGCGTCCCGAGGATATACAGCTTTACGCCATCATGTCGGGCGACGTCAATCCGACCCACGTCGATCCCGAGTTCGCCCGGTCCTCGATGTACCGCGAAGTGGTGGCGCACGGCATGTGGGGCGCCGCGTTGATTTCGACGGTGCTGGGAACCCAGTTCCCCGGTCCCGGCACGGTGTATATCGACCAGACGCTGCATTTTGCCCGGCCCGTCACGGTCGGCGACACCATCACCGTGACCATCACCTGCCAGAAGAAGTTCGACCACAATCATCACATCATTCTCGATTGCCTGTGCGTCAACCAGGACGGCCTCAAGGTGATCGGCGGTACCGCCGAAGTGCTGGCGCCGAGCGAAAAAATCAAGCGCACCCGGATCGCCATGCCGGAGTTCAAGATCAGCGACAAGCAGGCGCGCTATGACCACCTTCTGTCGATCTGCAAGGACCTCGCCGCGATCCCCATGTCGGTGGCCCACCCCTGCGATCCAGAGTCGCTCAAGGGCGCGCTGATGGCGCGCGACGCCGGCCTGATCCTGCCCACCCTGGTCGGCCCGGAAGACAAGATCCGCCAATTGGCCAAGGACTTCGACCTGTCGCTGGACGGTTGCACCATCATCAATACGCCGCACAGCCATGCTTCGGCCGAGATCGCGGTGCAGCTGGCCCGCGATGGCGAGGTCGACGCGGTGATGAAGGGATCGCTGCACACCGACGAACTGATGGGCGCGGTCATCGACAAGAACCTCGGCTTGCGCACGGCGCGTCGCATCAGCCACGTCTTCCTGATGGATGTACCGACCTACCCGCGACCGCTGATGATCACCGATGCCGCGATCAACATCGAGCCCGACCTGGAAGTGAAGATCGACATCGTCCAGAACGCCGTCGACCTGGCTCACATGCTCGGCCTGGTCGAACCCAAGGTGGCGATCCTGGCCGCCGTCGAAACGGTCAACCCGAAAATGCGCGCCACGCTGGATGCGGCGGCGCTCTGCAAGATGGCCGATCGGGGCCAGATCAAGGGCGCCCTGTTGGACGGCCCGCTGGCCTTCGACAATGCCGTGTCGATCGTTGCCGCCAAGACCAAGGGAATCCGCTCGGCCGTAGCCGGCCAGGCCGACATCCTGGTGGTGCCGGACATCGAATCGGGCAACATGCTGGCCAAGCAGTTGGAATATCTGGCCGACGCGGTTTCCGCCGGCATCGTGCTCGGCACCCGGGTCCCCATCGTCCTCACCAGCCGCGCCGACTCCGCCGAAACCCGCACCGCTTCATGCGCCATCGCTGTGGTGATGGCCCACGCCAGACGTAGATGATGAATAGCGCAATCCTGGTCCTCAACGCCGGCTCGTCGTCGATCAAGTTCGCGTTGTTCGAGTATCCCCGGGTCGCCGGGGATCGGCGACACATCGACCGGCAAGCGGCACTTTCGGGCCAGATCGACGCCATCGATGCGAGCAGTAAAGAGGGTGCCCACCTCAAAGCCCGCGACGCCGCCGGCCGCTCCCTGGCCGACCAGTTCCTCGGCGCGGCGCCGGCCGGTCGCGACAGCCCGCATCGCGCCGCCCTGAATTTCCTCCTCGGCTGGCTCGCCGAACATGATAACGGCATGACGGTGCGGGCCGTCGGACACCGGGTGGTCCACGGCGCGGAAAAGTATGCCCAGCCGATCCGTCTCGATGCGGCCATCCGCGAAGACCTGGCGCGGCTGGTCCAGCTGGCGCCGTTGCACCAGCCGCACAACCTCGATGCGATCCGCGCCATCGCCGAACTTCAGCCGGAGCTGCCGCAGGTTGCCTGCTTCGATACCGCCTTCCACCGCAGCCAGCCCGCCGTCGCCCAGTTGTTCGCCCTGCCGCGCGCCATCACGGCGCAAGGCGTGCGCCGCTACGGCTTTCACGGGCTTTCCTACGAATACATCGCCGAGGTGCTGCCCAAGCATGTGGAACCTGCCACCGCGAACGGCCGGGTGATCGTCGCCCACCTCGGCAACGGCGCCAGCATGTGCGCCATGCAGGGCCGCCGGAGCGTCGCGTCGACGATGGGCTTCACTGCCATCGAGGGCCTGATGATGGGCACGCGCGCCGGCAGCCTCGACCCCGGGGTACTGCTCTACCTGATGGACAATCAACACATGGACGCCAAGGCGCTGACCCGCCTGCTTTACCAGGAATCCGGGCTGCTCGGCGTTTCCGGCATCTCCTCCGACATGCGCGTGCTGCTGGCCTCCGAGCGCGTCGAAGCGCGCGAGGCGGTGGAACTGTTCTGCTATCGCATCGGCCGCGAGATCGGCTCGCTGGCTGCCGCCCTGGGTGGTGTCGACGCCTTGGTGTTCACCGGCGGCATCGGCGAACACGCCGCGCCGGTGCGCCAGAAGGTATGCGAAGCGGCCCGCTGGCTTGGCGTCGAGGTGGATGCCGAGGCCAATTCGGCCAATGCCGAATGCATTTCTGCGGCAGCGGCCAAGGTCCGGGTACTGGTCCTGCCGACCAACGAAGAATGGATCATCGCCCGCCACACGGCGGCGCTGGTCTGTTAGCCTATACTCGGCTGCAATAGCCTGAATATTTGCAGTTTTTCCCTGGCAAATACCTACTATATGTAGTGGCATGGGGCTTGCTATGCTACTAGCGGAAATTGTAATTAACTGTTTTTAAAGGAACTGAAAATTTTCACTTTCCTTTGAAAGATTGTGTAGGTATGCTTCGCACCTCCTATCGCTTTTCTTCTCCGGGAAAAACTATGCCAACAAACACGCTGCACACCGGTGAAACCGTTTCCAATCAATCCGTTACACTTGACAATCTACCGACCCCCCAGGAAATCACCGGGCTCGTGCTGATCGAAAAGTATGCCAAGGGCAACGAGACCAACGTCACCGAAGTACGCATGCGCGTCGCCCGCGCTTTGGCGTCGGTTGAAGCCGAGGAGAAGCGCGGATTCTGGGAGGTGCGCTTCCTCGAGGCGCAGGAAAACGGCTTCGTGCCCGCCGGCCGCATCAACTCCGCCGCCGGCACCGATCTCTGCGCCACCCTGATCAACTGTTTCGTGCAGCCGGTGGGCGATTCGATCTCCGATGTGGTCGACGGCCGTCCCGGCATCTACACCGCCCTGCAACAGGCCGCCGAGACCATGCGGCGCGGCGGCGGCGTCGGTTATGACTTCTCCTCGATCCGCCCGATCGGCGCCCACGTCAAGGGCACCCAGTCGCGCGCCTCCGGTCCGGTCTCCTACATGCGGGTGTTCGACCGCTCCTGCGAGACCGTCGAATCCGCCGGCAGCCGCCGCGGCGCGCAAATGGGCGTGTTGCGTTGCGATCATCCCGACATCGAAGAATTCATCCACGCCAAGGACAAGGGCGACCTTACCAACTTCAACATCTCGGTCGGCGTCAGCGACGAATTCATGCGCGCGGTCGAGACCGACGCCGAAGTGGAACTGGTGCACAAGGCCCGGCCTTCGGCCGACTTCCTGGAGGCCGGCGCATACCAGCGCGAAGAGGACGGCAGCGGGCTGTGGGTCTACCGCAAGCTGCGGGCGCGCGACCTGTGGGAACAGATCATGCGCTCGACCTACGACCACGCCGAGCCGGGCATCCTGTTCCTGGACCGCATGAACCGCGACAACAACCTGTACTACTGCGAGACCATCGAGGCCACCAACCCCTGCGCCGAACAGCCGCTGCCGCCTTACGGCTGCTGCTGCCTGGGATCGATCAACCTGACCCTGTTCATCGAGGCGCCGTTCTCCGAACAGGCCACCTTCAACTACACCGCCTTCGGCAAGGTCATCGACAGCTCAGTGCGCATGCTCGACAACGTGCTCGACGCCACCCACTGGCCGCTCGAGCAGCAACTCGCCGAAGCACGCGCCAAACGCCGCATCGGCCTCGGCTTCACCGGCCTCGGCGATGCCCTGATCATGCTGCGTCAGCGCTACGACACCAACGAGGCACGCGCCACCGCCACCAAGATCTCCGAGTTCATGCGCGATCGCGCCTACCTCGCCTCGGTCGACCTGGCCAAGGAGCGCGGCGCCTTCCCGCTGTTCAACGCCGACATGTACTTGTCCGGCGGCAACTTCGCCTCGCGCCTGCCGGTCGAGGTCAAGGAACAGATTCGCAAGCACGGCATCCGCAACTCCCACCTGCTCTCCATCGCACCCACCGGAACCATCTCACTGGCCTTCGCCGACAACGCCAGCAACGGCATCGAGCCGCCCTTCTCGTGGACCTACTCGCGCAAGAAGCGCATGGGCGACGGCACTTTCAAGGAGTATGAAGTCGAGGACTACGCCTGGCGCTATTACCAGCACCTCGGCGGTGACGTCTCGAAACTTCCGGAGTATTTCGTCACTGCCCTGGAAATCTCGGCCGAGGCGCACAAGGACATGGTCGCCGCGGTGGCGCCGTATATCGACACCTCCATCTCGAAGACCGTCAATGTGCCGGAGGATTACCCCTACCCCGAGTTCGAAAACCTTTACATGGCGGCCTGGAAGGCCGGCCTGAAAGGCCTCGCCACCTACCGGCCGAACGCCGTGCTGGGCAGCGTGCTGTCGGTCACCGACAATAAGAGTGCTGACAAGAAACAACCCCAGGACGTCATCATCAGCGGCGCCAACCGCCGCCTGTCGATCGGCTCGCTGCCGGCGCCGGTGCTGGCTTCGCTGCGCTGGCCGGGCCGGCCGCGCCTGACCGACGGCAACGCCGCCTGGACCTACATGATCGAAACCCCGCACGGCGAATTCGCGCTGTTCGTCGGCCACATAGCCAATGGCAAGCAAGTGCCTTTCGAAGTCTGGGTGAATGGTTCGGAGCAGCCGCGCGGCCTCGGCGCCGTCGCCAAGACCTTGTCGATGGACATGCGCGCCAACGACCGCGGCTGGCTCAAGCTGAAGCTCGACGTGCTGGCCAGGACCATCGGCGACGAATCCTTCAACATGCACTTCCCGCCGCACGGCGAACAGAAACTGATTCCCGGCGTGGTTTCGGCGGTCGCCCAGGTGATCCGTTACCGTTGCGAGCAGATCGGCGCGTTCGAGGGCAATGACCCGACGCCGGTGATCGACACCATGTTCAGCCGCGACGAACCGAAGACCGGCACCGACGGCACCCTGTCGTGGACGGTGGACATCGTGAATCCCGCCGCCGGCGAAGAGTTCGTCCTCGGCCTCAAGGAAATCACCTTGCCCGACGGCGTGACGCGCCCCTATTCGGTGTGGCTGTCGGGGAATTATCCGCGCGCCATGGACGGCCTGACCAAGCTGTTGTCGCTCGACATGCGGGTGATGGATCCGGCCTGGATCGGCATGAAGCTGCGCAAACTGCTAAATTACCCCGAGCCGCTCGGCGACTTCATGGCCTTCGTTCCCGGCACCCGCCGCCAACAGAACTGGCCGTCGACCGTGGCCTACATCGCGCGATTGATCATCCACCGCTATGCCATGCTCGGCATCCTCGACGAGAACGGCTACCCGACCCGCGAAATGGGCATCCTCGAAGCCCCGCGCGAAAAAGGCGGCGCCAAGATCATGCAGGGCGCGCTGTGCGCCGAGTGCGGCAACTTCACGGTGATCCGCAAGGACGGCTGTGATTTCTGCAGCGCCTGCGGGGCGGTGGGGAGTTGCGGCTAAGTTCTTTTCCTACCCCATAGGGCTGCCTAGAACTGCTGCGGACAAGACACTCGTTCCGGCCGCAGCGACTGAGTGCGGCTGGATCAGTCGGCGGTCTCACCGACGCTACAGGTCTTCCACAGAACCTTCAGGCAGCGCCGGACGACATTGATCTCGATACGCTCACCGGCGCGCGGCATCATGCGCAATATCACCGCGTCCCCCTGGCTGGATTCCTCCATCGCGGCCATCTTGCCGCACTCGGCCGCGCAGCCTTGCCGGTCTGCATTCTTGCAATTGCGCACGGCATCGAGGAACTGCGACGCCTGTCCGCCGGCATCCTCGATCCTGATGACTATCCCTGCATCCTGTTGTTCGAGGCTGTATTTCATCTCGCGCCTTCGTCGTCTTCACCACGATCATCTTACCGAAATTCCATAAAGTTATCCTGAATCAAGTTTATCGCCGCTTCCACTCCGTACGATAGCTGAGGCGCCTGTCAAGTATCGCTAAAGCAGACCCACGGAGAGGCCATATGGCACAGATGTTATCCACCTCGCAGGTCGCCATCGGCGACCGCGTCGATTGGTGGCGCGATCAGGTGCGGCGGTCCTTCGGCACCGATCACTCCATCGTTCCCCTTGGCACCGATCCCTTCTCTTTCGATCTGGCGGTGGAGTCGACCGAAACCATTCGCCTGTTGGACATCAGCGGCAGTGCGCATGAAGCGATCAGCGGAGGAAATCAGGGGCCGCCCACGGTGATGGTGCGCCTCCAGACCCAGGGCCATATTACGCTTCGGGCCGAGCACCGCGAGGCCCAGGTCGGCCCCGACACTGTCACCCTGTTGCCATTGCGCAGCACCGGCAACCTGACCTTCCATGATTCCTTCCGGCATGTGAGCTTCCTGGTGTCGGAGGAAGCGATGGCGGCGGTTTTCCCGGAATGGAGCCGGATGGCTCTGGTTCCGCTGGACGCTACGCAGGGCCTGACCGCCTTGTTCGCCGACCATATGCGCTCCCTGGCCGCTCACCCGGAAGTCCTGACCCAGTCGGGCGCGTCAGTCGGCGATTTCACGCTGGGCCTGTTGGGCACCGTGCTGAATAGCAAGTTCGACGGCGTGACGCCGCCATCGTCCCGTTTGCGCGCCTATCACCTGGAGCGGGCCAAGCGGTATGCCCGTTCGCATTTATGCGATCCGGCCCTGGATGTGACCATGATCGCCGGCGGCATCGGTGTTTCGGTACGTTATCTGCACCGCTTGTTTTCCGACGAGCCCGTTCCCATCATGCGCTGGGTCCAGCAGCAGCGGCTGGCTTGTTGCCGGGAGATGCTGGCGCGCGATCCTCGGCGCTCGGTCTGCGATATCGCGCACACCTTGGGTTTCAGCGACCATGCGCATTTCACCCGCTCGTTCCGAAAGGCGTTCGGACTGTCACCTTCGGATGCGCGCAATGTGGCAGTGAAAGCGTCATAGGCAACGCCAAACGTATACCGTTCAGACAATAACTCTTTATATATCAAGGACATTTCCAGACAAGTTTGTTGTGCGTTCCTGAGCAAGACAGCGTTCCCGGATGCGCCTTAAGCTCTCCTCAAGGCAAGCTGCCGTTCCCCGATACCCCCGTTGGGATGGCGCAAAACAAGTAAACCCATGCGTCGCGATCCGGCGCTGTCACCGAGCTGACCATCGCAATGTGATTAACCCAGTACCGCGTCGTTGGAAGACGCAGTGCACGCTTACCCTGTCCCTGACGGGAGGAGATGACCGCATGAAAATCGAAAATTCCTTGACCCGCTTCATCCTCCGCGGGCTGTTTGCCGCAGGTGTTTGCGTTGCGGGCGCAGTGCTGGGCGCGAGCTCGGCGCTGGCTCAGGCCGATCCCCTGGCCGACGCCAAGTATGTCGGCGAGAAACGCTGCCTGGGTTGCCACCAGGTGGAAAACAAGCATTTCGGCCACACCACGCACGCCAAGGTTTTCCGCCAAAACCCGAAGAACGAAACGGAAAAATCCGTCTGCGAAGCGTGTCACGGCCCGGGTTCCAAACACGCGATCGACAAGAACGCCGGCAACAAGGATTTCCTGATCAGCTTCACCAAGGAATGGGGCACCCCGGTCGAGAAGCAGAACGCCCAGTGCCTGAACTGCCATTCGGGGGATCAACGGATACACTGGCCAGGCTCGACACACGACACCAACAAGATTGCCTGCAGCGACTGCCACAATCCGATGGCGCGCTTCTCGGCCAGCGGCCTGCTGAAGAAGCCCAGCATCACCGAGACCTGCCAGACCTGCCACCAGCAGCAGCGCGCCGAATTCCAGAAGCGTTCGCACATGCCGGTGCCGGAAGGCAAGATGACCTGCGCGGACTGCCACAATCCGCATGGCTCGGTCACCCGACCACTGCTCAAGGCCGACACGGTCAATGAGGTGTGCTATCCCTGCCATGCCGAGAAGCGCGGCCCGCTGCTGTGGGAGCATGCCCCGGTACGCGAGAATTGCCTCAACTGTCACGGCCCCCACGGTTCGAACCACGACAAACTGTTGGTGGCGTCGCGTCCGCAAATTTGCCAGCAGTGCCATTCGCCGTCGGTCGGGCATCCGGGGACCTTCTACAACGCCAGTGCCACTGCCGCCGCGGGACAAATCGGCGGAGCCGCCGGGCAACGTGTGATTGGTCGTTCCTGCCAGAACTGCCACTCGACCATCCACGGCAGCAACCACCCCGCCGGCGCCCGCTTCCAGCGCTAAGACCTGAGGAGCCGACAGCATGGACAAGTACAGCACCCGCGAGAGGAAGCTCATGAAAACCCATTTCCGCATCAAAGCCCTGGCTGCCTGCATGGCCGCCGCCCTGACTCCGACCGCCTGGGCCGACTCCGGCGTCGGGGTCGATACCAGCATGGGCAATGTGTTCAACCCCCGGCCGATCAACACCTCCACCCATGGCGCGGCGGTCGATGCCGAGGGCATGGGCACCCGCGAGCCGGCGGCGCGCACGCCGTCGGGCCAGATGTACAACATGCCGCTTGCCCCCGTCGAGGAATCCAGCAAGACCGCCGGCGGCTGGGAATATTTCGGTCACGTCGAGGCTGGCGTGCTCGGCGTCGGAGGCGACAAGAACGCGCAAGGCTTCAAGCGCTACAAGGACGTCGACGGCGGTCTGTACGTCAACAGCTTCGGCGTGACGATGAACAAGCCGGACTCGGCCGGTTTCTTCGAGGCCACCGGCGGCGGCGTCGGCAAGGACGACCAGTTTTACAATCTCTCCTTCGGTCGCTACAACGACTGGAAGGTGAGGAGCTTCTACAACGAAACCAGGACGGTCTTCACCACCACTTACCGCAATCTGTGGAACGGTACCGGTTCCGAAAAGCTGACGCTCAACGGCCTGCCCGCCGGCGGCGCCGTGGACGCAGCGACCACCGACATCGCCATCGGCAACGCCGCCTTGGCGACGCCCTACTCGGACCTGAGCCTGATCCGCAAGAAAGGCGGCGCGCGTCTGGACATGACCCTGAGCAACGAGTGGAAGGCGTTTGCCAGCTATTCCAACGAAAGGCGTCAGGGCGCCCGCCCCTTCGGCTTGGTCAGCGGTGGCGGCGGCGGTACCGGCGGCGTCGAGAATCCGGAATCGATCGACTACAACACCCACGATTTTCTGGCTGGACTGCGGTATTCCGACCGTTTGACCAACCTCAACCTGAGCGCCTCGTCTTCGCTGTTCCGCAACAACGTCGGCACGATGAGCGTGCAGAATCCGATGTTCCTGGCGAACGTTGCCGCCACCGGGCTGGTCGGAGACCCGGTTGCCCGATATGATCTTTATCCGGACAACGACTACTACAACCTCAAGGGTGAACTTGCCAGGTCCTTGCCGAACTTCTACAAGGGACGCGTCACTGCGGTGGTTTCCCTCAGCCGCTCCAGCCAGAACGATGCGCTGATTCCTTCTACGCCGGTCGCCGGCTTGGCCGTCGGCGGCGTCGCCGCCGCGGCCGCCGTGGCCGCAACCCCGTTCACCGCCGCCACACCGGCGGTTGCCTTGACGCCGACCGTGGCAGGCGGGCTGTGGGACACCACCGGATCCCTGAGCAAACAGAATGCCGGCGCGCGCATAGATACAAAACTGCTCGACCTTGGACTTTCGCTCCAGCCGATGGACAGACTGGATGTCAAGGGCAAAGTGCGCTACTACGAAACCAGCAACTCCACCGAGTACTGGGCCTGCAATCCGCTCACCGGACAGTGGGGTCGGCTGGTCAATGAAGGCAGCGGCGCGGCGCTGGTGAACGCCAGCCAGATCCCCGCCAATAATCCCGGCTACGCCACGCCGGCACTGGCCACGGCGGCGATCAATGCCGCCCGCTGCAATGTCGCGGCGGTAAAAGCTCTGGGTATCGTGGGCACTGCCGGCAACGCGAATATCCGCAATATTCCTTACGAGTACCAGCAGTTGAACTACACGCTGGGCGCCGACTACCGGATCAACCACAGCAGCAGCGTAAACGCCAGCTACGATCGCGAGACCTACGACCGCAAGCACCGCGAACGGGACGAAACCTGGGAAGACAAGTTCAAGCTCGGCTATGTCAATCGCGGCTTTGAGAATGCCACCCTGCGCCTGTCCGGCGAGACTGATCGGCGGCGCGGCAGCACCTACAACCCGGATCCCTACGACGAGTTCTTCAGCGCATCGCTCGGACCGGCGCCGACGGCAGCGGGAACCAACGTCACGGGCTGGATCCATATCAACAGCCTGCACCGCAAGTTCGACTTGGCGGACCGCGACCAGAATATCTTCAACGCCCGCCTGAATTACATGATTCAGCAGAATCTGGATGCCGGCATGGCGCTGCAGCTCAAGGACGCCAAGTATCCCGACGCTGCCTATGGCCGCGGCAGTCAAAGCCAGGACTCCCTCAACTTCGACCTGAACTGGCAACCTTCCAGCGCAATGAGCATCTTCGGCTATTACTCGTATGGGTACAGCAAGATGGCGCAGCGGGGCTTGAATCAAAATGCCTGCGTGATCGGCAGCACCTACAACTTCTGGAGCGATGGTTCGGTCAGCGCGGCAGCGCGGACTGCGGCGCAGACGGCCGCGGGTATCACGCTCGTCGGCACCAGCAGCGTCACCGCCGCCAACTTCGCCACGCTGTGCGGCACGGCCGCTCCGACCAGTCCGCTCTACCCGACCAGCCGGTCTTGGGACATGACCCAGAGCGATCGCAACGACGTACTCGGACTGGGGCTCAAGTACGACTTCGGCAAGGCCAGGCTGGATCTGGACTATGCCTACACGGCCGGAACTACGGGTACCCGCTACAACTACAATGCCGCGGCGCTGGGAACGATTACCAGCGGAGCGCCGACGGCCGCCCAGTTGACGGCGGTGGGCCTTATCGGCAGTGGCTTCGAGGACCTCAAGACCACCCTGCACGTGATCAACGCCAGCTTGCTGGTGCCGATGTCCAAGACCAGTTCGGTGCGCCTGCTGTATCGCCATGAAACCGGCAAGATCCGCGACTGGCACTACGACGGCGTGGCGGCAAACCCGACGCCGGCCGCCAATATGCAAACCTATCTGGATTCCGGTCCGCAGGACTACAAGACCAATACCTTCGGCGTACTGTTCAACTTTCAGATGTAGTTCCTCGTCGGCTGCCGTCAAATCGGCGCCGACTGCTTCACAAGGTCCGTCTTCGTTTGATGCCGGGCCTTGTAACGACAGGTTGATGTGGAAATGCTGAACCTCTCTGCAAGAACTCTCGCTATGGGCATCGGCCTGGCGCTGGCCCTATCCACAGCCCAGGCGCAAGTCAAGGGCGACGCGTCGAAGGCCAAGGCACTTGTGGACACGGTCTGCACCGCCTGCCACGGCGCCGATGGCAACGGCCCGGTGCCGATGTTTCCCCGGCTCGCCGGGCAGTCCGCCGAATACCTGCTGAAGCAAATGCAGGACTTCAAGAACAACAAGCGGCCCGGCGAGATCATGGCGCCCAATGTCGCCAACCTGTCGGCCGACGATATGGCCAATCTGGCGCTGTTCTTCGCCGGCCAGAAGGCAGTTCCCGCGCCCGTAGGCGATCCGGCGCTGGTGGCCAAGGGCAAGAAACTCTTCGACGACGGCAATGCGGCGAGCGGCGTACTGGCATGTTCCGGTTGTCACGGCGCCAATGGCGAAGGTTCTTCGCTCTATCCGCGCGTTGCCGCCCAGCACGTCGAGTACACCATCGACCAGATCAAGCAATTCGCCAGCGGCAAGCGCAAGAACGACAAACGCCTGATGCAGGCCGTCGCTGCGCGCATGTCCGAGGACGAAACCAAGGCTGTGGCGCAATACCTCGCCAGCCTGCCTTAAGGAACACTCCCTGATTCTCGTCCTGTCCGCCCTCGCCAATCTGCCGGCCTGAGCCGACTCGGACCACCAACCCCGCGCGCCCGGCATCGAATCCAAAAGCTACGCCTGGAACAAGCCGAGCAAGGAGCAGATTCTCGCCTTGAAGCACAAGGCCGATCCGGTAAAGGGCAAGGCGGCACGTTCCGCGGCGGCGGATCCGGCCACGAAATGACCTGACCACGGGCCGCCGCTCAGGCAACCCGCAGCCGCTCGTCCCCGTCAGTGATCTGGCCGGCGACGCAGCGACGACAGTCGCCAGGTCGCGGCGGTTGAAGGTAACTGGGGAAACGCCGCACAGGCTTTTTACCAGACGTAGAACACCCAAACCCAGGTCGTGCCGACCGCAGCCAGCGCCGCCAGCCAGACCATGAACGCCGCGCCGAGACGCGCGTTGCCTGGGGCGGCGCTGCGCAGCAGCCGCAAGCCTAGCCAAGCCGACCAGAGCACACCCAACGCCAGCAGGACCCCGCGCAGCGCCCCGAGCCACGACAGGACGATGCCTTCGGCACGCAGTTGGCTGACGGTCATCATCGACAGGCCGAGAAACAGACCGATGCCACCCAGCGGCACCAGGCCCAGCGCCACGCGCCGCCAGTCGGCGCCGGCCAGCCGGGCCGCGCCGCGCACAGCGAGGAGGACGATGCCGCCGAGCACCAGGGTGACGGTGCCGATGTATCCCAGGATGGCGATGCCATCGAGCCAGGTGAACACGTCGTTGGCTTCCGGGTAGGAGGTCAATAACCACCCTCCTACCCGGAAGCCAACGACG